>Ga0210017_1005293_pt1 | contig 10401 bp, 13 predicted proteins | sample CryGeyCG2014_020_FD_183966 | JGI IMG/M metagenome (GOLD analysis project Ga0210017, IMG submission 183966) | Groundwater microbial communities from aquifer - Crystal Geyser CG08_land_8/20/14_0.20 (SPAdes) (version 2) | ecosystem: Environmental > Aquatic > Deep subsurface > Groundwater | place... | reverse complement strand
AACGTTTATGAGGAAAAGAGGAAAACCCAGCAGGCTGACCCTTACAAGAAGTTGGTACCTCATATAGTTAGAAATTATATGATTCAACAATCCCCTGTTGGGTTAGGTACTTAAATGATTTGACACGGAAGAAGCGTCTGACGAAAGTTTGTTTGCGGGCCACTGCGTGAAAGACACTCAAACGAAAAGGAAGGCCTGCCACGGGTGCCTAAAGAAAATAGCTCATTAGTTGCGCTCTTTCATTAAACGAAATAGCGGAATGTTCACTAGTCTACACATTGGGATGTCCCGTTACGAATGAAGCCAACAAACGAAGCCGTCTAGTTATCAAAACAGCACTCGGCACTCGATGCACTGCTTTGCAAAGTCAGAAGCAAGTTTCTTACCTTTTGAGGCAAAAAAACCATCGCCCATGGCGCTTTCCAAATTATGTTTCCTATAGACCCAATCGCCATAATGGTAGTTCATTCTGTCGACCAATACGTAATCCACCTTCCCGCTGAGCCCAGCAGCAAGTTCCTCCGCCCCGGGAAGCATTGGTGCAATCATCGCATAGGTTCTAATGCCGGCAAGATGTAGTCCCTCGAGCGCTTTGATTCTTTCCCTAATTGATGGCGCGCCAGGTTCAAATAGCTGTCTCACACCTTCATCTCCAGTGGTAACCGATAGCCCAACTTCAATCTTGTGGGCTTTTTTAAATAGCTCCACATCACGTAAAACAAGCGCGGATTTCGTCTGGATTGTGAACGGCCAATCATATCGGACCAATATTTCAAGGCACTTTTTTGTCAGTTCGTATGTTCTCTCCAGCGGTTGATAGGGATCGCACACTCCGCTTACCCACACCCTACCGGGCGGCATTTTTTCTATCTCGCGCTGCAGTAGATGTGCGGCATTAATCTTAACATCAACAAACTCACCCCACGGTTCTTTATGTCCGGTGAACCTCTTCATAAAGCGAGCATAGCAATAGGCGCAACCGTGCTGGCACCCAATGTACGGATTGACCACATAGTCAAAGACCTTTGATTTGGACAAAATGCTTCTCGCGTAGATTTCTCTGATAATCATAGGAAGACTAGCTCACCGATGATAATGATACCCATAGATGATTTTACCATCTACGGAGTTCGACTACACATTAGTCCATTTTGTTGGGAAGACCAGCTGCCCTTTGCGTGCTAGAGCACTGCAAACCTATTTCTCATTTTCATGTCTTTTATCTACTACTCTAACATGGTGGCGCAACTCATTTCGGAACTAGTATCAAGGTCTGCTGCAGTCCAAGGATACATGAGACGCCAGAAGCTTATCAAACATATTTTGCAGTTCCCCCAGTACTTCCTCAAGAGGTGGTAGCGAGTTAACTTGCTGTCGCAAGTCACTCTCCCAGTAGCGCTGCAATCCTCTGGAATCGGCGGGAAGAAAGTCACCCATAGTAGAGGGGTAGAGTCCCTTATGCGCGAGCTTTTTAGCCAATACTAAGCCCAAGAGCTCGAAGTTCAATTGAGAGGAGTGCTCCTTTAGGAGTCGCCATACATCATAATAATCTCGGGATTTACCCCGTTCAAGCAAGCTTCGCATCTTCTCGGCAAGTAATTCCTCCAGTGGATAGACCAGCATCTTTCGCTGCTCATCAGGAAAGGGGCCGGTCAACACCTTTCGATATTGAGGCTCAAGGCATAACGGCTCATCAAAAGTCAAGTCCATATAAATCATACCCGGATAGGCTAAGGGACCCACAAATTGAGTTCGGACACGGGCATAGCCATTTGGCTTGTGAAGCATTTTGGTAGTAAGTCGTATCTGGGATGCCTGCTCTGTCTGACGATACCATATCTCAAGAGTCCGTCTCAGTTCTTCTTTTGCGATATCATGCCTTACGGTGAAGTCCAAATCCTCCGAATAGCGCCAGTTTAAAAAGTAAACTTTACGCAGGGCAGTGCCTCCTTTGAATATCAGTGTCTCATTGAGGTCAGGCAACTGTGACAAGGCTTTAAGCAACTCGGTAAGCACATAGTCCTTCTCTAATATACCTAAAGCCACTTTCTCTCGATTGGCCAACCGCTGCAACTCAGCCCTGGACAGCATCACCGCTCCTTCCACTGCAGGAGTTCATTCACAGGGACATTTACCAGGATTTTCCAGCGGTCGATATAGCGTCCCTTGGGGGTTGCTAGAGTATCAAGCGGAGCATAGCTATTGCTGATGCTGTCATGCAGAAGAGCGGTGGCCTCATTGGTCCCAGCGTCGAGCGTTTCCAGAAGATAACCCAAGCGCTGGCTTACCGCCTTGTTGCCGTTCTTCCAGGCATACTCGGCTATTTTGAGAGAGTCAAGCTCGTCACGGCCATAACAGAGCGCCTTAGCCACCTCCACCACGCCACCACAATATTCCAGGCGGTCAAGGCAATCCACTATGGTCTTCTCAGGCTCTGAGATATTCACCCGATATCTATCCAGAGTTACTTCAGTAGCTCCAAAGAACTTACGGTCAGTCATACAGACAAAGCGGTAGGTTACCCCAGAAATCTCCACAGCTGATTTCAGCTTGCGGCGGGTTGAGGCCACGAAAACAGTCCGACTGACTTGCTCGGTGTAACCATAGTAATTAAGGGCACTATGAAATGCAATATAGTAGGGATTGATAAGGTAGGAGGCGATTATGAATTCATGCTCAGTCCATTCGCCCTCACGGCCAGCTTCAAAGGGCAATATAAGGTACTTACCCCCTTCCATGCGCTGGAGCCACCGCCGCTTTACTAATGTGGATAGTAATTCGCGTAGTCCACTGTTACTACTACCATAAATCTTGGCAGCATCATCTAAGGTAAAAAGGCGTTTTCCCTGACGGGTCAACTCCGTCAGGAGGTTGCTTCCTACATCGCCAAGAGTTCTTATGTTTTTTGTCATGATTGTCAGCTTAATCCTGACAATTATAGCATAAAACATCAAAATACCGTGAATATTGATATAATTCCCAAAGTTATATGGGAGAGCGAGATATTCTTAAATTGAAACCTATAGGAATAATCCCTTATGGTCAGAACCCCCGGGGATACCAGGCCACACGGGAAAAAGTTTTGCGATATAATAAGCTAAAATGGAAAATTAAAGGAGAAATAATGAGCGGTAAAAATATTTTATGTGAAAAAAGAAATAACGCCGCAATCATAAAATTTAACCGACCAGAGAAAAAGAACGCCCTTTCCCTGGAATTAATGGAGGAACTTCGCGGTGTGCTTGAAAGTGTAGAGAGCGACGATGATGTTCGAGCGGTAGTTATTACCGGCGTCGGCAATGCTTTTTCCTCAGGCGCAGACCTCTCTGATATGCAGACATTTCAAATGATGGAACAACAACTTGATGCCTCCTCAGGAAAATCTACCATGATAAAGCTCATCAATCTGGAAAAACCAACGATTGCCGCGGTGAACGGTTACGCACTGGGTCACGGCTTAGAATGCGCCCTTATGTGTGATATTATTATCGCCTCAGATAAAGCAGTATTCGGATTCATTGGTCCTCTACGGGGCTCAATATGCCCTTATGCCATGATTCGGCTTGCTGATGAAGTAGGCCGGGCAAAGGCGAAGGAATTGTTATTCACCTGCGACCGCATATCCGCTGAGGAGGCTTTGAGAATTGGATTGATAAATAAAGTAGTTCCTCACGAAAAACTTATGGACGCTGTTTTCGAGATTGTAGAACGGATGAAGAATTCAGCACCTTTAGCAACAAAACTTACAAAACAAGGAATAAACAGGGAACTAGGAGGATATGAGTATAGTCTGAAGGCGTTTCGAGAGATTGCTGCTGGCGGAGACATAATAGAAGGCGCCCTAGCATTCCTCGAGAAAAGACAACCTAAGTGGAGTAAATAGCTGCCTGGCGTGATTTCACCAATCCAAGATAGAAAGTACAGAGACTAATATGGAAACGATGGTCTGGTTAAAGGTAAATTGTGGCTGCAAATATCGGCCGATGCTCCTGATATAAAAGAGGTGAAAACATGAATGGAAAAGAAGTTGCTCCCCCTTTAGAAAAGGGGGATTTAGAGGGATTTTTATACGAAGTTATGCGGGATACTATATATGGAAACGATGGTCTGGTTAAAGGTAAATTGTGGCTGCAAATATCGGCCGATGCTCCTGATATAAAAGAGGTGAAAACATGAATGGAAAAGAAGTTAATAAATTGAAAATGGAAATAGTGGAAGCCGGTAAGAGAATGCTGCATAAAGGTCTCGTAATCGGCGCATCGGGGAATATCAGCATTAGAATTTCCGGTGAAGACAAGATTGTAATTACTCCGAGTCAAATAAAATATGACAAAATCGGTGTTAATGACATTGTAGTGGTGGATTTCAAAAAGAATGTCCTTGAGGGAGACCGCAGTCCATCCGTTGAAACTGGTATGCATATCGGAGTTTATGAAACCAGACCAGATGTCGGGGCGATAGTTCATACCCATTCTGTGTATGCCAGCGCAATTGCATCATTGGGAAAAAAAATTCCACCTTTCCTCGATGATATTGTGCTTATGCTTGGCGGTGAAATAGAAGTTGCAGAGTACGGCATGCCCGGCAGCAAAGAATTAGCCGAAAATGCAGTGAGAGCCCTGGGAAAGAAGAACGCAGTTCTTCTGGCAAATCACGGCTCTTTAAGTTGTGGAAAAGACCTGGAAGGTGCGTTTGTGAACGCTGAATTGGTTGAAAGAGTAGCAAAAATATTCATATTGTCTTCGCTCCTCGGCAAACCAAAGAATCTTCCCCAGGAAGTTGTACAGTTGGAACAGCAAATATTTGAATTGTAATGCTGGCTGACAAACATAACTTTTCTTCATACAGGTTATAATGTTGCTATGATTGGAATGGGAACCAGCAGCGCCTTCTATGTAGTAGTATTGCTCTGGGTAGCCAGGACAGTAATCCTGGCGTTCATCTGTGCCCTCCTAGCCTGGCTCGGAATCAGAGTGCTGGATACCCTCACCCCTAATATCCACGAACAAGAGAGAATAGGGGAAAATCCTGTTTCGGTAGGTCTATTTATCGCCGGCTTCATAATATTAATAGGGCTGGTCATCCACGGAGCGGTGACTGGTCCGGTCATGGTCGGTGCCGGGGTTCTGGCGAGTTTAATCGACCCCAGAAGATTAGGGCTAATAGCCATTAGCTTTTTTGTGAGCCTCCTTCTCGGAGTAGCTTTACTCCGCATCCTGGACAAACTGACCCCCAAAATACCTTTCGGGAGCATTGAGCAGAATCCAGTTGCTGTAGGAATCTACGTTTTTGGCTATCTAGTTTTTCTCGGTTTAATAATCCATGGCGCCTTGATAATGCCATTATAAGTTGCCATGCCAAAATATCTGAGACCTATTTTGTTATCTATCGCAATCCTTATGGTGGTAATGCCGGCCACCGCTTTCGCCATGTCATCAACAAATTTTTATAAACAAAATGGCGAGGTTTATGATGACTGGAGTATATGCCGCACCAACTCTGTCGGTGAAGATGGCTTCTTCCAGGCCTCGGAAGCAGAATTCTGCCCCATCATCCTCGGTGAAAGCCTGGGGGAAAACGTCGATAAGGCTTACCAACTTGGTCAGCAATTTGCCCAAGATTACCCTGATTTCAATCAGAGGGCAGAGAAAATCTTCGCTTTTGCCCGCGATAAGGTCAGATATACTCCCGATAAAGACCAGTTCGGTATAAAGAATTCGCCCAGAATGCCGACGAGTTAGCAACCTTCATTGGCGATGAAGGAATTGGCTATGGTGACTGTGAGGATTATGTCATACTGCTTGCTGCAATGTATAAAGGGGCAGGACTTCGCTCGGCGATAATACTGGCACCGGAGCATGCCGCAACGCTGGTATACCTACCTGAATATAACAGGGCCAATCAATTTTTATCCATTGATGGTGAATCAGGCTGGATCTGGGCTGAGGCTACTGGCAGCAACAACCCATTAGGCTGGATGCCGGAGAAATTCATCGGTGCGGAACTAATGGTCTATGAAGTTAAAGATGAGGCGGTAACCAAAATGGAGCCAACTGGTAAATCTCCCACCGTTATAACCCCGAGTGGAGGGAGCCCGGGAATCAATATATCCCCGTTCTTCGGCGTGCTGGCAATGATGTGGCTTCTTTCCCTGTTCCGATTCCGAAGGCGGCGCTGAGCTACTAACGCTGAATGTCAAATCCCCCTTACTCCCCCTTTTCTAAAGGGGGACTTAGAGGGATTTTGACAAGAAAAGTGGGATGGGTCAGATATCTTCCCCCAGCTCTCTTAACTGGTGGTAGGAAAAGACTGGACCATCCAGGCACACATAACTCTTCCCGATATTACAGTGACCACATTTTCCCACACCGCACTCCATCCTTCTCTCCATAGTGGTAATAATCTGCTCTTCTTCAAATCCCATTTTGAGAAGGTCGAGGAGGACAAAATGAATCATGATTGGTGGACCACAAATAAAGGCCACAGTGTTTTTTATGTCAATGTCTATCTTAGGTAATAGCGAGCCCACCACTCCGACATTACCCCGCCACTTAGCATCAGGGGCATCAACGGTGAGTAGAACTTCGCTATTCTCTGTCTTGCCCCACCCTTCAAGATCATCTATGAAACAGAGTAACCCTGGTTCCCTGGCACCATAGAGAATGCTTATCTTGGCAAAGTTGTCTCTGTAAGCAAACATCTGGTTTATGAGAGAACGGAGGGGTGCGGCTCCAATACCACCACCCACAAATAGGATATTCTTGCCTTTTACTTCGTCGAAAGGAAACCCATTACCGTAAGGTCCTCTAAGCCCAGCAACATCTTTTTCTTTTCTGAGATGCAATGCTCTAGTGACTTTGCCCACTGCAGCAACAGTTAGCTCAAGATAGCCTTTGTTTACCGGGGAAGAGGTAATCGAAATGGGGGCCTCACCTACGCCAAATACGGTAAGCTCTACAAATTGTCCCGGGCGATAGTCAAATGATTTCTGGATTTCTGGCTCCTTGAATTCCAGGGTGAAAGTCTTTATTCCTGCCGCTTCATCACAGACCTTGGTGATTATTGCCAAATCAGGAGTATATATGTTTTTACTAATTTGCCACCCTCCGCAGAATATAAGCTATATTAATTCCAGCTGGGCAAACATCAATGCACCTTCCACAGCCAGTGCATCCTATTTCCCCACCATATTTATCAGGATTATAGGAGAACTTATGGTAAATTCTCTGGCGTAACCTCTCTGCCTGAGTAGCTCGACTATTCATAGCAGCCATTTGAGTAAAACCACCAAGCTGACAGCTATCCCAGTATCTTACCCTTTGGGTCTTATCACCTGATGTTACATCCTCAATATTGAAACAGTAGCAAGTGGGACAGACCCAATTACACCCACCACAGAGAATACATTTAGCCGCTTCTTCAGCCCAGACTGGACTGCTGGAAGCGCCAGCTATTTTGGCTTCTACTTTTCCCAAATCGATGTATGTCTTAAAGGTCTTCTTACTTTTTTCTTCCAGTATTCCAGCTTGCTTTTCATCCTTGCTTGTGGCATTGGTGAAAAGATTAGCTTGTTTTTCTATTAGCTTTTTCCCCGCCTTGCTTCCTATCTCTACCAGAAAGACATCTCCCAGGTCAGTAAAGAGGAGGTCAAATGCTTCCCTGGCAAATGGTCCTGTTCCAATGGAGCTACAGAAGCAAGATTCTTCAGCCTTATTGCAATTAAGACCCAGGAGGATGGTATTAGACCTCCGTGCCTGATAGTAAGGGTCAACATAATCTGAGAGGTAAACCATGTCCAGAAACTTAAGCCCATATAGGTCGCAGGGCCTAATACCCCAGATTACTCGTTTTGTTTCGTTCAGGTGAGCTTCAATTTCTACGCCCCCATTATTCTTAAAGGTAAATAGCCTCTCTCGTTGAGGAAAGGAATATTCCTTCGGGGATAGTCGTGGTTTGCCGATGAAATCGGTGGCTAGTTTCGATGAGTCTAAGTCACCAAAGAGCACATCCTGTCCTTCGTATAAAGGTGCGTTGACTTTAAATTCCAGCCCTAGTCCCTCCAAAAAGGGGACCAGGTTTGATTTACTAAGTATCTTCATATCCTCTATCCTTTTTCTAATCTTACCGCGCAGACTTTATATTCTGGAATCTTAGCCACAGGGTCAAGGTTCGCTGCGGTAAGTTTATTGGCAGCCGCCTCAGCAAAGTGGAAAGGAATAAAAACCACCCCTTTTGCAATAGTATCCACCGACTTGAGGGAGAGGCTTATTTCACCTCTCCGTGAAATCACTTTCGCTGTTTGCCCATTTTTTATTCCCAGCTGTTTGGCATCCTGAGAATTAACCTCCACATAGCCTGTGGGATATTCCCGCTCAAGTGCCCAATCTTTACGAGTCATCGTTCCAGTATGATAATGGAAGCCCACCCTGCCCGTGGTGAGAACAAAGGGGTAATCATGAGAAGGGAGTTCCGCCGGCGTTTTATAGTCTGCTGGAGAAAATTTCCCCAACCCACGGGTGAACGAACCTTTGTGAAGATAAGGTGTGCCTGGGTGATCTGGGCTGGGACAGGGCCATTGGAGCCCGAAACTTTCCAATCTCGAGTAGCTGACTCCCCCATATATTGGGGTAAGCTTAGCTATTTCATCCATGATTTCCGCCGGGGAGCTGTAATCCATCCTGTAGCCTAAACGGGAGGATAACTCGGTTATTATCTTCCAATCTGGCTTGCTATCGCCCAAAGGTTCAATAGCCTTTCTAACCCGCTGTATCCTTCGTTCAGTTGAGGTAAAGGTACCATCCTTTTCTGCAAATGAAACCCCAGGAAGAACGACATCTGCCAGAGTGGCTGTCTCAGTCAAAAAAATATCCTGCACAACCAGAAAATCCAGGGCTTTCAAGGATTTCTCAACATGGTTAATGTCAGGGTCAGAAACCATAGGATTCTCGCCCATAATGTACATTGCCCGAAGGCTGCCTTCTAAAGCGCTATTAAGCATTTCTACTAACGTGAGCCCTGGCTGTGGAGGCAAGGTCACTTTCCAAGCCTTCTCAAATTTGTTCCTGAGTTTTTCATCTGTTACTGCCTGGTAACCAGAAAAGACATTAGGAAGGGCACCTACATCGCAAGCACCCTGAACATTATTCTGCCCCCGCAAGGGGTCCACCCCGGTGAACTCCTTGCCAACATTGCCGGTCAGCATCGCTAGATTTGCCGTTGTCATAACATTATCAACACCAGTAGTATGCTGCGTGATACCCATAGAATAAATAATAATGCTTTTCTTGCTCCGAGAATATATCCGCGCTGCCTCGACAATCTTCTCCTCAGGGACACTGGTTATCGCAGAGCTTTTCTCTGGAGTGTAGTCAGCCACGGTCTCTTTTAGTGACTCAAAACCTTCGGTTCTTTCTGCTATGAATTCCTTGTCCTCCAACCCCTCAGCGATAATGGCATTCATCATGCCATTAAGGAGAGCTACATCACTGCCGGGCTTGTGCATCAGGTAAAGAGAACAAAGCTTCGCCAGTTGAGTCTCTCGAGGGTCAGCAACGATTACCTTCGCTCCTTTTTCTATCGCCCGCAGCACTCGGTCCCCAATTAAGGGATGCTGCTCCGTAGTGTTGGACCCGATGATAAAAATTACCTCCGCACCTGCAATCTCGTTAATAGAATTGGTCATTGCTCCGCTGCCGAATGTGGTCGCAAGGCCAACTACCGTAGAGGCATGACACAGGCGGGCACAGTGGTCAACATTATTTGTCCCTAGACACGCTCTGGCAAACTTCTGCATCAGGTAATTTTCTTCATTAGTGCATTTGGCAGAGGAAAAAACAGCTATGCTGTCATTCTCATATCTTGTTCTAATTTGATTGAACTTATCGACAATCAGCTCATAAGCTTCATCCCACGAGGCTTCCCTGAACCTATTCCCCTTCTTGATTAAAGGCGTCGTCAACCTTTCCGGACTGTGGATATATTCATGCCCCTGCCACCCTTTGATGCATAATCTTCCTTGGCTTATGGGGTGGGAAACGCTGGGGTAGATAGCTACCACTTTGCCATCTTCTACCCCTAAATAGAAGTTACAGCCACAGCCACAAAATTCACATGTGGTTAATACCCTTTTCATACTTCCCCTTCAAGGCTCTATTTTAGATTGTGTGGAAAAATTGTCAAAAAAAATTTTATGGTGGTAAGAACTCCAGAGCAGAAAATTAATTGGGAGAAGGTTCTACCACCATGGCCAAGGGCAAAGATAATGGTATCACAATCCTGCTGGGACTTAAAGATTACGAATTAAATGGGTCTACACTTTTTAGCGTGAAAAATCTACAAAGGGTGCTGGGAAGGAGGTGATTATTCATTGAAAGGCACCCGCTATCTCCTGTAGCCTTGGTG
>Ga0210017_1005292_pt1 | contig 10401 bp, 13 predicted proteins | sample CryGeyCG2014_020_FD_183966 | JGI IMG/M metagenome (GOLD analysis project Ga0210017, IMG submission 183966) | Groundwater microbial communities from aquifer - Crystal Geyser CG08_land_8/20/14_0.20 (SPAdes) (version 2) | ecosystem: Environmental > Aquatic > Deep subsurface > Groundwater | place... | reverse complement strand
AGAGGAAAAAGAAATTAAAGAAAAAGTGAGCTCAGAAAAGTTAATTAAGGCAATTAAAAGAGCTTTCGCGATTTACTTACCGAAGGAAAAAATTATTGATTATTTGAAGAAGAATCTTCGGGGTGGGGAAGTAGTAATAATTATGGGCGCTGGGGACATATATAATCTCACCCTTGACTTGACAGAAAAGAAAGGAAAAAAGAAAATAAAATAAGAGATAATTCCAAGGTCGAAAAATAACTAATCGCTAACCCCTAAACGCTTATGACCTTATTTTGGATAATTGTCGTGGTGGTAGTGGCAGGATTAATAGTTTATTATTTGGCTTCAGGAAAAAAGAAAGGGCCTGCTATACCGAAGAAGCCCGAAGAACCGATAATCATGCCGCCGCCTCCTCCACCTCCGCCACCGTCTCCGGGCCCCACCGGAGGTTGGACACCACCGGGCCCCACCCAGGGTGGGACACCAGGAACTCCAGGAATGTAAAAGAAAAATCCGCCTTTTGGGGGTGGTTTTTTCTTAATGGCTTTCTATTAAAATTCCTTCTTGTTTTTTTAGTGGGAAGAAAATGATTTTATCAAAAATAATTAGGCTTCCCTCAAATTTAGCATTGAACTCTTTGACTACGATTTCACCTAATCTTTTTTTAATTTTCTGGTAAATCTTTTCTCTTTTTTGACGACTAATTGGCAGCATTTTAGAGTTAATCACTAAAATCTCAGGCGTCGAAGAAAAAGAAAGAATTTCTTCTAATGCCTTTAAGCCTTCTCTTCCTCGGTAGATTTTAATTCCTTCCTTTTCTTTTGGATATTTAGCTTCTAAAGCAGCAATAATTCTGATAAACTCTCTTTCTTTTTCTTCAATTTCTCTTTTTTGAATTCTTAAAATTCCCAAAATTCTCTCTGACGATTGGGCCACAAAAACTCTTTTTTCTTTTTGTTTCGCCTCAACAAATAAGCCTTTTTCTTTTAACTTTTTAAGAATTTCGTAAGTAGTAGGCCTAGTTAGGCTTGCTTTTTGGGCGATATTTTGAACCGAACTGGGGCCCAATTCTAAACCGGCCAGATAAATCCTAACTTCTTTCTCCCTTAATCCTAACTTCCTCAATTCCAATTCTATTGGCAGGGTTTCCACCATAACTTTATCATATCAAAAATTAAATAAAAAACAATCCTTTTTCTGGACAAAAAATGAAATCTATGGTAATTTTCAATTAGTAAAACAAATTTTGAGAATGCCAGAGAAATTACTAAAAAATCTAATTGACATCCCGTCTACTTCTGGAGATGAAAAAAGAATAGCCAAATTCGTTTTTAAATATTTGGAAAATAACGACCTAAAGCCTAAATTGTTATTTGGCAATAATGTTTATTGTAAGATTGGAAAAGGAAAGAGAACCTTAATTTTAAATTCCCATTTAGATACTGTTCCGCCCTCTAATTCCTGGACAATGAAACCATTTAAAGCTAAAATAAGGAGTGGAAAAATCTATGGATTGGGAGCTTGTGATACTAAAGGAAATTTGGCGGCAATGATGGAGACTCTAATCGATTTAAAGAAGATAGAAGGAAAATTAAATGGGAAAGTAATCTTTTTAGGAACATCGAATGAAGAAGGCAGAAAACCCTCTGGATTAGAATTATTAATCAAAAAAATTAATTATAATGCGATTATAATTGGAGAGCCTACCAATACGGATATTTGTGTTGCTGAGAAAGGCTTAGTTAGAATAAAAATTATTGCCAAAGGGAAAGCTGCTCATGCCGCCATAGGTTCAAAAAGAGATAATGCTATTTATAAAGCAGCAAAAGATTTGAATGTTTTGAGCAATTTAGAATTTAAGAAAAAACATAAATTACTTAATTATCCTTCAATTCAGGCGACTAAAGTTGAAGAAGGAGGAATAGCTTATAATATGATTCCGGATAGGTGTGGAGTTATTTTGGATGTAAGGTCTACACCAATTTATTCAAATAATTACTTAATAAAATTAATAAAAGAAAGTATCACTTCCGAAGTTGAGATAAGAAGTAATCGAATATTTCCTAAAGAAACCGATGTAAAAGAAAAAATTGTTCAGGCGGCTAAAAAAGCTGCTCCTAAATCAAAAATTGCTGGATTTATGGCTGTATCCGATTTTGCTTTTGTGGATAAACCCGGAGTCATTTTAGGCGCTGGAAGTTTAAAGCAAGCGCACAGCGCCGATGAATATATAGAAATTTCTCAATTGAAAAAAGCGGTCGAGGTTTATAAAAAAACTGTGATAAATTTCTTTAAATAAATTTTATGAAAAAAGTAGTCTTAGCTTTTTCCGGCGGTTTAGATACGAGTTTTTCGATTCCTTATTTAAAAGAGAAAGGCTACGACGTTGTTTCTGTTACTGTAAATACTGGTAGTTTTAATAAAGAAAAGCTTAAAGGAATTGGAAAAAGGGCCGAGAAATTGGGAGCTCTTAAACATTACAATATCGAAGCTGGTCAAGAAATCTTTGACCGTATAATTTCTTATTTAATTAAATTACATGGATTATATCAAAATATTTATCCTCAAATGTGCTCTGATAGATATCTTATTGCTGAAAAATGCGTTGAGATTGCCAGAAAGGAAAAAGCAGAGGCAGTGGCTCATGGCTGTACAGCGATGGGTAACGACCAAGTGAGATTTGACATTTCTTTCCAATCTTTAGCTCCCGATTTAAAAATTATCGCCACTATCAGAGATTTGCAAAGAGAAGTTAAAGGAAATTTAAGGGAGAAAGAAGCTAAATATTTAGAAGAAAGAGGATTTGAAGTACCTCAGAAGTATAAAAAATACACGATAAATGAAAACATTTTTGGCAGGACAATCTCTGGTTCAGAAATTGATGAGAACAAAGAACCAAAAGAGGAAGCCTTTGTTTTAACTAAGCCCTTAAATCAAACTCCTAATAAACCGAGTTATCTAAGAATTGCATTTGAGAAGGGAGTCTCGACCAAATTAAATGGGAAAAAGATGTCTGGAGTTGGGATTATTAAAGCATTGAATGAAATAGCAGGAAAACATGGTTACGGGAGATTTATTTATACTGGTGATTGCATGATTGGGATAAAAGGTAGAATAGCATTCGAGACTCCAGGCATAGCAACTCTTCTTGTTGCTCATAAAGCATTAGAGGAAGCCGTTCTTTCGAAAGAACAGAATCAATTTAAAAGAATACTAGGAGAGAAATGGGCTCAATTGGTTTTCTCAGGATTTTACTACGATCCATTAAGAAAAGACATTGAAAGGTTTATTGATTCAAATCAGCAATTTGTTTCGGGAGAAGTATTGTTAAAGATTTTTAAGGGCTCTTGTTTGCCAGTAGAATATTCTTCTCCTCATTTATTAAAAGAAAAAGGGATTGTCTATGCTCAAAAAGCTACTTGGTCTCCAGAGGAAGCTGAAGATTTCATTAAATTATTTGGACTACCTACAAAATTAGCTTTTAAAAGCTTTAAAAAGAAAAGTAATAAACAAAAGAGGAGGGAAAAATGAATAAAAAGTCGGTCCTTTTACAATTGGTTGAAGAAGGATTCGGTATCTATGTAGCTACTCAGCCAAGGATCTTTAGGGATTTAACGATTAGGGAGGGATTGAAGCCGCATGTCAAATTCATCGATTGTCTCTTGGAGGAAAACAGAGGCTGGTATAAAGATAAAATTACTGAACTCAATCGACGGGTGTTTGGGCCATTGGGGATGCCAACCGAAGCCTGGATTGATCACCATTTCGGTATCGCCGGCGGAGTTACTTTAGGATTTCTCAATTCCTCTGGAGAACCAATATCGATGATGAGATTTATTAGGAGATTTGAAGAGAACTCAATCCATGAATGGACTATGCTAGTGGATCCAAACTATGAAGGCAGGGGATTTGGGAGAGCGACTTTAGCTCTGGGGTGCGAGTTCTCAAAAAATAAAGAGAAGATAAGCTTTACGACCCAATTAGATAATTCCGCGATAACTCTATATTTGGGACTTACCAACGAGGGCAATCCGTTAGAATTACTGGCCATTGGATTTCATCACACTCACCCGAATAGCATTATGGCTGCTGCAGACATTCCGAAGGATTCGGATAACTTAATCAAAGAGTATCAGATGCCGCCGATCAATGAGGGAATTTTACTTGGAGAAGAAGTCCAGTTATCGCCAGGAAAATACTTAATTCGGGCCAGTGATTTAAGTACCATAAGGAGAATCTCGCAGGAGTTGAAGCAAGGCTCAAGCTATAAAATAATTGGCTGGTATCGAGATGACAAAGAATTGGGGATTGAAGAACCATTAGTGATGGTGAATCGGACTGAGAAAAAATAGAGGGGGTTCACTATTGCGTAGAGCATCGGGGGACGGCTTTAAAACCGTCCCCTTACATTTTAATAAATTTTAAATATGTCAGTAATTACTTTACAAATAAAAATTGATATTTTAGCTTAAAAGTCGATGAACTTCGTTCATCTTCACCCGTCGCTAACGCTCGGGTAATTGAGGAAAATTGGGCTTGTGGATAAATTTTGTCAAGAAAAATACGTTGACAGAACGTAAAAAAGTCCTAATATTAATAGTAGAATAAATTTCCGTTTAATCAAAAAATGAGAAAACTTACAATTATTGCTGGTAATTGCGTCTTGGAGGATATAAATACATCCGTGGAGACAGTTAGTTTTTTAACGGATCTTTCTAAGAAATACAGTTTTGAGTTAATTTATAAAAGTTCGTTTAAGAAAGACAATCGTTCAAGTGCTAACTATTACATTGGTCCTGGGTTTGCAGATAGCATCAAAATTTTTAAACATCTGAAAGAAAAATTTAATGTAAAAATAATTACCGATTTTAATAATTTATATGAGTTAGATAGTGAGATAGTAAATGTAATTGATATATTACAACTGCCTGCTTATCTTTCTATGCAAACAGAACTAACTCTAAAAATGGCTAAACTTGGGAAACCAATAAATATAAAAAAGGGACAGTTCTTACACCCAGAGGATGTATTAAAGATAATTAAAAAAATAGAAAGTGTAGGAAATAGAAATATTTTTATTACTGAAAGAGGAACCTGTTTTGGATATAGAGATTTAGTGGTGGATCCTAGATCGTTCTATATTTTGAAATCTTTTGGTTATCCAGTTTTTTTTTGATGCCGGTCATTCGATTAGAAAATACGGAGTACCGTCTTCAGATTTAGAAAAAGGCGGACAGAAAGAATTTATATATACCTTAGTAAGAGCTGCTATTGCTTGTAAAATAGATGGAATATTTGTAGAGATACATCCAAATCCTGCTATGGCAAAATGTGATGCAGCAACCCAATTGTCATTCGAAGAATTTGAAAAATTAATTAAAGAAATAATTCCTATTTGGGAAGTCTTAAATAAGATTCATTCATAGAATTACAAAAGATTGTTTCAATGCCTTGAAATCTTTTAGCGCCCGTCTAAAAACAGATTTAAGTTGATTTCCGCTATTGTTAGAGGGGAACATGTTTCCATCTTTATTGAAATCAAACGAATGCCTTAAATTAGCTTTTTGTTCTAACGCAAGAAAACTGTCTTTGAGTCTATAAATCGTGTCTCTAGTAGGGTAAATATTGAAGAATAGTTGGGTGATTTCTCCTTGGGTTACAAAAATTTTTTTCATCATCAATTTTTCTATCATAAAGCAGTGCGCAGAAAATTTTAATAGCTCAAGAGCAACATTGATAAGATTCTTTTTATATAAATACAATGCGGCCTCAAGATACTCCTTTGAAAGTGAAGAGTAATAATCTTTCAGTTCTGGAGCAGGGCTCCATCCTTTGATATACCAAGCTAGCCAGCCGATCTTCCGATGCGTGAGTTCTTTATAGCTTTTCTCCAACGAGCGCTTAAAGAAATTGTTTTTGTCGAAAAGTGTTTTATAGCCAAGTTTTATTGTTAGTACCATCCATGGATTATTTTTTAGGATTTTAATGAATTCTTCTTCCTGATAGATATTAAAGGCAACCAAAGGAAATGCGCCCCTCAATTTTCTTTTTAGAGTTCGCGAAATTGTATCTTGGTGGCTTTTTAATTTTCGGGAAATAATAATGTAATCAATGTCTGAAGATATTCTAAGTCTTTTCTTATTTGAAACAGATCCAAAAATTACAATAGAGATAAGATCTTTACCAAAATATTTTTTAATTTCCGAGTTAACCTTATTGAAATTAGGGTACATTTAACTCTTAAATTAAACCTATTCTAAAAAATTTTCAATAATTTTTTGATAAATTTCAGTTGCTTTTTCTAATTGACTTATTCTAACAAATTCGTCTGCAATATGAGCTTGGTTAAAATCGCCGGGACCTAAAATAATTCCTGGTTTATTTATAAAATTAAATTCTGACATAGCGGGGAATCCAGTAATTTTCGCGAACTTATTTACACTTTTTGCAACCTGAACAATTTCTTCATTAACATTAGTCTCTTTTGGAAATAATCTATTGCTCAATATTTCTACGTCGGATTTCACCCTTTTTCTAATTAGATTTATTAAGTAATTATTAGAATAAACTGGAGTAGAGCGAATATCAGCAAGGAATTCACATTTGCTAGGAATCACATTTATCTTGTGGCCAGCATTCATTATTGTAATCTGAATTGATGGGCGATTTAGTAAGCTGTGTCTTTTTTTAAATTTTAATTTCTGAAGCAGTTTAATATCTTCTATTCCTTTATAGATGGCATTTTCTCCACCTAAAGCAGCATGGCCGCCCTTACTTTTTGCGATAAACTTTAGACAGAGTGCACCTTTTTGGGCAATACAAATATTTAAACTAGTTGGTTCACCTATTATTGCCGCATCAAATTTAGGGAGTTTTTTTACTAATTTCTCCATTCCTTTCATTCCAACTTCTTCCTCGGTTGTCGCAGTAAAAATTATTTTCCCTTTTGGTATCTTTTTTGAATTCTTTAGATAGATTATTGCTTCAGTCATTGCGGCTAAGCTTGACTTTGTATCAGCTGCTCCTAGTCCATATATTTTTCCATTTTTTTCTTTGGTCTTGAATGGATTTATTGTCCATGAAGAAGAAGGTGGTACAGTATCTAAATGAGAATTTAAAAGTAAAGTTTTATTTCCTTTTCCAAATTCACAATAGAGATTATTACCAGATAATAATTTAGGTTTTAAACCGTTATTTTTTAAGTAATCGAAAACAAATTTCGCTATTTTTTGCTCTTCTCCGGAAACAGACGGAATCTCAATTAATTTTTTTAATAAATTTTTAACCATTTTTCTTTCTCTTTTAAAATTAACTAAAACTTCTTTTTTAGTCAAGGTCCATTCAAAAGAGCCGCCAAATTTATAGCGGCTCCTGAGAGAAGACTTCCTTGTGGATATACTCCTCCTTTAATAAACCAAAAAGTGTCCTGTCCCAATATTTGCCATTTTCAAATCGTTCTTTTCTAAGACGGCCTTCTTCTTGAAAACCGAGCTTTTTATGCAATTTTATACTTCTTTCATTAAATTCTACAGCGCCTGACGAGATTCGGTGTAAATTTAAGTGATGAAAAGCATATTCGATTAAGAGTCGAAGCGCTTCTTCACCATACTTTTTACCCCACTCGTCTTTTTCACCAATAGCTATACCCAGTGAAGCAACCCTGTTTTTCCAATCAATTCGATGGAGGCCGCAGTTTCCAATTGGTTTAACTAAATCCCCATCTATAATTTCTATTACGAAAACTATGTCAGTATTTGCCCGAACAGTGCACAGCTCTTCAATCCACTTTTCTTCTCCAACCTCTGTTACAGGAAGATATACTTCTAAATATTGAATCACCTCTGGATCATTAAACCATTTTAAGAAAAACGAAATGTCATCCCTTCTCACCGGTCTTAGTTGAACCTCTTTTCCTTTTAGCATTTTACCTCCTTTTTTCTCCTTTAGTAACCTGAAGAACTGTTTTTATTTTAACACATTTCAATCAAAAAGCAATTCTTTTCTCCCTATTTTTAAATTTTTACTGCTGCAACTTTTGTCGAAAATTATTTTACAAGGCAAAATTGAGATTTTAGCTTAAAAATTGAGGAAATTTGGACCTGTGGATAAATTTTGTCAAATATCAGAATTTGACAAGATATTTAGAAAAGTTAAAATACAAATAGAGAAGTATGGAGATAATCAAATGCGATAAATGTAAAAAGGTCAAAAAGCCACCGAAAGGAAAATCACCCGGGGAAAACGGATGGATATCGGGTAATGTCCGAGGAGGAAATCCCTGGGAGGCGGTCTCTTTTGACCTTTGTGAAAAATGCTCTAAAAAGTTAATTAAATTTATTAAAAATTATCTATCAAAATAACCATGGCTGAACCAATTAAAAAAGAGGATTTAAAAGAAATCTTTACTGAATCTTTAGAACCCTTTGCTAATTCTATCAAAGAAGATTTTAATAGAATGGATGAAAGATTTGATAAAGTAGATGAAAAGCTGACAAACGTCACAGTTAAAGTAGCAAACTTAGAAGTAGATATGAGCGAAATCAAGCCCGATATTAAAGAAACCAAAGATACTATTAACAAACTTTTTAATCGAATCGATAAATTTCTGGCAATACTGGAAAAATTAGATCAAGAATTTACCATAATAAAGCAGGACATCCGAAGGGTTAAAGAAGTAATCAAAGAAAAACTTGGGGTAGATCTTTTTTAAATAGTTAGTAAGATTTTAATTTCCGCTTGCTTTTATAATAAGTAAAGCCTTAAACAGGCTTTTTTATTTTTGTCGGAAATTATTTTACAAATTAAAATTGATATTTTCGTTTAAAATTTGAAATAATTTGGGGCTATGGATAAATTTGACATTTTAAGAAGGGCTTGTTAAACTAAATTTAGTTGCAGAGGCAACTGGGTTGTAACTTAACAACTTCATATTTAAAGAAAAATCTAGAAAGGAGAGGAGAAAATGTTGAAAAAAGTAGTATCTAGTTTGGTAATTGGCTTGCTTTTAATCAGTGTGATTTTAGGAGGAACAAGTTGTTTTGGCGAAAAAGGGACCACAAAGCCTACGCCCGCCCCGACAGAAACGAAAGTAATAAAGATAACAGCCGATGACCTAGTTGAGGAATATCGGACAAATGAGATAGCGGCAGATCATAAATATAAAAATGACACTCTGATTATTGTAGGATTGATAACTGATATTAGTAGAGACCTTAGTGTAAACAAGGTTTATGTTTCTGTATGTGAAGAAGTTAGATGTTTCTTTAACAAGGAAGAAGAATTGCTTGGACTTGCTAAAAGAGAGGAAATCATTGTTAAGGGGAAATGTCTTGGAAAGAAAGAAAAAGAGGAAGGAACCTCCTTTCCTATACTTCTCCAGGATTGTTCCTTAATAAAGGAAGCGGAATTCCAACTTATAGACTGGAAAGTTGTCCCGTCAGGTGTCGTGTCAGATGAAGGCCTCCGCCCAGAGAAGGTATGTTTAGGGATCACTTATAAGAAATTTGGATATAGCCTCATATTCACGTTAATAAATCCGAAAGGCAAAGAGATGCCAGGCGGCAGAATTTGGTGGGACGACGCCGAGGAAAACGAAGATGAACCCTATCATATACCTTTAGCAGAGGAGTCGTATGCAAATCCCTTACCTGGAGAATATAAACTAGTGGTTAAAGATGTTAAAGGAAAGGTAGTTGTTACCCAAACCTTTAATTTTTCTGGCCCACATCCAGAAATGGAAGTAATTGACGAAGGGAGTTACTGGAAACCCGTATTAACCAGACAGAATTGGTGGGAAGAAAAGCATGTGACCTATCTCGATTATTGGATAAACCTCCGGGTTAGCATCAAAAATAGTGGAGATCTGCCCTTCTGTTTCTGTAACATAAAAGTTCTTAGTGAAAGTGCCCAAGATCCCCAAGAGTGGTATGATAACAAAAAAATAATAGCACCTGGTGAGAAAATAGCTATCTCAATAGGGACCTATTATTATATGGGAGAGGACTCTACATGGGTGGACGGTTTGAGGTTTTATTCTCCGGGAGAGAAAATAGTAACCTTACAATTCGTCGACGGAGCCAATGAAATTGTTTATTCTCTAAATACCACTATAACTGTTCCAGAAAAGCCACCAGCAAAGTGACAAAGTGATGCTAAACAAAAGAAAGCAGGGATCATCTCGATTCCTGCTTTTCTTATTTTTGTCGGAAATTACTTTACAAATGAAAATTGGGATTTTCGCTTAAAAATTAGCCAAATTTTGGCTTGTGGATAAATTCTGTCAACAAATCTTGACAAAATAATAGTACTTGATAATATGATTATAGTATTAGCAACTTAACAACTGCATCTGGGATATTCTGGATGCATTGACATAGAAAATCTTGAAAAGAAAGAAGGAGGTCAGACGTGAAAACGCAA
>Ga0210017_1005289_pt1 | contig 10406 bp, 9 predicted proteins | sample CryGeyCG2014_020_FD_183966 | JGI IMG/M metagenome (GOLD analysis project Ga0210017, IMG submission 183966) | Groundwater microbial communities from aquifer - Crystal Geyser CG08_land_8/20/14_0.20 (SPAdes) (version 2) | ecosystem: Environmental > Aquatic > Deep subsurface > Groundwater | place... | reverse complement strand
ATATCAAACCTACATTACAAAGAAGAGAATCCTCTGCCATCCCTTCTGTATCTCTATCCGGTGAGTATTTAAAGCTATCCGCCAACACTATTCGCGATGCGTTCTCCAATTTCTTCAAAAACGATTGGATATCATCATACCTTCCCGAAAAAGCGGCTTGAATAGAAACTTCTTCCAGAATGGCTGTCTTAACTACCGGGGTTGCTTCGACTGCTTCTTGCTCTTCAAGTTCCGTAGAAGCCACTGGGGCGGGAACGGCCTTCTTGGTGGAAGTGCTCGTAAATTGCAAAGATTCAATCGCAAGCCCAGAGGAACTGGCAATGTTCTCAACCTCGGTCATAAGACCAGGAACGTCCACTTCCGAAGGCAAAGCGTGAGAAACCTGATCGTAATTTTGGTTAATTACCTGCTCATATGGCTTTAAAGTGGTTTTAAGAGTATTTACCTTAAGGGAAACTTGCCGAAGGGCTTTCTCGCTCTCCTTCTTTGATTTTGAGAGTTCAGAAAAGGAGTTAAGTTTAGGAACTCCAATAAGAAGTATTAAAAGAAACCCGACAAGGAAAAAACCCAACGGTAAAGCATAATCCGTTAACTTCTTTTTCTGGACAGGATCAAGTTTTACTTCTGATTTTTTTGAAAAAATCATAATTTTCAACAAAACTACAATTTCTTTAACGCATCGGGCTTTAAAATGACGGTAAGAGTAAACTTAGTCTGCCCAGTTTGCCTATCCGTACTTGCGGATGGACCAAGCACTTTATCCACAAAATCCGCATCCGAGGCGAGCGACTCCATAAACTTAGCGATCGACAGGTAACCTTGGGTACTTCCGGAAAGGTTTATTTCCGTGGGAGAGACCTCAAAAAGCTCACTCAAAACGACTTCTTCCGCCGTTAATTCTTTAATTTTTGAAAGGAGTTTGGAAAAATAAAGACGCTTACCAAAAACGGTGGTTAAATTTTTCGTTTTTACTTCAAAGGAACGAACTTTTACCTCTAAGTCCTTAAGGGAAGCAAGTTCTTGCGTCATTGCCTCCTCTTTCTTTTTGATCGCGTTAACTTGCCTGATAACAATTGTTTCGTAAATAAACGCGCCCGAGACAAAAAAAACGCAAAGGACAAAAAAAACAAGAGAAAGGACACTCAAAGAACTCGTAGTCCTCGCGCTTTCACGATCCTTTACCACTTCCTGTGGAACCAAGTTCAAACCGTTTTTGGGCATGTTTGTCAAAACTTTACGAAATTAACCTTTAAAAAAACATTTCCTCACCCGCACTCAATCTCGGAATAATTAAAACACATTGTCAAATTTCTTTCAAGGCCAACCCGGCGGCGACCGCAAAGTTCGCGCTACCAGGAGAAATTTTAGATGCGGAAAAGGTTCCCGGAACGTCAATCTTTTTCCAGCAATCCGCAAGTTCGGCTTCAATTCCTATTTCTGTGGCAATATAAGCCAAAACACCAGGAAGAAAGGCGGTCCCACCGCTCAAAATTAAGCGGCGCACTGGAGTACTTTGATTTCGAGAAGAAAAATAGGCAATTGATCGTTTAACTTCGGATAGAGTCACATCAAAAATTGGTTTTAGCGTTTTTGCAATTCTTCCTTCAAGAAAAGATGAGTCTAGGCCGTAGCTTTTCTTATATTCTTCCGCTTGGTTAATATCAAATCCCAAATCTTGCGCAATTGCCCGAGTCAAGGCCACCCCACCAGAGGAAATACTTCGAGTAAAGCGAATGCCACCAGAGTAAACAATTGCAAGATCGGAGGTAACCGAACCAATATTTAGTAGGACGGTCGCAAATCCCGCCTTAAGATCAGGTTCGAAAAGCAAAGAACGAACAAGAGCCATCATTTCCGTCTCTACCCCAACAACTTCTAAATGCGCCTTTTTCAACACTTTAATAATTTTTTCGACGTTTTTCTTCTGAGAGGCAACCACAAAAACATCAATTTTTCCCGGATCGGCAAGAGATTCCCCCAAAACTTCAAAGCCAATACTCGCTTCTTTTGCAGGTACGGGAATATACTGTTCGCTTCCTAGCTCGATCGCTTTTTTGATTCCCTCAACATCCATTTTTGGAAAAGGAATAATCTTTGTAAAGACGGATGATTCGGGTAAAGAGATCGCTGTTTGATTCGTAGAAACTTTATGATCGGAGAGAAAGTTGGCAATATAGGTAGAAAAAGCGCTTTCCGCCTCCGGAGTTTCCGTAAAAATTGATTGAGACGGGGAAGCGACCGCGCCAAAACCAACCAAAGTGGGCAGTTTTTTCTTCTCAATTTCTACAAATTTTACGCTGTAATTACCCAAGTCTAGGCCGAGCAGATTCATACTTTTACATTGTTGCAGAATTAAACCAGCTTGTAAACCCTGTCTCCTTCGCGAGTTAACTGGTCCACTTTAAGACCGACAGATTGCCCTTTTTTAGCAGATTGGATTGGCATCTTATCAATCTGCATTGAAAAAACTTCCTGTTCAAAATCGGTCGTCGATCCAACGATATGAATTTTTTCACCGGTTTTAACTTCGGTAGTAACGTCCAAAACCGCCACCCCAATTTTTGGAAAAAAGTGGGAAATGCTACCCACCTCAATTTCTTCTTGTTCCATAAGTTTTCCACCTCCTTTAGGTTAACTCCGGTCTTTCAACTTCTTTCATTACCTTTCCGATTTTCATTATCCCAAACTTAGTATACAAGAAAATTAACATCGAACTCAATATAATTGATAGCATAGAGAGGCCCCCAGATACAAAAACGGAAGTAAAAAAAATACTTATTGAAACAACCACCGGAATAAACTTTGCGTATGGCTCAATATAGCCATTTATCGTTTCCATTGCTTTAGCGGTCGTTTCCGGCACCAATCCTGATAAATCAACCCTGCCTTCCTCCGAAATTTTTGCGTTACCAAGGTTTGCCCCTCTAAGAAGTTCCGTTTCTTTTGAAAATTGGGCACCAACATATTTTTCCAACTCTTTGTAAAACATTGAAGTTAAAGAGTTTATTTGCTTTTCCGGTAATTTAAAACCGTTTTTTTCAATTACCGGTTGATAAACAAAATAAAAGTTGACCGCAATGACAAGAGCCAAGAAAAAAACCATCTTTTTTCCACTGCCATGCAAAATTGCCACTTTGTCAAAGGCGACGTACCGATCAAGGTTTCCTCTTACCATATAGGAAAATATAAAAAGGCCGACAAGTAACATTAAAGCAGATAGAAATCCCACCAAATTAAAGGAAAAACTCCCTGTCATATAAAGAAAAATTAGAGAGATGAAGTAGATCAGCATTTTTCCAGTTTCTTTAATGAAAAGGGCAAAAATTCCCGTAAAAGAAAGAAAAACAATCACTGAAATAGCAAGAATTAGAAAGGCTTTATAAATGTTACCACTGGAAAAACGGATGGCACGATCAAGATTATAGACCGAAAGGCCAAATATAAGACCGCAGAGGGGTACTGGCAAACTAACAATAAGAGCAGAAACATTCATTGACCGTAGTATAATATAAATTTTTAATTTTGATAACTTTTAGTTCCTGGCCCTGCCTATTCTGTATTTGATATACAAGAAAACTAAGTGAGATCATAACACTGTGGCGCAGCCACGTTTATTTTGGCGATCATGATTTTTACGTGGTGGGCCTGTCTGGACTCGAACCAGAGACCTTTGCAATGTCAATGCAACGCTCTAACCAGCTGAGCTACAAGCCCGTTAGAAAGCGTTAGCGATCCTGAGCTTACGCTTTCTTACGCCACGTTGAAATTGCGAAGCAATTCCTTACGTGGCACAATGGAGTACATTTAACTACTACTTCGATCACTTCCCAATAACCTTATCAATTATCCCGTATTTTTGGGCCTGATCGGCCGTCATATAGAAATCTCGATCAATATCCTTAAGAACGGTTGACTTCTTTTGCTTTGTGTGTTTAGCAATTATTTCCGCGTACAAATCTTTAAGCCTAAGGATCTCTTTGGCGTCAATTTCGATATCGCTCGCTTGACCACCCGCCTGACCGATGGGTTGGTGAATATGGATAAGAGAGTGAGGGAGACTCATTCTTTTTCCGGGAGTGCCCGCCGCAAGAAGTAGGGTTGCCGCCGACGCCGCTGTTCCAACCGCAATTGTCTGAATTTCCGGCTTTAGGGCAATAATTGTGTCATATATCGCTAGACCGGCATAAGCAGAGCCGCCCGGACTATTCACGTATATTTTAATATCTTTTGTCTCGTCTTCTGATTGAAGAAACAAAAGTTGGGCAATAATCGTATTCGCCATCGCGTCATGAATCGGACCGGTCACAAAAACAATCCGATCTTTAAGAAGTCGGCTATAAATATCATACGCCCGCTCAAAACCGCGGTTATCGCTATCAACCACGATTGGAACTAATTGTGAGTAAGAATCTTCATCCATAGTTTTTAATTTTCAATTTACAATTTACAATTTTCAATCAATTTACAATGACCCAATGACATAATTTTCAAATTGAATAATTGAAACATTCATTGAAAATTGGTGCTTGAAAATTGAAAATTTGCGCCAATTAAAAAATCAAGTAATTAGCTTATCTATTACTTTCTGTTTCGCCAGCACTGACTTAATATATGCCTTCTGCTCCGGTTTTTCAAGTTCTTCCCTGGTTTTTTCATCCGGGGTTGCTTCAATCGCCTTTTTGATTTCCTCCTCTGTCACTTCAACTTTTTCTTCCGTAATCAGCTTACCAAGAATAAATTCGAGCCTAAGGTTCCTTTCCGCCTCTTCACTGTATTCCGCCCTTAAATCCTCCGGCTTTTTGCCAATTGAAGAAAGGTAACGATCAATTGTTAGCCCAAGGCGCCCAAGTTGATCCAAAAATCTAGAGAGCATTCTTTCTACCTCTTCATTAACTAAAACTGGGGAAAGATCTACTTCTGAGCATTCGTTTAAGGCTTTAAGAGCAACCTCGACCCGATCATCTCCGGTTTCTTTTTCCCCTTCTTTTGCCGAAATTGGTTTTCCATCCGCCCCCAAAATTTCCGTCTTTTTAATCTTTGAAAGCACCTCTTTGACCTTGTTTTTATAATCTCCTATTTTGACTTCAGGAATCGTGGCCACCTCCGCTTCATATATAAAATCTTTACCTTTTTCAAATTGTTTGATCATTATCTTTGGAGAAGAAATCGCGTAGATATGATGTTCCGAAACCGCGGAACGAAAGCTTTCTGGCAGAATATGGTTAATTACTTCACCATTTAATTTTCCTTGATCAATTTTTTCTTCCACCAGTTTCTTAGGGGCGTTGCCCTTTCTAAAACCAGGAAGCTCCGCTTCATCAACAAAATGGTCAAGCACGTGGTTAAACTCCTCAAGCACTTTGTCCGAGGTAACCGTCACCGTTATTTTTAAGGTCGATTTTGGTAGTTTTTCTACATTTACTTGCATAGGTGTTTATTTTACCATAAATTCGTTTTTTTGTAGTTGCGGGATCCTATCCCGCCAATTTCTTTTATAAAAAGAGAAACGGCTGGTACGTAGAGATCCTTTCGGAACTTGCGTATCAGCCGTTTGATGCTTAAGCTGAGTGGTGTGGGCTAACCTTCTCACTTAAGCTCTTTTGAGGGCTTTTGAGCACTCAAGATGGGTCGGGAGGTGGGCGTAAGGGCGATTAATCTTGCCCTTCAGGTCTTGCCCAATGATCTTCCTCCCGACCCAAACTGCTCTTACTGCGCGTAAGGGCAGTTTTTGCAGTCTCCATGCGAGCATTTCTCGCACTTCGACAATATTTCCGAGGGATCTGGCCTCGGGTTAACCGAAACGGTCATCTTCTTATTCATTTTTTTATCTCCTTCTTGGGTCTTCTTAGTTAGAGAGAACCTTTTACGTTTTTGAATCATTTGGACTGTGCCCAATCCAAAAGATTCCAGTTACTCTCTAACTCTTTTTCAGTTACACCAATACTATAACACATTTTAGGAGATTTGTCAAGACTATAGGGGATTGTATAAATAGAAAAAGAAAAAAGAAGGGGAGAGGCGATTGACTTAGTGGGCACATAGTCATGAACCGCCTCTCCACCCAAGAAAGGAGGGGAAAAAGGGAGAAGGCTCCCTAATTCCAAAAAGAAAGAAAAAAAGATGATTGCAGGAGATGGGAAGGGGGGACAACCCATCTCGAGGGCGACGCGGCGGGGGCCGTAATCACCAAGCCTTCCGGAAGGAGTTGAACCTTCAACTTAACGTAAAGCCTCTTTATTCTTTACGTAAAGCCACCAAAAACCGCGGAAAGCGACGAACGTTTTGAGCCAACTCTCTCTTGTACACAAATACCCCCTTTAATAATCGTTTTGAATTTTAGCAAATATTTTTTGAAAATGCAATCCACCTAAACTAGTGATTAAGTGAGGCTCCACGGCCATGAGGCCGTGGCTTCCTCCAATTTAGCAAACTCACATCGTGAGTTTGACGCTGCCGACGGATCGGCAGCGAGTTTGCTCCATCCACGGCTAGAAAGCCGTGGCTTTAAGCAAGGAAATTGTAAACTTGCTTGACATTTATATCTCCATTTATTTACAATCATTTTCAATATAATGATAAAAATCCTTGTAGTCGAAGACGATGAAACATTAAGAAAGATACTTAAAGACAAACTGACGCAAGAGGGGTTCACTTTGCTAACGGCAAAAGACGGCGAGGAGGGCTTGGAAGCTGCTTTAAAAAGCAAGCCTGATTTGATCCTTTTAGACGTTATTATGCCCAAAATGGATGGGGTAGATATGCTTAAGAAACTGCGAGAGGACAGCTTTGGAAATAAAGTTCCCGTCCTTCTGCTTACAAACGACGGTGATCCAGAGCATATAAAAGAAACATTAAAAGCTAACGCGACTGACTATTTAGTCAAATCAGATTGGAAACTTGAAGACATCGTCAATAAAATCAAAGAAACATTAAGGCTGTAGCTAGGTTTGTATGTCCGAACAAAACCTGCCCAAAAAGACAAACGCCAGCCATTAGTGAAGATGCGCCGACCAGTTCAGGGCCCTTTAAGGGGCTTCTTTTGGCGGCATATAAATCCATTGCGGACAATGTAAAATCAATAAAGATAACGAAGGCAATAATAATCTCTTATATTTTGTTTTTAGTTGTTGTTCCTCCCATCTTCATTCTAGTTTCTTTTCTTGTTTTTCCGTCAAAAACAGCCAGTTTTTTTAATTTCCAAATTAAAGATCAACAAGGTTTACTGCAAAGTCCACATCCTCAAGTGCTCGGAGAGGAAACCTCTGTTGAAAGTCGGGGCAATGTGCTTAGCGCTTATATCTCGGCCGTGCTTGAACCTCAAGCCGAAGCGGCGGTCAAAGCTCTAAGAACTATTAGTCCTAATACGGTCTCAGAAGTTATTCTTCCAACGGAGGAAATTAATTCGTATCAACCGACCCAAGTAGTTTCTACCCTTATTCCGGGACCCCAAGGTATCGAAGGCTCATCGGGTCCGCAAGGTCCAATAGGAACTGCGGGCTCGACTGGGGAAATTGGCCCCTCAGGTCCACAGGGACCCCAAGGTTCAACTGGCGCCGTGGGAACTCAAGGTGAATCAGGCCCTCAAGGTCTGCAAGGTATTCAAGGTCCGATTGGGTTAACGGGACCAACAGGAAGTGTAGGCGCCCTTAATCTTGGAGTGGGTTTATCGGGAAATATTTTAAACGGGGATTTATCTTTAGATCTCGATCCAAACACTATTTTCGGATTGAGTCCCGTAAATTTTTTAACGCCCAATATTTCACAATGGATTAACGATGCCGGTTACATAACTGACGGTAATGTTAATTGGAACAACACTTATGGCCTTATTACGTCCGAAACAGACACTCTGGCAAGTGTGACCGAAAGAGGAGCATTTACTGCTACAAGCTTAATTCTAGATGGCGGAATAACAACCACAAGTATAAATTCCGCTACGGGAAATATTATTTTTACCGCGGGGGGAACTTCCTCAAGCGGAAAGGTCCAAATTGGCGCAAGTGCCACAACAACCCCCGATTTACTAATATTGGACAACGGTACGGCGGATCCCATCGGAGTTAATGGGGGAATGTATTACAACACGAGTACAAGCAAATTTCGCTGTTTTGAAAACAACGTTTGGGCCAATTGCATTAATTCTAGTATAGGCGCCGATCTCCAACACGCCGCTTCTTACGACAGCAACCAAGCGCTCACCAATGTCGCAAGCGCTCAAGTAAACTTGGGGGTCGTTTCTGTCACTCCAGCAACCACTACCGCGGATGTGTATGTTACCGGATTTGCGGAAGTTCGCAGTAGTAACGGGACCGATCAACCGTTTAATTTGGTAATCGAGACCACCAATAATTGTACCGGAACAGTTGTCGGTAACGCATCGGTTACCTACGTTATTACCGCAGGAGCAAATACTACTAACCATTACGGCAATATCCGAGTTTCCGGAATTGCGGTTGATCCAGGAACTTCCGCCGAAACCTACTCGCTTTGCGCCTCAACCGCCACCGGGGACACCGATGTGCTTAATTGGGGAATAGAGGCAATCGTAATTGATACCGGCGCGGATCTCGCCGAAATATATACCACCAATGACGCAAGTATTGAAGCGGGAGATGTTGTTTCGCTTGATTCAAATCTTAAAACAGGTATGAAAAAGAGTCAAATTCCTTATGATTCAAATATTTTAGGCATTGTTTCTACTAGACCGAGAATTGTTATTGGCGGAGTTGATAAGGAGGGTATTAAAGCTATGCCGGTGGCTCTATCCGGCAGGGTTCCGGTTAAAGCATCAACCGAAAATGGAAAAATAAACGCCGGTGACCCCCTCACAACTTCGGGAACTCCGGGGGTAGCGATGAGATCGACTAAAGAAGGAGCCACTATTGGTATAGCGATGACTTCATTTGACGGGGAAGAGATTTCGCAAATACTCGCGTTCGTAAGGCCAGAAAACGTAGTTGAAACAAATGTCCCGGATCAAATTAAAGAATTTGTCTCTAATTTGTTTAAGGAAACGGTTGAATTCTTCGGGAATGTGATTTTCCAAAAAGATGTCAACTTTTTAGGTCGCCTAACATTTAATCAAGATACCGCTGGCCACGCCGTTATAAAAGCGGGAACGGATGAGGTCGAAGTTAACTTCGAGAAGGAATATACAAAAAATCCGGTAGTCATCGTCAGTGTTAATCTTGAAACCGGAATTAACGGGGACGAAATTCCTGCCTACGCTATTTATGATCTTTCAACCAAGGGTTTTAAAATTAAGTTGGCTAAGGAAGCTACATCCAACCTGAGTTTTTCATGGATCGCTCTTTCTGTTTTTGAAACTTAACATTTATTAAAAACAGTATCTAAAATCTTCTTAAGATCACATTTTTTTCAGTCTGTCAAAAGAAGGGGGTGAAAATTATGAAAAGTAACGGAGAATCGAAAGAGCTTGCCTTGCACTACTTTAAAACGTTGGTAGAAGTGGCCAGAGAGTCGTTTTTAATTCTTGACGCCAATCTTCGCGTGGTTTCCGGAAACCCGACTTTCTACCAGAACTTTAAGGTAACCCCCGCGCAAACGGAGGGTAAACTTCTTTTTGACTTGGGAAATGGTCAGTGGAATATTCTCGAACTTAAAAGATTACTGAAAGAGGTTTTGCCCGAGAGGAAAGTTGTAAGAGATTATGAGGTTACGCATTTGTTCGAAAAAATCGGGGAAAGAACCGTGGTACTTAATGCAAGACAAATAGATTCAGTGCAATTGATGCTCCTCGCTATAGAGGATAGTACATACAAAAAAAATCTTGAAGGAAAATTAGCCGCGTATACCGAAGGACTTGAGAAAAAAGTAGCCGAACGAACGAGTGAGCTAGCCAACAAAATTAAAGACCTGGAAAAAATGAATAGATTGATGATTGGCAGAGAGTTAAAAATGATAGAGTTAAAAAAAGAAATTGAAATACTTCAGGCAAAGATTCGGAAACCGAAGTAAATAATTTTCTATGGCACCTAACACCACACGATTTCTTGTCGCTAAGCCCCCGTCTGGTAGCAGGGAGCTTGGTGATTCTAGAAATGCCGTTTTGAACCTCATTGAAGATTTGAATATAGAAAAAGCGGAGCTTGCTGAAGCCAAAGCCAAAGACGAAGCAATTCTGGCAAGTATCGGTGATGGAGTAATCGCTATCAATCCAGACAGAATAATAATCGTTATGAATAAAGAAGCGGATAAAATGCTGGGGTGGAGAGATGGTGAAGCAATTGGAAAACTTTATGAGGAAATTGTTTCTTTGGAAGATGAAAAAGGAAATATTGTCCCACTCGAGGAAAGACCGCTAGCCAAAGCTTTTACCCAAACTACTACTACTACTAATTTATATCTTCTTAGTAAAAATAAAATTAAATTTCCGGTCGCCATTA
>Ga0210017_1005288_pt1 | contig 10409 bp, 15 predicted proteins | sample CryGeyCG2014_020_FD_183966 | JGI IMG/M metagenome (GOLD analysis project Ga0210017, IMG submission 183966) | Groundwater microbial communities from aquifer - Crystal Geyser CG08_land_8/20/14_0.20 (SPAdes) (version 2) | ecosystem: Environmental > Aquatic > Deep subsurface > Groundwater | place... | reverse complement strand
TCTGGCAGGGGAGGAGGGATGCCTCCTGAGGGAATGCCTCAAATGCCTGGCGGAATGCCAGGATATTAATTTTTTATTTTTTTAATTAATTCTTCTTGAAAGCGAAATATTTATAAAGAATATTAGTTAATGCATTAACTAACCAGCATATAAAAGATGGTGATATTATCATGATGAAAGGAGAGCACAAATTAGTGCCCAAAAAAGAAATAACTGACTTAAAAAAAGAGGTTAACGACCTCAAGAAGGAATTAACTCAAAGAAAAGTTAAAACAAAAGAGTCTGTTTCCAGCAAAGGTCTTAAGGAATCAATGGATAATCTTTCTGAAGCAATAAGTGAACTTGTTAATCTTTTTACTGTTGCCAAGGATATGGGTGAGCATGGAGCTTTTGATGAACCCAAAATACAATCTTCTCCTGAACTTAAATCTCTTCTTGAGCAAAATAAAGTAATAGCAAAGGGAATACTTGCAATTACAGAAATACTGAGTGAGCACCTTCCAAAATTATCAAACCTTGCCAGGGGAGATCAAAAATACAAAGTATTGAGGGTAAATCAAAATAACCCAACATTCTCTAAACCTATAATTCCTTCAAGAATGCCAATTGAAGATTTTGCAAAATCAGACCTTCCATCAATGCCAGAGGTTGATGAGGATTTTGAATTCTCAAAAGAACAAGAAGATAATTATGAACAGGGTTGAATATGGAAAACACTTTTTCTGATATTAATCTGAATACAATAAATAATTTAACACAACTTTTATTGAAAGCGGGCGCTAGGATAAACAGTTTGGAAACAACAAAAAAAGAAAGAATCATCAACATAAAACAGAAAATTGAGCTGCTTGAATCCAGATATAAAATACTAAAGGAAAAAAACAAAGGTAATATAAAACTGGATGACCTTAATATGCATTTAAGTTTAATAAAACACAGATTAGAAAGAATAAGTGTTTAAACGTCGTGTTTCATTACTGTATTCCTATGATTCTTTTTTGCTCTTTTGCATGCCTCTTCAATAAGGGATTTAACTTTCTCATTAAGGGCATCAGCAAACTCTCCGGAAACATTGAGTTTTTTATCCTCATATTTTGCAAATTCCTTTATCTTTGCTTTGATAACAACCATGTCTGTCATTTTATACCTCCATTAATTTTTTAAATTTTATTCATGTGTGAACCAGAAAACCAATTTATCTTTTTCAATGCTGTCAAGTTTGCAGAAACCGAAGCGCTCAAACTGAATAACCTCATTTATTTTTATATTTTTAACAGATGGCTCTGCAACTCCTTTCACAATTTTTGCATCAGGCATAAGAACTTCAACATCAACAAGCTTTTCATCCTTTGGAAGCCAGTGCATTATCTTTTCTCCCTGTTTTTTGTATTTCTCAAGCTCTTCTGAATCAAAAACAAAGCCATCTTTTTGCTTTTTGAAATTAAATGCATGCATCAGCCTGTAAATCTTTTTATCCTTTAATTCCTTTAAATCATTTTTTGAAATGTAAAAATTTTCATTTATTTTTAAATTTCTTGTCCCTCTTTCCTCATGCTCTGGATGAAGCTTTATTTTTATTTCTCTTTCAGGAGAGTTCTTTATTTTTATCTCCTTTGGGTTTTCTATAAAGAAATACCTATTTACGCTTGCATCAACAATCTTTCTGTTTATTGAGGAAATAACAGTCCAGTCAATGTTTGTTGGTGTTTTTGACAATCCCACTTTTAATGCAAGCTCGTAGAACATTTCAGGAACAATTCCTCTTCTTTTCAATGCTCTTAATGTAACCAGTCTTGGATCATCCCATCCAATCACTTTTTTGTCTTCAATTAATTGCCTTATCTCTCTGCCTTGGGTTATTGCCCCCACAACATTAAAACGACCATACTGGATTACTTCCTGGTTTTTGAACTTAAATAAATCCTTTATATAATTTTGAAGATCAACCCTCATCTCTCCGAACTCCGAACTCCTTAAAATATGGGTTATTCCGCAGAATTCCTCTTCAACAGAATTCTCAAAATCATACATTGGCCAGACACAATACTTTTCTTTCTGTCTGTAATGTTCTGTATAGCATAATCTGAAAATAACAGGATCTCTCATAACATGATTATCTGATTCCAGATCAATTTTTAATCTTAAAACACACTCGCCTTCTTTGTATTTTTTGCTGAGCATGTTTTTCCATTCTTTAAGATTCTTTTTAGAAGAGTTTTTTCTGCATTCACAAGGCAAACCTTTGTGCCTTAGGTCTCTCATTTTTTCTCTTTCACAAAAACAAACATATGCTTCTCCCCTTTTTATTAGATCTTTTGCAAGTTCATAAAATTTAGGCATATCATCTGAAACAAAAACAGTCTTGTCTGGTTTTATGTTTAGATATTCAAGAACATCTTTTTTCATTGCATCAACATATTCCTGCTTTGATGCTATCGGATTAGTGTCCTCAAACCTTAAAATAGATTTTCCATTGTATTTTTTAGCATAAAGATAATTTAACAGAAAGCTCAATGCATGGCCAATGTGGTTATACTTGGAAGGCTCAGGGGGTATTCTTGTTACAACCTTTCCCATAACAGCATTTTTCAGCTCAGGAAGCTCCCTTTTTTCAGCTTTCTTTTTTTCAAGCATCTCAGGGGCAATCTCTTTTAGCTTTTCTTTCTGCTCATCCAGTGAAAGCTTATTAACATCCTTTACAGTCTTCTGGATATCCTTGCTAAGCTCTTTTATTTTGCTTTTGAGGCCATCATCATCTTTTAGAAGCTTGCCTATAATAGCTCCAGGATTGGCCTTTCCATTGAACTTAACAGCATTCTGAAGCGCATATTTTAATATAATCTCATTTAATTCCATATGTTTAAAGAAATAAGGCCAATATATAAAGTTTTTGTGTTAAAAAGAAAATAAAAAAATAAATTTAGTTATTAAGAATATTATCTAATGATTCAGCTTTTTTTGGATAATTATCTCTGTTTTGTATTAATCCAAAATCACTTCTAAATTTTTTTAATTCATCCAATAATATTCCTCTTGTATCCTTTCCATGCATTAATTCATCATAATTTGGTTTAAATCCATCACAAATTGTTTTTAAAAGCTCCGGGTCTTCAGATAATCCAAGAATGTACATACCAGCTAATGCCTTTTTAAAATAATTTACTTTAAGTGAACCAGTCACTTGTTTGCAAAATGCAACATCAAAATACTTTTCTGTTAATTTCTTAATTATCCCTTCGGTTTTTGCATCAAAGGCAACATGGCTTATTTCTCCATCTTTTTCACTTTTTGCTATATCATATAAATTTGTAATTGCACCAAATGAAGTTTTTTTTGCTTCTCCTCTTTCCAAATAATGGATAACTATATTCATTTCAGAATCAAGTATTGATAGACTTTTTTCTGTTTCCGTATATCCTTTATGATATTCCTCTGCTCCTTCTACTTCATTAAGATGATTAACACCCATAATTTTTTGTTCAAGTTTTATTGCTCCATCATTTGAATACGGGACATTAATATCTCCTTTTAAATATCCTGCACTTACAAGTGCTTCTCTTGATTCTCGGGTATCAAATCCAACATGAACATGTTTATCCTTATCTACAAAAGAAATTACTCCATTGTTATTATTATAAAGTCCAACTTCCTTTTCTTTTCCCATCCCTATATCAGAATTAAAGTGATCAAGGCTAAGTCCATCCAATTTTCCACTTGCATCAATAAAATATGCATCCCGGTTTTTTATCTCTCCTAGTACTATTTGGTTTTGTGTTGTATTTTCCATTTTTTAAACACCTCCATTTATACTATGATATTATAAGTAGAACTAGTATATAAATGTTTCGTTTATTTATCACTTATAAGTGGTGATATTATAATAAACCACTTTTTAAAAACCTTTAAATATGACTACTCGTTTATTATAGTATATCAAAAATGGGGGTTGATAAAATGAGCAAAACAGAAGAAAATCTAAAAACAGCTTTTTCTGGTGAGAGTCAGGCAAGAAACAAGTATGATTATTTTGCAAAAGTTGCAAGAAATCAGGGATATCATTACATTGCAAAGATATTTGAGGAAACTGCCATGAATGAGGTGCAGCATGCAAAAGATGAATTCAAATTGTTAAAAGGTATTGGAGATACAAAAGCAAACCTTAAGGCAGCAATTGAAGGAGAAAATTATGAGCATACTAAAATGTATCCAAAAATGAAGAAAGATGCAGAAGAAGAGGGAAACAAAGAAGCTGCAGAGCTATTCACAGAGATTGCAGAAGTAGAGGAAAATCATGAGAAGAGATACAAAAAGCTCTTGGAAATGGTTGAAAAAGGAACAGTCTACAAAAGGGACAAGCCAATAAGGTGGAAATGCTCAAAATGCGGCTATATTCATGAGGGAAAAGAGCCTCCAGAAAAATGCCCATCATGCAAGCATCCAAGGGAATATTATGAGCCAGAGTGCATGTGTTTTGAAGAAGATTGTGACTGCTGTAATTAAAGGAGGTAAAACAAAATGTCAAAAATAATAGTGTATTCAACACCAACATGCCCATGGTGCCATGCTTTAAAGGATTTTTTAAAAGAAAAGAATATTGAGTTTGAGGAGATTGATATCTCAAAAGACCAGGAAAAGGCAAAAGAGATGATAGATAAATCGGGCCAGATGGGGGTTCCGCAGATAGAGATTAATGACAAGATGATTGTTGGGTTTGACAAGGAAGCAATAGAAAAAGAGCTTGAGAATGTATGATTTAACAATTATAGGAGCAGGTCCAGCAGGAATAACTGCTGCTGTGTATGCTGCAAGAAAAAAGCTAAACACCCTGGTTATAACAAAGAATATTGGGGGGTGGGCAGCGACTTCTAGTGAGGTTGGAAATTATCCAAGTTACCAGTTCATATCTGGACCAGAGCTCGCAAAAAAATTTGAAGAGCATTTAAAAAGTTTTGACCTTGATTTAAGAGAAGGAGAAGAAGCAATTTCTGTTGAAAAAATTAATAACATTTTCAAAGTTAAGACAAAAAAACAAGAGTATGAATCAAAAACAGTAATAATCGCCAACGGAAGAACACCAAGAGAATTAAACATTCCGGGAGAAAAAGAATTTAAAAACAAAGGCATAACATATTGCGCAACCTGTGATGCCCCATTATTTGCAGGAAAGGATGTTGCAGTCATCGGTGGCGGCAATTCTGCACTTGATGCAGTAATACAGCTGATGAAAATAGCAAAAAAGATTTATCTTATAAACCTGACAGACAAATTTATAGGTGAATTAGTCAGGCTTGACAAAGCCAGGAATTCTGAAAAGGTTGAGATACTTGAAAACACAGAAACAAAAGAGATAATAGGGGACAAATTTGTAAGTCAAATGAAGGCATTAAAAGAAGGAAAAGAAAAGATTCTTGATGTTCAGGGAGTTTTCATAGAGATAGGTTCAGTGCCCACAATAATAGATGTAAAAACACAAGATGGGAATTTGAAGCTGAATAAAGGAAATGAAATAACTGTTGACCAATACTGCAAAACAAATATTCCTGGATTGTTTGCTGCAGGCGATGTAACAGATGTTCCCTACAAGCAGATAATAATTGCAGCTGGGCAGGGAAGCATTGCAACTCTTTCAGCTTTTGATTATCTTTCAAAAATAAAATAAAGGGGTGAAAAATGACAAAACTAGGCGAAATGTATAAATGTGAAATATGCGGAAACCTTGTCTCAGTTGTTGAATCTGGTCAAGGTGAGCTGGTATGCTGCGGACAGCCAATGAAGCTTCTTAAGGAACAAACTAAAAAGAATGAAGGAAAGGAAAAACATGTTCCAGTGATTGAAACAATTGATGGCGGAGTGAAAGTAAAAGTGGGTTCAGTGCCTCACCCAATGGAAAAAGGGCATTACATTGAATTAATACAGTTAATTAAAGATAGAGACGTTATAATCGGAAAAAGGCTTAGGCCAGGAGACAAGCCAGAAGTAGAATTCTGCCTTGCTAATGCAGAAGGATTAAAGGCAAGAATACTCTGTAATGTTCATGGACTTTGGGTAAACTGATTTTATTTTTTTTAATATGGACTCAATTAACGATATAGGAAAATTAAGAAATTCTGAACTGAGCAAGACAATAGACAAAAGACTAAAGGAGTTTGAAAGCTTTAAAAATAAAAATACTAAAGAATGGTTTTCAGAGCTTTGTTTTTGCATTCTAACTGCAAATTCAAAAGCAGTTACAGGACTTAAAATACAGGATGAATTAAAAGCAAAAGGGTTTTGCGAATATTCTCATGATTTAATAAGAGAAACAATAAGAAAAAACAAGCACCGTTTTCACAATAACAAGGCAAAATACATTGTTTCTGCAAGAGAATACATTGACATAAAGAAAAAGATAACCGGATTAGTAAAGGAAACAGGCGAGATAAAAACAAGGGAATGGCTTGCTGATAATATAAAAGGAATTGGCTATAAAGAGGCAAGCCACTTCATGAGGAATGTCGGCTACAAAAACATTGCAATACTTGACAGACATATACTAAACCTTATGAAAGAAAACAGCTTTATAAAAGAAATTCCAAAACCCATTACAAGAAAGAATTATCTTGAGATTGAGGAAATCTTCAAAAGCATTGCAAAAAAACTCAGCATGTCATGCGCAGAGCTTGACCTTTACATGTGGTATATGAAAACTGGTAAAGTGCTTAAATAAAGCCCTTTAAACTTTCTTCTTATGATTTTAAGCTGTTTTTATTTAATTAAAGCTTATAAGACTGTTATTCAACTTTTAAATCAACCGAAATTATCTAAAACGAAACCTATTTAAATGAGATAAGTTTTACGCTTTCCATTAAATCAACGAGGTAATAATAATGGCAAGAAATATAAGCATAATACCAAAGGCTCCTTTTGCAAGAATATTGCTTGATGCAGGCGCAAAAAGAGTTTCTGCAGAAGCAATTGACGCATTTACTGATGTTATAACAGACATTGCAGAAGAGATTTCAACAAAAGCAGCAAAGATTGCACAGCATTCAGGTAGGAAAACAGTTCATGAAGGGGATATAAAACTGGCTGTTAAGTAATAAACTTTTTCTTTTTTTCATAATCTTTTTATACTGCTCTAATTTCTTTTATTTTACGGGCAGGTAGTTCAGTCCGGTAGAATGCGCCCTTGGCTAGGGCGAGGCCCCGGGTTCAAATCCCGGTCTGTCCACTTTAAAACAATGGGGTGAAATATATGTCTGATGTTTATCATTCAAATGATGAAAATAAATTTTTGTTAAAGCTAAAGCAAGAACTAAGGGAAAAGTTTAAAGACTGCAATAAAATTGCAATCAAGATTCATTTTGGCGAGCCAGGAAATAAAACAGCTTTTAAGCCAGAAGATATTAAGCCAATAACAGAACTTTTAAAGAAGATTGGAATTGACTTTTTTCTTTTTGACTCGACTGTTAAGTATAACAGTCCAAGGAACAATGTTGAAGGATATAAAAAATCAGCAAAAAAACAGGGTTGGGAAGAACTTGGCGAGGTAAGAATAAGTAACAAGCATGTTGATGTAGAAGGCAAGTATATCCCTGTTTATGAAGTATGCAAGGAACTTGCAGACGCAGATGCCGTTTTGGTTGTAAGTCATTTCAAAGGACATTTATGCTGCGGCTTTGGCGGGGCAGTTAAAAATCTTGGAATGGGCGCTTTGACAAGTAAGAGCAAGGGAGATATACACTCAGGAGGAGAACCTGTCATGGTTGGAGAATGCACTGCCTGCGGTTTATGCGCAGATGCATGCCCTTTTGATGCAATCGAGATAAAAGAAAAGGCAGAAATTACTGGCTATTGTGCAGGATGTTCAAGATGCATAATCACATGCCCAAATAATGTTTTCAAGCCAAAGATAGCAAACTTGGATATATTGCTTGGAGAAGGTGCTGCAGCAGCACAGTCAAAATTTAAAAAGTTTTATTATATTTCTGTTCTTAAAAACATAACAAAGTGGTGTGACTGCGGAAAAAATCCAGGGGGAATTATAGCAAAAGACAATGGTTTTATGATGAGCAGTGATGGTGTTTCAATAGATATGGCAGCTCATGATGTTATAGAAAAGAGCGAAGGAAAAGATGTTTTTCTTCAGCACAACCTTAAAACAGGAAAAGAACACCTTGAAGCAGCCGCAGAATTTGGCATGGGTGAGAAAGAATACCACCTTAAGGAAATTTAGGAGGCAAAAATGGATGAATGCATATTTTGCAAGATAATTAAAGGTGAAATACCTTCAAACAAGGTTTATGAAAATAAAATTTTTTTTGCTTTTCTGGATATTGGACCTGTTAACAAAGGTCATGCATTGGTAATACCAAAAAAACATTATAAAAATCTGCTTGATATGCCAGAGGAAGAGCTAAAAGGATATATGGAAGCAATTCAAAAAGTTTCAAATGCAGTTAAGAAAGGAGTTAATGCAGACGGAATAAGCATTAACATGAGCAATGAAAAAGCGGCAGGCCAGGTCGTTATGCATGCACATATACATATTATTCCAAGGTTTAAGGATGATGGTTTAAAGCTTTGGCCACAGGGCAGATACAAAGAAGGAGAAGCAGAAGAAATCAAGAATAAAATCACAAGCAGTTTAAAATAATTTTGAGAGGTGAAGCAATGGCATGCGGATGTTGTGAAAAGAAAAAAGCAAAAAAGAAGGAATAAATTTTTGTGAATTAGTAATGGAAATACTTAAAAAGGAATAACAAATTCCAATTACTATGCCGCTGTAGCTCAGCCTGGTTAGAGCGCTACGCTCATATGTATTGAGCGATGAGAGCTTTGCTCGATGATTAACTCATCTAACTGGGGTACGTAGAGGTCACGGGCTCAAATCCCGCCAGCGGCACCTTTTTTCTTTATTAATATTAAATATTAGTTAAGCGCCGGGTCCAGGATTTGAACCTGGATGCCCTTGCGGACACCCGCTTTCGAGGCGGGCGCGTTAAACCAGATTCCGCCAACCCGGCACATAAATTTTATCTGAAGTCTGGCGCTAAAATTCCGATTGCTGTGATTATTGTTCCTATAGCTAAAATATAAATTGGGAGCTTTTCTATAACACTTACTGTGCGTGTCATTTCATAAGATGTTTCTATTAAATCATTATCAGCAGGCATTTCAGACACCACCATTCCAGTAATCTCTGATGATGAATTAATACCTAGGTTGGATAAGATAACTATCCTTGTAATTCCTAACAGGCCAGAGCATAAAATCAGGAATATTCCTATTGTTAATATGCTTTTGTTCATTCTGCTATTAATTAATCTTAATTATATTTAAATTCTTTTATTATGTACCAGAAAGAGGTTATTCTGTTATATCTTCAATAATTGCATTGTTTAGTTTTATTACATCTTCTGTTTTTAATTCAAGAAGTTTTAACCTTGTTCCTCCACCACCATAAATTGATTCATACTGAGTTAATTTTTTGTCAATAACAACCTTCATTTTTAACTTGTGGAAAACCATTGGCGTTGCCCCTGGAAGATATCCTGAATATTCTTTTGCATCTTCAAAAGGCACCATCCTTACTTTTTTTGATTGCACAGCATTCTTTAGCTTGGAAAAGCTTAGTTTTTCATTACCTGGAATAATTGCGAGAATAGCATTTTTATTTTCGTCAAGAAGTACAAGTGATTTAGTAACTCTTTTTAATTCAATCCCTGCCTTTTCAGCAGCATCAGAAGTATGGATTGTCTCTGGCTTATCTACAAATTTATGCCATATGCTATTTTCTTTTAGATAACCTTCAAGTTTAATATTCATTTTGTTTAAAATAAAAATGCCCGGTCCGGGACTTTCGACAGCTCTTGCAACTTTGGCTTTAATCTAACTCTCGCATTTTTGCGAGCGTTAGCGAGCGTGAGGGACTTTTTTGCAAAGCAAAAAATGTCGCTCCTGCGTGCCAGCTTAGCAAGAAGCTGGTTCGAACCCGGGTCCCGGCCTCGAGAGGGCCGGATGATTGGCCGGACTACACCAACCGGGCATACGCCAGGGCTGGGACTTTCACTAATGATTGGGCGAACGAAGTGAGCGCGTCTGGCTTTATGCTAGACTTTGCGTATCAAATGCGCGTAACCATTTGTTTTGAACCCAGATTCCCAAAAGGGACGAGATTTCCAGTCTCGCGCGGTACCGGATTGCGCCACCCTGGCAACATTAGAAAGAAAATTATGTTTATTTATATAAGTTTTGAAAAAAAGAATTAAGAATCTATCATTTCTATCTCAATATTAAGGTCTTCTGGGATAGGAACTCTCATAACAAGCCTTAAAGCACGTTCATCAACTGCCAAGTCAATCAGTCTTTTGTGTATCCTCATTTCATATCTTTCCCATGATGCCTTTCCTTCGCCATCTGGGCTCTTT
>Ga0210017_1005286_pt1 | contig 10411 bp, 13 predicted proteins | sample CryGeyCG2014_020_FD_183966 | JGI IMG/M metagenome (GOLD analysis project Ga0210017, IMG submission 183966) | Groundwater microbial communities from aquifer - Crystal Geyser CG08_land_8/20/14_0.20 (SPAdes) (version 2) | ecosystem: Environmental > Aquatic > Deep subsurface > Groundwater | place... | reverse complement strand
AGTTTGCTGAAAATGTTTGGCAGGCCTGGGAATTAGGACGAAATCAAATCTTGCATTATTTTCCGCATAATATAAAAGCTGTAAGTTTTAGTGAAGCGCAAACAATCACGGATAATATTTTAAATACGATGAAGATGACATATGAGAAACTAAATCCAAACAGATATGATACGAATAAAACAATACAATCCTAATCAACAAATATACGAATGATGCGAATAATCGTAAAATTACTAAACTGTTAAATTGCTAAATTGTCAATAAAAATGTCATTGCGAGGAATGAAATAACGAAGTTATAATCCCGAGAGCACGAGGGACAATCCCGTTACCAATAAATAAGATTAATTATTTTATGAAAGGATTAACATCATCACAAGTTTCCGTAAATCTAAAACAATATGGTTTTAATTCCATAAAAGAGCAGCAGAAAAAGCCATTAATTATTAAATTTATTGAACAATTTAATAACTTCTTGACAATTCTTCTATTTATTGCCGCAGGATTTTCGTTTCTTATTGGTGAAAAAATTGATGGTAGTTTAATTCTAGCAATCGTTGTTTTAAACGGAATTTTTGGCGTTTATCAAGAATTTCAAGCAGAAGAATCCTTGGCAGCGTTAAAAAAAATGACGATTACAAAAGTTCGGGTGATTCGTGATGGAAAGGAACAGGAAATCGACAGCATTTATTTAGTGCCGGGAGATTTGGTAAAAATTGAGGAGGGGACAAAAATTTCCGCTGACGGAGAACTTATTGAGGTGGTTAATTTGGAAGTTAACGAATCAGTGTTAACAGGCGAATCCTTAGCTATTCCTAAAAGAATTAAAGGGGAATTATTTTCAGGAACAATTGTTTCACGTGGACGCGGGATTTATCAAGTAACCGCAATAGGAATGCAGACACGTTTTGGCAAAATCGCGGCTTCATTGAGCGGAATAAAAGATACAAAAACACCATTGCAAAAAAAACTTGAAGAATTAACAAGGCTAATTGGAATTATCGGTGTTATTGCCTCAATATTAGTTTTTATCATATCAATCATACAAGGATCCGCATATTTTCCTGCATTTTTATTGGCAATTTCTTTGGCTGTTGCAGTGGTCCCGGAGGGATTGCCGGCAGTGATGACGATCACACTGGCGATTGGCGTTAAAGTAATGGCTGGGAAACGCTCAATTATCCGTAAACTTTCAGCCATTGAAGCATTAGGAAGCGTGACATTAATTGCTACCGATAAAACCGGTACTTTGACAACCAACAAGATGAAGGTGAAAGAAATTTATGTAGACGATCAAGTATATGAAGAAACAAATTTTCCGCGTTTAGAAAACCACCCATTCAGATTAATAGTGGAAAATGGAGTGTTGTGTTCAACCGCATCGCTTGTTTATGTTCACGACCATCCCGTCCGCCACGCAAGCCAGCTTGCTGGCGTTGCGGGCAGGGGAAGGTGGGATGTTTTGGGAGACCCGACCGAAGGCGCGCTTTTATTTTTGTCACAAACTGTTGGACTGCCACCGGAGGAAATGCGAAAACAATGGAAAATTATTGACGAAGTGCCATTTGACAGTGTGTCAAAAATCATGACCGTATTGGTCCAATCCGTAGGGGTCGATCGTGATCGACCCATAAATCAATCTGTAGGGGATGGGTTTCCCGTCCCAACACAAAATACCGTACAATTCATCAAAGGCGCACCGGAGGCAATTTTGGAACGTGTATCTTTTATTCAGAAAGGAAATACAATTGAAAAATTAACTCAAGAACACCGAGTAAAAATTGAAAAACAAATGCAAATATGGGCGAGCAAAGGACTGCGGGTTTTAGGATTTGCATATAAAAATGATCAATTATCAATGACCAATGATCAATCAATAACCAATAACTTAATGACGAATGATCAATTATCAATTAACAATTATCAATCAATAAAAAACAAATTAAAAACCAATGATCATTTGAAAATTGATCATTCATTGATCATTGAGCCGTTGATCATTGATAATTCATTAATCTTCCTCGGCTTGGTGGCTATTCACGACGCACCCCGTCCGGAAATAAATGAAGCAGTCATGCGGGCAAAACAAGCTGGAGTAAAGGTAGTAATGATTACTGGTGATAATGAACGAACCGCTGAAGCTATTGGTGTGACTGCTGGAATAATTAACAACAATGAAGATATTATTACCGGTAAACAATTGGATGAATATTCAGATGAGCAGTTAATGAAAATTTTACCTCGGGCGCAGATTTTTGCTCGAACCACTCCTTTTCATAAACATCGGATTGTTCAGTTGTATCAAAAATTAGGAGAAGTAGTGGTGGTGACTGGTGATGGGGTAAATGACGCGATTGCTTTAAAACAGGCAGATGTGGGTGCTGCGATGGGATTGGTAGGGACCGATGTGGCGCGTGAAACTGCTGATATGGTTATAACCGATGATAATTTTGCTTCAATTGTGAATGCAATTGACGAAGGAAGAAACATTATTAAGAACTTAAAAAATGCCATTAAATATCTATTAGCATGCAATTTGTCTGAAGCAATTGCTTTGATTGTTGGATTGTTTTTGGGGATTTCACACTTATTTTATCCAATTCAATTACTATATATTAATCTCGTGACTGATGGTTTGCCGGCCCTTGCTTTAGCTTTTTCACCGCGTGATCATCATCAGATGCGGCGTCCGCCGGACAAGGAATTAAGTTTACTACGGTTTGCAGAGAAAGAATATATTGCAATTGTGGGTGTAATTACAGCAATATTAGTCTTATTGGCATATTTTATTTTTAATTGGATCTTTCCCAAGACCGGACAAACAGCTGCGTTTACAGTTTTAACCCTAGCGCAATCGTATATTTATATTGATTTGTGGTTGAGTCACCAGTCACTGCATAAGAACCTTCATCTTCTCAAGTCAAAGCTATTCGCATTGGTATTTTTTGTTCCTTTTATTCTCCAGTTTTTTATTGTTAAATCCCCATTAATCAGCCGTTTTTTTAAAGTCAAACCACTGTCAATTTGGCAGTTTATCATGCTTTCTGTCTTTTCCGGATTGGTATTGGTTGAAATTAAACTCATCAAAAAAGCCGTACATGTGACTACATAAATATACTTTTTGTCATTCCGAACACATTCACTTCGTTTAGTGTAAACTTCGTGAAGGATCTTACATTAGTATTGTGTCATCCCGAGCGTTTTTTCATGTCATCCCGAGCGCCAGCGAGGGATCTAACTTTAGCCAACGTAAGATTCCTTAGTCGCTTTACTACGTACAGTTTTGCACCTATTTTTGCTTCTTCGGAATGATGCGCATTGTCATCCCCTCGAAGGAGGAGATCCAGACAAAATTGCCTTTTTTAAACATGGGTGATTATAAAATTTCAAAAAAAGTCAGGTATTGTTTGGTGTTCACAACAGGTTCTTTTATTAGATCAACCGCGTAATAAGCAAATTAATAATCCAGGAAACCAATAATGGTTGTTCTTATCTTTCTAAGGGTGTAATTCTTTAAATAATAGCCGGAAATTACATAGTGCAGCGATATTTTTAATATGTTGGTTGTATTCTTTTTCTTTAGATCGATACGCATCTGATAGAATTTTGTATTTTTTCATTCGAGATAAAATATGCTCAACAATTATCCTTCTTTTGGCATCCGCGATCCAATGTTTTTTTAATATCTTTTGGAATGTGGTCAATTATCTTTTCTTTAATAAGGATTGTCTTATCATGTATCCGTCCTTGATAAGACCTGGAAACATTAATAATACGACCTGATCTGGTAACAACAATTTGGGTTTTCCATGAGTGTTGATGTTTTTTATGGCAAAGCGAAGACTTGGGTCGGCAGCTGCTTCTACCAAGGGAATAAGTTTTCGTATTAGTCTCCCAATATTGGTGGAATCAAGATTAAAAACAAGACTTAGAAGTTCAAATACGGCATAGGTTCGATACCATAAAAGGATTAATATCAGTTTATCTTCAATTGTTTCTAAAGATATTTTCTTCCTCCGCCAATTGACCGTATACGGTTAGCATAGAATAATCGTTTATACTCAACATCATTCCATAATGGTTTTAATCTTTCAACCAAAAGAGAAAATTGAGCTGTATTTACTCCCGTTAGTCTTAATAGTTTTCCTGGATTGTTAAAGAGCTTTTGATAGGTTATCATATACATATTAACCTATCATTTTTCCTGTGTAATGTCTAATTACGCAGGTATTCTAATATTTTCCGTAATAATTGATAAGGCAAAAAGTCATTTTAATCTACAATTTCTAAATGTTGACGTGGCTGGAGATGAACCAACTCAAATCCGAATTCTTGAACAACTGGGATTTAAAAAAGACTTAGTCAAAAAAAGCCTTCTTACGCTGGAATTATTCTAATATTATATTTTATACTTGACAATCAACAACATTGGAACTATACTTCTAATATTATTAAATAATATTAGAAGTTGAATGGTAATATTATGGAAATTAATTTATTAAAATATAATCGTCATTGGGAGACTAGCTATTCTTATCCTTATCCAAAAAAAAGGTATGACTTTTCTCTTCTTCAAAGCTATTTACCAAAACGGCAGATTGTGGAGTTGACCGGTTTGCGACGAGTTGGCAAAAGTACACTACTTTTTCAGTTAATCAATCATCAAATAAGCCTAAAGAACAGTCCGTTTACATTGTTATACTTTACTTTTGATGATATTCAGCTAACATTGGATGAATTATTTGAGCAGTATCAAAAGCAGACAGGGATTAACTACAAAAAAGAGCATTTGTTTATTTTTCTTGATGAAATTCAAAAATTACCAAATTTTCAAAACCAGATTAAAGTTTATTTTGATCTTTATCCGAATTTAAAGTTTATTATTTCCGGCTCTACCAGTTTGTTTATCCGTAAAAAAAATCAGGAGAGTCTGGCTGGGCGTATTATTATGCATCATCTTTTACCATTAAGCTATTCTGAATATCTTATGTTTCGGGGACAAGAACAACTTTTAAGCAAACCGATACTTTATGCCAAGGAAATAGAAAGAGAATTTGCGGTTTTTTTGAAATCGCAATTAATTGAAAGTATTACTATGCCAACCGATCAAGAAAAAAAAGATTTTTACTTGTCAATTCTAAAAAAAATTATTTATGAAGATTTGCCAATGGTTTTTTCTATTGATAATCCACCAATGCTGTATCGAATTGTTCAAATGATGGCGCAAAATCCAGGTGGAATTATCAACAATATTCATTTAGCGCAAGATTTGGGGATAAGTAATAAGACCGTCGCATTATATTTAAGCTATCTGGAAGATGTTTTGTTAATCAAGAAATTTTACAATTTTTCAAGAAACTTAACTTCGTCGGAAAAACGGTTAAAAAAATATTATTTATCATCACCTTCATTTGCCTTTGCCTTGACTGACTTTTTAAGCACCAGTTTGTTATTTGAAAATTATTATGCTTCGTTAATCAAGACAAATTATTTTTACCGCGATGTTAATGCTCATGAAGTGGATTTTATTAATATTAATAGTCAGCTACAAATTATACCTATTGAAGTGAAAGATAAAATCATGATTAAAAAAGACGATTATCGAAATTTGGTATTGTTTATGAATAAATTTTCGCTGACCAAAGGTCAGATTTATTGTAGGGTGATGAAAAAGTCAACAATTAATCATAAAGATAAAACTATTACTTTGATACCATTTTATGAGAATTTTTATTAAAACAAGGAACCTCACATTAATATTTAACAGTATTTATCCAAAATTTTAGGAACCTGACAGGTTGCTAACGGGTTGGTACAAGGAGCCGGAAACTTACGTTTCATTACATTTGACAACTGTATATTGCTGTAATATACTTTATTTATGGAAAGTATCCCAGACTCTTTAGAATTTGAATGGGACAAGGGGAACAGAGATAAAAATTGGGAAAAACATTTGATTTCTAATAAGGAAACAGAGGAAGTTTTTATCAATGAGCCTTTATTAGTTTATGAAGATTTTAAACATTCAGATAACGAAAAAAGATTTCAATGTTTGGGAAAAACCAACAACAATAAACGATTATTTATTAGTTTTACTCTACGGAGTAATAAAATTAGGGTAATTTCCGCCCGGTTAATGAACCAAAAGGAAAGAAAAATATATGAAAAAACTAAAAACAATTCCAAAATTTAAAAATGAGGATGCGGAAAGAGAATTTTGGAGTACTCATGACACAACTGAATATGTTGATTGGTCTAAAGCGAAATTAGTATGTTTTCCCAATTTAAAATTATCAACAAAAACGATTAGCCTAAGATTACCCGGTTCGCTTCTGGATGCAGTTAAACAACTGGCTAACAAGCGCGATGTACCTTATCAATCACTAATGAAGATTTTCATTGCCGAACGACTAAAACAAGAAACCCACATGAATGTTTAATCAGTAGCTTTCTTAAAAAATCGTTTTTTTACGAAGAAGAAAATAAGTAAAGCAGGAATCCAAACCGCCGCATATACTCCAATCCAAATTAAAAATCCAACAACCAAACGTAGGATTGAAATCATTGATCGCACCGCTTCTTTCATGATCTGTTCTGGTCTCCAAGAATCAAGTGGAGCATAGGGGAGTGACAGTTCATCGGTTGATAGGTAAACGGTTATTTTTGCCAATGAGGAACTTTCTTCCAGATATTTTGCCTGGCCTTTTAAAGAGTCAATCTGATCTTGAAGGCTCATGATTTCCCGTTGGACATTAAGAATGTCAGGGATTAGGGTAGCTTTTAATAGCATATCTTCAAAAATCGCCTTGGTTTGATCAAGCGTTTTCAATCGGGCATTTATATCAGTATATTGATTGGTGACATCTTCACCAGTTAAATTTTCCGTCACTACTTTGACAGATAGTGACTTAAAATATTTTAAAGCCGTTTCCAGCTGATCACTGGGAATGCGGACAGTAAGCGAGGCATTGGTGTTTTCTTGTGGATTATTGATTGACGAATTAATCATAAAACCGCCCAGTTCTTCCACTTTTTTTAGAATTTGTCGATGCGTGTCTTCCACTTTTTTCACGACTAATGACAAATAAGAATCCGCCACAACCATTCGCTCTGTTGCAGGAGCGTTTGTTTTCAAATATGAGTTTGCAAGCGGCGCAACTGATTCAGGCATCATTGTTCCACCCTGTATTGATGAAATGCTTTTTGCACCATAATCTGCGGCTCCATAGTTTAATGCACGCATTTGGTAGATTGGAGCTGACTGTTTGATGAGAAGATAAAAAATTACAACAATAAGAACAGAAGTAAGCCTATGACTTTTTATCCAACCTACAACTTTTAACATAGAATAATAGTAGGAATATTTTTTAGGAATGTCAAATGAAGTTTAGCTGTTGAAAATTGGTTATGAGTCTAGATTAGTTTTTCCAGCATAAACACTGTAATCAAAGATTACAGGCAAACCCTATGAAAGATTGACATTATTATAATTTTTTTGTATCTTTATTGTATGAAATTAAAAATCTTATTACTTTTAATATTAACTTCAGGTTTGTTATTTTTTTGTCCTTCGTTTGTAAGATCAGAATCGGAAACGACATTATCAACAGAAGAAGTAGGAGAAGTTCAAAATATAAGACAAAACGTTAGGAAAAATATTTTGGAAAATAAAATGGTGATAGAGGAAAAAAAAGAAGCTTTTAAGGAAATGATTCAAGCGCAAAAAGAAGAAAGGAAGATAAAAATAGAAGAAATAAGGTCAACTCTCAAAGAAAAAAGAGATAATTTTACAGAAAAAATTAAAACCATCAGAGACGAAAGAAAAAAACAATTGACAGAAAAAATTGATAATCGCATGTCAACGGTCAATAAAAATCAAACAAATAGAATGTTGAAAGCTTTGGAAAAGTTAACAGAGCATGTTAATAAACTTGAAGAAAGAGTGGCGAAGGCAAAAGAAAAAGGCATAAACGTTTTAACTGTTGAAACGCTGATTACAACTGCGAAAACAGCCATAAGTGATGCTTTGATAATCGTTGAAGAACAGGCGGCAAAAGATTATGTTTTTACAATAACTAATGAAAAGAATCTTGGCCAGTCAGTTAAAGCTTCTTATGACGCTTTAAGTCAAGATTTGAAAAAAGTTCAAGAGTTGCTAGTTAATGCAAAAGAAGCAGTGGTTGCCGCCTATAAAGCGGTTACAGAATTAGTAAAAATTTCACCGCCGCCAACGGTGATAGCACCATAAAATATGGAGCCAACTCAACCAAATCTAAATCAACCGGAGCCTCAAAAAAACATTTTTAATAAGATGTTGAAGATTACATTGATTTTATTAATTATCATATTAATTGGGCTCGGGGGATTTTTATTTTTGCAGTTAAACAAAAAAACGCAATCGCCTAATACATCAATTCCGGCTTCAACAGCTTCACCTACAACAGAAATTAAAAAAGATCAGACAATAGTTTCCCCAACAGTTCAATCAGAAGATCCAAGTAATATTGATATTGGCAGTATTGAAACTGACTTAAAAGACATTGAAACAGATATCAAAGGTCTACAATAAAAAATAGATGACCACCGCAAATAAATTAACCTATACCCATATCTTACTCCAGTTTGTCCCGCTAAGCGGGACAATAGTGGATGAGATGAGCATAATTAAAGAAACGGAAAAATAAAATTAACGGGTGTGTTACAATTGTACTTATGGTTTTAATGTGGGACTACGATATCAACGAGTTAAAGAAAACAGAAGCCGGTCGGATTAAAATCCTGGAACGGATGATCAACTATGGTCCAGGTAAAGGAGAAAAGATTAAACTTTCTTTAGTAAAGAAATATTGGGATAAGTTAGATTTATATTCCACACGGCGTCAATTACTAGAATTATTAATATGGGGAAAAATACAATCCTTACCAAAACACAAGCAATTGTTTTCGATCAAATAAGTAAAAATAAATATATCATCGATAATTTTTATTTTACTGGTGGAACAGTCTTAAGTGAGTTTTATTTGCATCATCGTTTTTCTGAAGACTTGGATTTTTTCACGGAAAAACCCTACATTCAACAGGAAATATTTAACTTAATTGATACCATTTGCCATCAACATCATTGGGAATATACAGCAGAAATGATTGAATCGCTTTATATGTTTCATTTGCAAATAGGTAAAAATGATTTATTGAAAATTGATTTCTCACACTATCCTCATCGTCGAGTTAAAGAAGGAATTAAATATAATCAACTTTCAGTTGACAGTCTCACAGACATAGCGGTTAATAAGTTGATAACAATACAACAACGTAGTCAAGTAAAAGATTTTGTTGATTGTTATTACTTGTTTAAGAAATTTAGTCTTTGGGATTTAATTGAAGGGGCAAGGGTGAAGTTTAGTTTAAAAATAGAACCCTGGATTTTGTCAACTGATTTTTTGAATGTTAATAGTTTTAAATCATTACCACGTATGATAAAACCATTAACTTTGGAGCAGCTGCAATCATACTTTCGTAACTTGGCCAAACAAACCGGCAAAACAGCGGTGGAGGAATAATTTTCATTTGACAATATTTATGGGTTTATGGTATTATGGGTGGTATATGAAACAGCAATATGTCAAAACAACCGTGGAGATTGATCCGGATCTTCTGTATCAAGCTAAATTAAAAGCGTTACAACAAGGGAAGAGTTTTAAAGATATTGTTCATGAGACAATGATTCGTTATATTCGAGAGCCCGAAAGAAAAGTTAAGTTTAAAAAAATACCTCGAATCGGGGGGTATCATCTGGGTAGTTTTAAGACAAAATTGAGACGGACAGATATTTATGATTACATCTAAAGTTTTATTTGATACAAATGTTTTAGTTTATCACCAAAATAAAGACGATTTTTTCTATCAATACTCCCGTCAATACCATCAAAAGGTATGGGAAGGTAAGATTACAGGAGTAATTGCATCTCAAAATTTTTTGGAATTGAGCGCTGTTTTAACAAATACTCATCAGACTAAACATCCATTATCCATACAAAAAGTAGCTTCAGAAATTGAAAAATATCTGAAAAGTGGTTTTTTCAAGATTATATATCCCAACTCAGATACATTAAACATTTATCTTGATTTAATACGCAAATATAGGTTATCTCATTACAGAAAAATATTTGATGTTTTTTTAGTTGCAACTATGTTGTCAAATGACGTTAATACGATTTTGACCGCTAATGTTAAAGACTTTAATTTTGCAGAGATAAAAACAATTGATTTAACCGCGGTGAAATAATTCCCCCTTGCATTTTTGTTTTCTGTGTTATAATAAACTTCAGCATGAGAAAAATTAATACTATAAATTTCTATTTTTTCTATTACCCGCAAAAGGCGGCGTGATTTTATAGTATTAAAATAATAAT
>Ga0210017_1005285_pt1 | contig 10412 bp, 10 predicted proteins | sample CryGeyCG2014_020_FD_183966 | JGI IMG/M metagenome (GOLD analysis project Ga0210017, IMG submission 183966) | Groundwater microbial communities from aquifer - Crystal Geyser CG08_land_8/20/14_0.20 (SPAdes) (version 2) | ecosystem: Environmental > Aquatic > Deep subsurface > Groundwater | place... | reverse complement strand
GCCTTGACAAAATATATTGGAGAGCAAATTGCTCTGCATTATTTTAAGGTTTATAAATTGCCGGTTATTTCTTTAAGATTATTTAATCTTTATGGTCCGAGATCGCGGACTTCGGGAACTTATGGCGCAGTATTTGGAGTATTTTTAGCCCAGAAATTAGCTAAAAAACCTTATACCGTGGTTGGCGATGGCAAGCAAACCCGGGATTTCACTTTTGTTAAAGACGCTGTCCAGGCCCTTTTAACGGCAGCCGAGTCCAAGATTAGCGGAGAAATTTTTAATGTCGGGTCAGGCAATACCTACAGCATAAACCAGATTGTCAAACTTTTAAAAGGATCGGTTGTTTACATTCCCAGGCGACCAGGAGAACCTGATTGCACTTTCGCCGATATTTCTAAAATAAAAAGAACTTTGGGTTGGGAGTCGAAGATTTCTTTGGAAGAGGGAATCAAAATCTTATTAGATAACATTGATTATTGGCGAGAAGCTCCAGTTTGGACGCCAGAATCTATTGCCAAAGCCACCAAAGAGTGGTTTAAGTATTTAGGAAATCAATGACCTCTTCAATTGAGCAAAAAATCAAAACTCCTGATGAATTGGCTGAAATAGTGGCCAGATTGAAGAAAGAAGGCAAAAAAGTGGTTCAATGCCATGGCGTTTTTGAGTTGGTTCATCCCGGTCACCTTTATTATTTTGAGGCAGCCAGAAAAGAGGGCGATGTTTTGATTGTTAGTCTGACAGCTGATGAATTTGTCAATAAAGGACCAGGTCGGCCGATTTTTCCGGCCGCAGTGCGGGCTAAAACCCTGGCAACTTTAGAAATTGTTGATTTTGTAACAATCAATCCTGACTTTTCAGCAGTCGAATTGCTAAAAAAAATAAAGCCGGATATTTATTTTAAAGGCCAGGAATACGAACAGGCTTTAAAAGATCCAAATAGAAATCTTTACCAAGAGGCCCAGGCCGTCAGGTTAGCCGGCGGCGAAATTAAATTTAGCCATACCAGTACTTTTAGCTCCAGCCATTTTTTAAATAATTGCTTTGATATTTATCCCCCAGAAACCAAAAATTTCTTGAATGATTTTAGCAAAAAATACAGTGCCAAAGACCTGATCGATATTTTAGAGAGTTTAAGAGAAATGAAAATTTTAGTTATTGGAGAAGCAATTATTGACGAATATCATTATTGCAAAGGTATGGGTAAGATTCCTAAAGAAAATCTGATAGCCACTAAATTCTTAAATGAAGAAGTTTTCGCTGGCGGGGTTCTGGCCTGCGCTAATCATTTAGCTGGCTTTTGCGACAATCTGCATTTGCTGACGGCTTTAGGCAGAAAAAATAACTATGAAAACTTCATTAAAGACAAATTGAAACCGAATATCACTTTCAAGTTTTTTTATGATGATAATGGTCAGACAATTGTCAAAAGAAGATTTATAGACCCAACTTTCTTTACCAAAATGTTTGAAGTTTATCATTTTGATGACAGGTATTTGCCAGAAAATGTTTCCCGCCAGGTCGTTAATTATTTGACCGATATTCTGCCAGAGTATGATTTAGTAGTGGTTAATGATTATGGCCACGGATTTTTTGATAAAAATATTATTGCCACATTGATAGATATGGCAAAATTTTTAACTGTTAGTACCCAGACTAACAGCGCCAATTTCGGTTTTAATTTAATCACAAAATATCCCCGGGCTGATTATGTCTGTATTGATGAGCCAGAGGCAAGGATGGCCACCGGTCAGAGAGATAGCGATATTTCTGAAGTGATTGGTCAAATTTTTAAAATGATAAATGTCCAGAAATTAGTTATTACTCGTGGTCATTTAGGCTCAGTTGCCTCAGAAAGAGGAGATAAGATCTATAGTGTACCAGTTTTATCCACTCGAGTTGTTGACCGGCTGGGCGCTGGCGATGCTTTTTTGGCAATAAGCTCTGGCTGTGCAGCAAAAGGAGTGCCAGTTGAGGTGGTTAGTTTTATTGGCAATGTTGTAGGCGCAATCCAGGTAACTGTCGTAGGTAACAAATCAGCGGTTTTACCAGACCAAGTTTATAAATTCATCCAAACCTTATTTAAATAACTTATGCGTAAGATTGTTTCAAATTATATAAATGATATAGGCCGTCTTTTTAATCAGACCAAGATAACCGATATCAAGGGGGAAGAATTAGATTTGGCCGAGGGCTTGGCGAGAGCTGCCCAAATGGCGATGAAGGCAGATTCCCTTGGGAAGAAAGTAATGTTTATTGGCAATGGTGGTTCGGCGGCAGTAGCCAGCCACAAGGCTCTTGATTACTGGTTTACCGGTAAGATCAGGGGTATTGCTTTTTCTGACTACGTAAATTTAACCTGTGTTAGTAATGATTTTGGTTATGAGAATATTTTTGCTAAACAAATTGAGATGTTTGCTGACAAAGGCGATATTTTATTTGCCATTTCCAGTTCCGGCATGTCAAAAAATATTATTTTGGCTGGGGAGCAGGCCAGGTCTCGCGGCTGTCAGGTCCTTACTTTTTCTGGATTTAAAGAGACAAATCGTTTAAGGGGCTTGGGTGATTTGAATTTTTATACCCCTTGCCAGCACTATAATAAGGTGGAGTCAACCCATCTTTTACTTTGCGACTGTATTTTGGAAATTATCTTAGAATATAGAAATAAGATGGCTTAGATTTAAAATCGCCCTGGGTTCTGGACAGTTTTTCCGAAACCAGAAAACCCCAGATTGGCATGTTAAAGAAAGCTTGTGCTGATTTTGGCAAAGACTTTTCTTTTTATAAAAAAATCTTTGTTATCGGTGACTCGCTCGACGATTTAAATATGGCTTTAAATGCCGGTGGGATAGGTATTTTTTTTGAAAATGGAAAGAACAATCATTTGATTGAACAGGTGAAATCTCTAGAATTAGCTAAGTTGGGTAGAATTTCCCGTGTTAATAATTTAATTTCTGCAGTGGAAATAATAAAAAAGAACTTAGGTATTTAATATGGAAGATAAGTATCTCATCGACCACCATAAAATAATGTTTCATCCTGAAAGATTAGCCCTTTGGTTGAAGGCTCAAAACTCCTGGAAAGAAGCTAAAAAGATTTACCCGATTTATGTTGAAATTTCTGCTTCTGGATTTTGTAATCACCGCTGCAGATTTTGCGCTCTTGATTATTTAGGTTACCAAGGCGGGTTTGCCAACTTTCAGAATTTAAAAAGAGCTATCAAAGATATGCAAAGGGGTGGAGTAAAGGCTATTAATTTCAGTGGCGAAGGAGAACCTTTGCTCCATCCAAAAATAAAGGAAATTATTCAATATACTAAATCTTTAGGGATCGATGTTTCCCTGGTTACTAATGGAACTTTCTTAAAAGAAGAGCTTTTAAAAAATATTTTACCTCAGCTTTCCTGGATAAAAGTGAGTATTGATGCTGCTAGACCAGAAACTCATATGAAAATTCATCGGCCAAAAATTCAGGATTTTGATGTTATTATGAATAATCTCAAAAAGGCGGTGGAAATTCGGAGAACAACAAAAGCCAAGTGCGCCTTGGGCGGCCAGATGCTATTGTTGCCTGAAAACCACAAAGAAGTGGTAATTTTGGCTGAAAAATTGAAAGAAATCGGCTTTGATTATTTAGTTATCAAGCCCTATTCGCAGCACCAAAAAAGCATTACCAGAGAATACGCCAATCTTTCTTATGAAAAATATTTTTATTTAAAAGATGAATTGAAAAAATTGAGTGGCAGTAAATTCCAGGTTATTTTCAGAGAAAGGGCAATGAAAAAATTAAAAACCAGACCCCCTTATAAGGTCTGTTATGCCGTTCCTTTTTTCTGGGCCCATCTCATGACTAACGGCGATGTTTACAGCTGTGGTAATTTTTTGGGAGACAAAAGATTTAAGTTAGGCAATTACAATAAGAAGTCATTCAAAGAAATTTGGCAAGGGGAGGAGAGAAAAAAACACTGGAGGTTTTTGCAAACCAAATTTAATACTAATCAATGCCGAGAAAACTGTCGAATGGATGAGGTCAATAGATATTTAGAAAAGCTGAAGAACCCACCCCCCCATGTAAATTTTATATAAACAATGGACAAAGAAAAAGAAATATTTTTAAGAAAAAAGGCAAATTATATCAGGGATGAAATTATAAGGGTGGCTGTTCCTAATAATGCTGGACACATTGCTTCCTCTCTGTCATCGGTTGATATCCTGACTGCCCTTTATTATGATTGTCTGAACTATCAACCTAAAAATCCTCTCTGGGAAGAAAGAGACAAATTAATTTTTTCCAAGGCCCATGGTTGCTATGCTCTTTATGCAATTTTGGCTGATTTGGGTATCATCCCAAAAAAAGAATGGGATAATTTTAATATAGAAGAAAAAAGTAAATTATGGGGGTGTGTGGAGCGGAAACAAGAATACGGGCTTGAAGCTGGCTGTGGTTCTCTTGGACATGGCTTACCCATTGCTGTTGGCCTTGCCTTTGGAGCTCAGTTACAAAAAAAGTCCTATTTTACATTTTGTGTTGTTGGCGATGGGGAGTTAGGGGAAGGAGCAAATTGGGAAGCACTGCAATTTGGAGTTAAACATGGCTTAAAAAATCTTATTATCATTGTTGATAATAATCGGCAGGGGGCGATGGATTTTTTGATAAATATTATGGATAGGGAGGAAGGAGATTTAATTAAAAGATTGCGGGGATTTGGTTTAAAGCCGGTTATCTGTCCCGGTCACAATGTGGTTAAATTAGCTGATTGTATTCGGGCAGCTAAGGAATGGGCAAAAAAAATCCCCAAAGTAATTGTGGCCAAGACCACAAAGGGTTTTGGTTTAAAGTGCATGGAGAAGGTGCCAAAATTCCATTATCGCGTTCCTACTGAGGAAGATTTAAAAATGGGTAAAACCTATGACTCAGAATTTTAGAAAAGAGATCATTAACCATGTTGTGCCGAATTTCCATGAAGATGACAGATTATATTTGCTGGTCGGCGATATGGGCTTTAGCGTTATTGATAAATTAAGGGGTGAATTTCCCGACCGCATTATCAATTGCGGTACTATGGAGCAGGGAATGGTTGGTATTGCCGCCGGTATGGCCCTAAGCGGTTTAAAGCCCATTGTCTATACCATAATCAATTTTTTGGTTTTCCGGGCACTTGAACAGGTTAGAAATGATGTTGTTTTGCAAAATCTTAATGTGAAATTTGTTGGCACTGGAGCTAACGATTATTTTAAATTTCTTGGTCCTTCACATTGTTGCGACCAGGATGACATTTCCCTAATGAGATTGATTAATTTAGAGGTTTTCGATCCTTATACCACAAGTAAACCATTTTCTGAATTAGTTCAGGAATGGATAAGGTCCGAAAAAGCCGGCTATATAAGAGTATGATAAAAAAATCAAAAAGCCCACTGTTCACACACAGCAAAGAGCAAAAATCAAAATTGTCCATAATTATGCCGGGCCTTAACGAAGAAAAAAATATCATATTAGCCATTGATAATGTTTTATCTGCACTCAAAGAATACAATATTCGGGGAGAGATTATCGTAGTCAATGATGGCAGTAGAGATTCCACATCTGCCCTAGTTAAAAGCAAGATGGAAGAAAACCCTGGTAAGGTTAGGCTGATTAATCATGATAGACCAAAAGGAATAGGTGTTTCTTTCTGGGACGGCGTTGATAATGCCAATGGCGATTTTGTTGTGATGATTCCTGGGGATGCAGAGAACGATCCCCGTGAGATTCTGCGTTATTATGGGCTGTTAGAACAGGTAGACATGGTCATACCTTTTGTTATTAATAAAAAAGCAAGGCCGCTTTTTAGAAGAGCCATCTCCTTTATTTATCGTTTTATTATTAATACTACTTTTTTCGTCAATTTTAATTATACCAATGGCACAATTCTTTACCGAAAATCGGTCTTAAAAGAATTAGATTATAGAAGTAAAGGTTTTTTCTTTCAGACTGATATTTTAATAAGACTGGTAAAACGGGGTTATCTCTTTGCCGAAGTTCCCTGCCGGCTTGGTTTGAGAAAAGAAGGAGCCTCTAAGGCAATTGCTTTCTCTTCCGTAGTCCAGGTTATAAAAGAATATCTGCATTTGGTCAGAGATTATTATTTTAAAAAAAGAAATGACTTCTAACCTGGAAAAGTTAATACTCGACGGTCATAAGTTAAATTGGCACAAAGAAAGAGTTGAGGCTTGGTTGAGGGGGGAGAGGATTGCGCCCATCACTATAGACATGGCTTTAACCCGACGGTGTAATTATCGCTGTATTTATTGTTACGGCCAGCTTCAGGCAAATGATGAAAAAAGAATGACCAAAGATGTAATTTTTAGATTTCTTGATGATGCTGCTGAAATTGGGGTAAAGGCCATAAGTTTTGTTTCAGATGGCGAGAGCACCTGCTCTCCCTATTTATACGATGCAATTTTAAGGGGTAAAAGTGATGGTTTGGATATGGCCTTGGGGACAAATGGTTACTTATTAAAAGATGAAAAATTAGAGGAGATTTTGCCCTGTTTGACTTATCTTAGATTTAATATCTCAGCAGCCGAGCCATCTCGTTATGCTCAAATTATGGGCTGCAAAGAAGAGTATTTTTATAAAGTATGCCAGACCATAAAAGAATCGGTGAAAATAAAAAAAGAAAAAAATCTTCCTGTGACTGTAGGTATTCAGATGGTATTGATGCCCCAGTTCTCTGATCAAATTACCTCCTTTGCCAAACTCGGTAAAGAATTAGGAGTTGACTACGCAGTTATTAAACATTGCAGTGATGATGAGCAAGGAAGTTTGGGTATAGATTATTCTCAGTATTTTAAATTAGTTGATATTTTAAAAAAGGCAGAATCTTTTTCTGATTCAAAATATCTTGTAAAAGTGAAGTGGTCGAAGATTTTGAGTAGTGGAAAACGTAGGTATTCTCAATGTTATGGACCGCCTTTTATAATGCAGCTTTCAGGTTCAGGACTGGTTGCTCCTTGCGGTATGCTATTTAATGAAAAGTACAAAAAATATCACATTGGGAATATTGTTGATACTCCTTTCAAAGAAATTTGGAAAAGTAATAGGTACTGGGAAGTTATGGACCTTATTGCTTCTGAGAAATTTGACGCCAGAAAGATGTGTGGCACTCTTTGTCTCCAAGATAAAGTAAATGAATTTTTATGGGATTTAAAACAGGGGAAGGCGGTTTTAGAAAAGCCGGAAAGCGAACCACCCTTACATCTTAATTTCATATAACATATGAGATCTAAAGCAATTATTGGTTTTTTGCTTTTTCTAATTTTTTCCGGTGCTCTTTTTTTGAGGGTTTATTTGCCTTGGGATAGCGTTTATCAGGAACCAATTAGATATGCGGCTGACGATGGAGTTTATCATATGAGAATTGTTGAGAATCTGCTTTTAGGCGGGCATTTCCCAAAAAAGATTTATTTTGACTCCTTTACTTACTTTCCTTATGGCACCTATATTCATTTTGCTCCTCTCTATGACTATCTTTTGGCCGGGGTTATTTGGATAGCCAGTTTGGGCCAGCCGACTTTAGAATTGATAGACAAAATCGCTCCTCTTTATCCGGCAGTTTTGGGAGGTTTAACTGTAATTATAATTTTTTTCATTGGTAAAGCCCTTTGGGGAAGCTGGGCAGGTTTATTTTCTGCTTTTTTAATGGCTCTTTCTCAGCCCTTTTTATTTAGGTCTTTGCTCGGAGCTACCGACCATCATCAGGCCGAAACCCTGTTTTCCAGTTTGGCGGTGTTGTTTTTAATTCTTGCCTTTAAAACTCAGGGAAAGCGGAATTTTTGGTTATGGACGATTCTTGCTGGCATCGGACTCGGTCTTTATTTTCTGACCTGGATAGGCGCTTTGCTTTTTCTTTTTATTATCTTTATCTCAATTATTTTATATTATCTAATTGAATTTCTTTCCGGCCGTAGCCAGAACTGGATTTTAATTTTGGGGAGTATTATTTTTTTGATTACCCTGGCAATGATTTCTCCATTCTTTGGCCACCCCGACCTTCTTCATTCGCCTCTTTATAATGTCATTCATCTGGGAGTTTTATTGCTGGGAATTTTTGTTTTTTTGTTTGTTCTCTGGCTGGGAATTTTTTTGAAAAAAAAGAAAATTGATAAAATTTATTTCCCGGGATTATTAGTTTTGGCCGGGCTAGCAATTTTGTTTATTCTCGGAATTGCTTTTCCGCCCCTTTTTCAGGGTATAATTGAAAGTTTTAAAACAATTAATGTTGGATTAACTTCCCAGCAGGGGGTGGTTGAGTGGCGGGGGGCAGCCAGGGAATCGATTGGCGAAATGCATCCCCTGAGCATTCAGGGGGCCTTCTCTAGTTTCGGTTGTCTTTTTTATCTGGCTTTTATTGCCCTGGGATTTATAATTTATAATTTGATTAAAAAAAGAAAGCCGGAAGATTTATTAATAGTTTTATGGTTTTTGGTAATAGTTTCTATAACCGGGGTTTTAATCTCAGCTATTGGACAAAATAGATTCAATTATTATTTGGCGGTACTGGTTTCTTTGCTTTCCGGTTTTCTGGCAGTAAAAGGGATAAGTTTTGGCATTAAGGGGCTAAAGAAATGTTGGCAAGAAAGAAAGATAAAAATTTATCCTTATCGGTTAGTTGGTTCAATTCTTGTAATTTTTAATATAATCTTTTTGGTTTTTTATCCTTTCCCTCTAAACTTAATTGATTCTTTTCCAAATAATTTGCCAAAGATCGTTGGCAATGCTATCGGTACCGCCCTAACCAGCGCAGGCGGCCGGGAAGAGGATCTTTACAAAACCCTCAAGTGGTTGAGAGAAAGCACTCCTGACCCTGGTCTGGATTATTATGCTTTATATGAGGAGCCGAAGTTTAATCCAGAAACTGGAAAGATTGATCTCTATTCCTATCCTGAAACTGCTTACGGCATAATGTCTTCCTGGGACATGGGCCATGTGATAACTTATTATAGTCATCGCCTGCCCAATGCTAACCCCTTTCAGCAGGGCTTAGGAAGGGGAGGGCAGATTACTGTACCCGGAGAAACCACTTTTTTTATCGAAAACGATGAACAGAAGGCAATAGAATTTTTGGATAATCTAAAGACAAAATATATTATTACTGATTATGGATCGGCTTTAGGATACGGTGCATTTTACGGAAAAACCAAGTGGGCTTTTGGGGGCGAGGGCGGTTATTATCTTGAAGAAGGAGGAGAAATAGCAACTACCAGAAAATACGATAAAGCAATGATAGTCCGTCTCCATTTTTTTGACGGCCGAGAATGGAAATATCAAGAAATAGAAGAATCCTATGTAAAATATCTGGACCATTTCCGCCTGGTTTATGAATCAGAGAGCGTTTCCGCCCCTGGTTTTTTTGAGAACCCGGAAAAAGACAATATAAAGTTAATGAAAATTTTTGAATATGTTAAAGGAGCAAAAATTGTTGGTTCTGCTCCCAATGGAACCAAAGTTGAAATTTCCACCAAAATTAAAACTAACCAAGGTAGAGAGTTTACTTATCAAAAAAGCCTAGTAGCAAAAGATGGCGTGTTTGAATCTGTCGTTCCTTATTCTAATAATCCTTATAAATTAAAAATTGGTAAAATTGAAAAAGAAATTAATGTTTCTGAAGAAGATATTTTGGAGGGAAATGAGATTATTCTCTAAGCAAGACATTATTTGCAGCTTAATTTTGGGGGAAGGATCTTGCTGGTTTTTAATTTTTGTTATCAGAAACCCTTACATTGAAGAGTTTAAACAATTAATATTTTTAAAAGATATTATTTGGTGGCTTTCCATTATTTTCCCAATAATTTTTTTATCAGGGATTTTATTAGCCAGAGTTTTCTCCAGGACAATCAGAGTAATTTATCAATTTGTTAAGTTTGCTGAAGTAGGAGTTTTGAGTATAGCCATTGATTTTGGCATACTGAATCTTTTGATATGGATAACCGGAATTACCGGCGGACTAATAATTGCTCTCCTAAATGCTACTCCATTTCTAGTATCTTCCACCAATTCTTATTTTTTGAACAAATCCTGGACTTTCCAGAGCAAAGAAAGTGCCTGGGGGAAAAAATTTCCAAAATTTTTAATAATTTCGGGAATCGGACTAGGAATAAACACCGGGATTGTGGTATTAGGTACAAGTTTAATTTCACCTTTATTGGGGCTTTCTTCTGGTGCTTGGGTTAATTTGATGAAAGTTTTAGCTACTTCAGTTTCAATGACTTGGAATTTTTTAGGATATAAATTTTGGGTTTTCAACATATAACATATAAGGGGAATTTGGGGGGAAAATGGGGAAAATGGGGTCAACTCTATTTTTGAGGGATAACCTTGCCCAAGGGTCAACCTTTGCCGCGTTTTGACTATGACTTTTGACAACGACCAATTTG
>Ga0210017_1005282_pt1 | contig 10413 bp, 11 predicted proteins | sample CryGeyCG2014_020_FD_183966 | JGI IMG/M metagenome (GOLD analysis project Ga0210017, IMG submission 183966) | Groundwater microbial communities from aquifer - Crystal Geyser CG08_land_8/20/14_0.20 (SPAdes) (version 2) | ecosystem: Environmental > Aquatic > Deep subsurface > Groundwater | place... | reverse complement strand
TGAAGAAGGAGCTCAAACAATAATTCAATTAAATGGTCAATCTGATAAAAAAATAATTGGAACAGTTTTGAAGATATATCCTGATAAAATCACTTTTCCAACAGGTGAAAATGCTTATCAGGTTGATATTGGAGGAGATGAAATAAATAAATTGGGAAAATATAAACAAGCGGGAGTAGTACTTATCAAGAATAAATATAATGCTTCTGTTGTCCTCGTCCCATCTTGGCTCGTATTATCAAAACAGCATATTTGGGTCGTTGAAGACAATAAACCAATATTGAAATCAATTAAAACAGGTGAAACTATAAGTGGAAATACTGAAGTGTTAGAAGGATTGAAAGATACTGATAGGGTCATATTAAATCCGGCAACCCTTATTAAAAGTAAATATCCATTGTTATAAAAATTAATAAACTATGAAAAAAATATTGGCTAAATTTAATAATCCAAAAGTAATCAAGTTTATTATCTCCGTAGTTATTTTTATATCTATTTTAGGAGGAGTCTATTTCTATCTAAAAACAATACAAAGAATCAAGATTGAAAATAGCGTTGTTTCATCACCTATTATCCCACTTTCATCTTCACTACCAGGAAAATTAAAAACAGTTTCTGCAATCGAAGGGGAAAAAGTAAAAAAGGGCGATGCAGTAGCAATAGTAGGGACAGAAATTATAAGATCGTACACTGATGGAATTGTTGTTGAAACCAATAAGCAAATTGGCGCTTTTGCTTCACCTCAAACTCCGATAGTTAAAATGATCAACACTAATGAAATGAGAATTAATGGTACGATAGATGAGAATAAAGGGTTTAATCAAATTAAAATCGGCCAAGTTGTTTCTTTTACTATTGATGCTATACCAGGAAAAACTTTTTGGGGATATGTAGATGAGATTGCTCAATCCGCTAAGCAAACAGGCGTGGCTTTTTCCATATCGAGCGAAAGACCGACTCAACAGTTTGAGATCTATGCCCGCTTCAACGCAAATTCATATCCGGAAATAAAAAACGGCATGTCAGCAAAAATGACTATATATACTAATACCCCATAATTTTCCTCTTATGAAAGACGCAAAGAAACCTTTAGTAAACCCTTGGCTTGTACTCGTAACCGTAATGATTGCTAGTTTTTTAGGACGGCTTGACGGTACAATTGTAAATTTAGCATTACCAAAAATTATTAAGGAGTTCGGCATTACAGTATCTCAGGCCGGTTGGATCTCAACGGCATATATTATTGCTAATGCAATTTTTGTTCCTATTTTTGGAAAATTAGGAGATTTAATCGGGCGTAAACTACTATACGTCGTTGGTATCTTGGGTTTTACTATAACTTCAATGCTTACCGGTTTATCATTTAATCTTCAATCAATGATCGTATTTCGTATTCTTCAAGCTATAACAGTATCAATTGACTATCCAATAGCTCTCTCTATTATCGCCCATACTTTTCAGGATAAGGCTCAAAGGGCACAGGCAATGGGTCTGTGGTCAGCTATATTTGCGGTTGCAATAGTGTTTGGACCATTATTAGGCGGTCCTTTGATTGATATTTTCTCGTGGCGATCAGTATTTTATATTAATTTGCCTCTCGGACTTTTAGGTACTTTTATGGCAATTCGTTTTATACAAGAACCTGTAAAAAAGATAAGAGGATTAAAAGATTTTGATATAGCAGGAGCATTGTTTTTAGGTATTTCCCTAGGTGTCTTGGTTTTAGTCCTTGATCAAGGACAATCTTGGGGATGGATAAGTCTAAAAAGCATGATTACTTATATAATAGCAATTATCTCTTTTATCATATTTATTCTTATAGAATCTAAGGCTAAAGAGCCTGTAGTTGATTTGAAGTTTTTTAAAATCCCAACTTTCACCGCAGCAATTATTACTTCGTTTATCTCCTTTATGGGTATGATGGGAGGAATGTTTACATTACCAATATTTATCCAAACATATCTTGGTTATTCTGTTACACAAACGGGTTTGCTTTTCATTCCAATGGCGCTCGGAATGATGATTGTAGCTCCGTTAGGTGGTCGACTCGCTTCAAAAATAGAACCAAGATTTTTGATATCATTTGGCATGTTTGTGGGAGCTTTTACCATGTTTTTGTTTACCGGAATTGATATTAAATGGACGGGTATTGATATTGCCATGCGTTTATTTATATTTGCTGCCGGATTAGGTCTAGGAATGGCTCCGCTAACCAATGCGGCAACGTCAACCGTGCCTACTCATGAAATAGGTATCGCATCATCTGTGTTGGCTTTAGCCCGTAATATTGCCGGAGCTTTTGGAGTAGCGATCTTTGCTTCTATTTTTACCAATAGCATCACCTCTAATCTTTTATCTCTTCAAAAATATTCTGTTGTAAATAGCCAATCGCCCCTTGTTTTGGGACAAGTAATAGCATTGATGGGATTAAAAGCAAATATTCTTTCTTTTGCTACTGTATATCAATCCGCAATGTTCTTAATGATTATTGGCGGATTTGCTGCATTATTCGTAAAAGAAAATAAACGAGACTTTGCAGGTAAAAAAAAGATATCTCACTCAGTTGAATTTTAATTCTATGAAAAAAATTATCCATTTTATATTTTTGTTTTTTCATGAACATATTACTGGCGTTAAACCTCCACCCGGTTTTATAAGAACTTTTTTCACTTTATTTATATTACTCATCATTGGAACAGTTTTTTATTCCAAAGTGGAAGGATGGAGCTATCTTGATTCATTGTATTTTAGCGTAATCACTTTAGCGACTGTTGGATATGGAGACCTTCATCCAACCATACCTATTTCGAAAATATTTACGATTGTTTATATTTTTTTAGGAGTAGGATTGGGATTTTATATCATCTCAACTTTTTCCAAGAGCTTAATTAATGGAAGAGAAAAACGAATAAAACAAATTGAAAAATTAATGAATTCACTACAAACTACTGAAGAAGAAAAATAAAATCATGTTTAGAGTAGCTCCGATGACTATCCCCACTGAATTTCATAAGTATTATCAAAACCTGGCAGGATTTGGATTGAATAGGTTTTGTGGTTGGTTAGAGGTTCAGTTATTTGAAGCTAAAGGTAGTAAGTATTTTATCGGTAAAAATTTTATTTTCTTGGGTCGGTGGTATTGTGGATATGGTAAACAACCGATTATTTTTCAATAAGACTGTGATATATCTTGTTTTTGGTCCTAGAATAAGTCCCTCAATTCCTTTATATCCGTCAACCGTCACGTCTTTAATAGTTTTTGGATCCATTTCTTTTTTGGCCAATTTAAGATCTTCATCGGTCGCCTCTTTATTAGGTTGATAAACACCGTATAGAGTGTATGTAAAAATATCATTAACCTTTTTTTCTACATAAAAACTGGCTACTCTTATTTTCCCGGCATCATCTGCTATTTCTTTTCTGAAAGTAGTTCCTGGTGGAATTTTGAAAGATAAATTTGCTTCATTAAACGTTTGTGGTTGCCAATCATTTTTTACCACCCCGCATCCTGATTGAGGTTTTGAACTTTTTGGATTACCATGCTTAATCCACTGATTATTAACACAGATCCAATTATCTTCATCCCCGCCGGCAAAAAATCTTATTGATAGCAATACGAAAGAAGCCAAAATTACTCCCAAAATTATAGGAATGATGATCTTCTTCATAACCCTATTATAGACAAATCCAGTAGTACAATCAAAGCATGGTAAAAGTGGCTCAAATGTCCATTCCTCCTGAATACGAGCCTTTGCTGGCTAAAATTCTCGCTTGGTTTGATTCGTTAATTTATCCTTACATGCCTTGACAAAATCGAGGTCAATGTCTAAAATAAAAATATATGAATCAAACAATATCTTTACCTACATCGGTCTTTGAAGAAATTGTTACAAGGCTTAATCGCCTCGAGACAATCGTCTTTGGCAAAAAACAAAGTCAAGTGACAGATGAAAATATTAAACTCTCATCTGCAGCCAAAAGACGATATAAAAAAATGGATGAAGATATTAAAAATGGTAAGAATATCTATACTTTTAATAATAAAGATAGCGCACTTAAGTTTTTGCTTTCTTAACATCGGCACTCACAATCAGGTCTACGAATAATACGAATCTATGTAGAAACTCGGTTAAAATGAAACAGCAAAGCGAAAAAGTAGTTTCTTATTTTATTAATGATTTAATAATCTTCTCAACCGCTTCTTTTTCGTCCCAAGGATATTCTATTTTTCCCCTGCACAAACTTTTTTCATGTGCTTTACCGGTTAACACAACGATGTCACCAAGTAATGCTATACTTATTGCTTTTTTTATTGCATCGAGCCTGTTTTCAATTATAGTATAACTTTTATGAACGGATTTTATTCCATTTCCAATTTGTTCACATATTTTATACAAATTTTCTATTCGATAATCTTCTTCTGTTAAAATAATTACATCAGAATAGGTTGCGCTTATTTTTCCCATAGAATAACGTTTACTTTTATCCCGCAAACCAGCTGCGCCAAAAACATGAATGATCCTTCCTGTTTTATCAAGATATTTTTTCCTAACCTCTGGAAGAAGTTGTAAAAAGGCATTTGATGTATGAGCAAAATCAATCATTACCTTAAAATCTTTATCGTAAACTAAGTCCCATCTGCCTTTTGGCAGTTGAAACGTTTTCATTGCTTTAAAAATATTTTTACCCTCAATTTCAAGCTCTTTGCAAACAGTATACGCCGCTGCATAGTTATATCGATTAAATTTTGTCAACTCTAAGAATTTTTCTAAACCTTTGAACTTTGAGTTGTAACTTTGCACTTTGAACGGCGCCTGCCCGCCCTTTTGGCGGGAACTTTGAACTATTTTATAAGATTCATCATCCTCATTCACAACTGCTACTCTTGAATTAGATAATAACTTTAATTTAGCTTTACAATACTCTTCGTAAGTTCCATGATAATCCAAGTGTTCATGAGTAATATTAGTTAATACACCAATTTCAAATTTTATTCCCCACAATTGATTTTGTTCTAATCGATGTGATGTTAATTCCAATACAAAAAATTCAGATCCAGCTTTATATGCCTCAAAAATTAGTTTTTGGACAGTAAATGCAGAAGGTGTTGTCACATGAAATCCAGTATCATATTGTTTTTTCCCAATCTGTGCATAAACAGTTGATATCATTGAGGCTTTTTTTCCAGTTGATTTTAGAATATGATATATCAAATGCGTCGTAGTCGTTTTACCATCAGTTCCAGTTACTCCAATCACTTTTAATTTTTTACTCGGAAATCCATAATAAATATTTGCGAATATGGCGATTAAAAGATGATATTGATTTTTCATCACTTGCCATAATCGTTTTAAACTATATCTGTTCATATTTTAATATAAATTTCGCACTAGGTAAAAATAATGTCATTGCGAACCCGAGTTTAATCGAGGGTGGGGTTATAATCCCGAGATTAGATCGAGGGACAATCCCGTTAATATAAAAATTATCCTATTGGTAACGGGATCGCCACGCTCCCCCGACGTAACGTCGGGTTCGCTCGCGATGACAAAGTAATGAGATTTATAATTCCTGCTTGCCGGCAGGCAGGCTGAATTCTTATTGTTCCGGCGCTATATTATAATATACAATTAAGTCCTTGGCAATTTCAAAAAATAAAGGAGCGGCAGTTTCTGATCCCCATTGAGAAGTTTTTGGTTCTTTCAAAATTACTAGTGTTAAAAATTTTGGATTAGAAACAGGAGCAAAACCAATGAATGAAGCAATTGTTTTTGATGAATCATAATGTCCTTTTATCGCAACTTGTGCTGTCCCGGTTTTCCCACCGATCAAATAGCCTTTTGGTTTTGCCCAACTAATCTCCCCATTTTCTACTGTAGATTGTAACATTTTTTTAATTACTTCGCTTGTTTGTGTACTTAAAATTCTCTTAACTAACTTTTTTTGAATATTTCTAATCGTGCTATTATCGTTAATTTGCTTAACTACATGCGGTTGTAATAGTTGACCTCCATTAATTAAGCTTGCAAAAGCTTTGACCATTTGTAAAGGGGTTACTGCAATCCCCTGACCAAAAGTAACTGTTGCAAAATCAATTGGATACCAATTATTGAATGGTTTAATTTGATTAACAAATTCACCCTGCAAATCAATGTCAGTTTTTTTTCCAAACCCATAATCATTTAAATATTGATATATTTTTTTATTACCAAGTTTTTCTCCAATATATACCATTCCTACGTTTGATGATTTTTCCAATATCCTAGTAATTGAAATTTTTCCTTCGTATTTATTATTCCAAGTCTGAATTCGATATTCTCCAAACTGAAGAGGTCCGGTTTCATTATAGATGTCATTTGGTTTAATTGCTTTTTCTTCCACTGCTGCTGCCACAATTAATGGTTTAAATATTGATCCTGGTTCATATAAATTTGTAAGAGCTGAATTTTTGTAAAACGTCTCGTCAAATTTATAATACTGTTCTGCATCAAAATCAGGCAAGCAACTAAGACCAAGCACCTCTAAATTTAATGGGTCTACAACTATCACGCATCCTTCCTTTGCTTGATATGTTTTTATTGCTTTTTTTAATCTGTTCTTAATTATCATTTGTACTGCTTTATCAATTGTTAAAATTAAATCCCTTCCATCTTCAGCTTCAAGCATTTCTTGGGTCCCTGCAAATATTGGATTATTTGATAAATCTCTTTCAGATCGTAATAAACCCGGTAATCCAGATAAATCTTTTTCAAAATATCCTTCAACTCCAAAATATCCAACTGGATCATTTTCAGAATTTTTGCCAACAAAACCAATTAAATGAGCGGCTAATGACGCTTCAGGATAATATCTATAGCTTTCTTCTTCAAAAATAATACCCGGTTGTTTTAATTGAGCAACTTTGAGCATGGTTTCCTTTGGAAGAGCGGTTTTAATCAACTGCCATTGTTTAGTTGAGTCAATTTTCGCCTCAAGACTGGCGCTTTCAATTTGAAGTAATGGAGCAATTTTATTAATAAAGTCCGTCTTATCTTTAATTTTTGGAGGTTCAATTGCCAAACGATAAAGTGTCTGATTAACAGCCAATGGCTGTTTATTCCTATCAAATATCCTCCCCCTTTTGGAAGCAATCTTTGTTGTTCTAAAATAATTACTACGATTAGAATTTGAGGATATTTGGAAACTAATTAACTTGACAATAATAATCAAAAACACAAATAAGAAGGCTATAAAAAGTATTTTAAACTTAATCATATCAACGATTAAATGCCTGCTTTAAAACAGTAAGAGAATAAGCATGTGCATTTTTAGTATAACCCAATTGTGCTGCTTGAGAAGCTGCATACCGAAGTGAACTGGTGTCGTATATTTTTTTTTCCAATTCACTATTTTGTTTTTTAATGTTTTTAGTCTGGATTTCAAAACGATATATTTCACCACTTAACTTTAATCCGCTTACGATGATAAGCGCATTAACAATAATTAATATCAATAAAATACAGGGAACAAAATAATTAAAATATTTTTTCATGTGGGATTATTAGAAAAAACTCGTAATCGCGCACTACGTTCAAAAAAATAAGCAAGTCGATCTGCAACAATTAGTTTTTTATGCAGCTGTTTTAACCGATTTTTAACGATAAATTGTTTAACGATTCTATCTTCATTTGAATGGAAAGAAATTACTAGAATCTTCCCTCCTGGTTTGAGTAATTTAAGTGTTTTTTCTAACGCGATATGTAAATTATCAAATTCATGATTAACTGCAATTCGAAGCGCTTGAAAAACTCGTCTTTGAGTTTTCTCTCCTCCGTTAGTTTTTTTTAAAATTTTATTTAAGTCTCCAACTGTTTTGATCTTGTTTTTTATTCTTGTTTGTAATATTTTTTCAATAATTACGCTTGCTTTTAATTCTTCACCATAACCAGCAATTGTTTGATAAAGATTTCTTTTATCATACTGATTAAGAATGTTTGCCGCAGTTTTGTCTAACGTATTGTCTAAACGCATATCTAACTGATCAGAATCGTTTTGATAAGACAAACCAGGAACGGATCCGCGAAGCTGACCCATTGAAACGCCAAGATCAAATAACACCCCTCCGACTTGATCAAATCCTGCATCCTTAGCAATTTTATCTATGTCAGAAAAATTTCCCTGTCTTAAAAATATCCGATTCTTAAAACCAGAGAGATTACTTAAAAATGATTCAATTTGGTTTTTGTCTCGATCAATTCCCAATACAATTCCGCCGAGTTCAAGTATCGCTTTAGTATGCCCACCTTCGCCCACAGTTGCATCAATATATTTTTCATCTGGCTGAACCTGTAACCACTGAATTACTTCTGCTAATAAAACTGGTGTATGCATTACTTATTGTTAAAACTGGTAATCTCCATGGGTTGATTGTATTTTTGCCAATTTACCGGCGACCATATCTCAAAATGATCTCCAACACCAATAACAACCGCTTTATCTACAATTTCGCTGTAACTTAGCATGTTTTTAGGAATGACAAATCTTCCTTGATCGTCAATCTCCAAATAGACTGTCGAGGCGAATAAAAATCTTCTATTTGCTAATTCGTTTTTCTCCAGTAATGACACATTCAATAGTGATTTTGAGCGTTCTTTCCAATCATCTTGATTATATCCACTCAAGCAATTATCAAAACCTTTTGTTAAAATAAAGAGATTGCCTTTTAATAATTCACGCAGTTTTTTTGGCAGTACAATTCTGCCAGGAGCTGAGAATGAAACTTGGTATTCACCAAAAAACACCATATATAACCATTTAACGCCATTTTTATCCAGTTGTCAATAGGAATTCTATGGATAAGTTTATAAGTAAAACTAAAAAATTAATTTTCACAAGGCAAGGTGGAATAATTTCGTCATCATTGATTTTATCGGGAATGATTTTGTTATCTAGGTTGATGGGGTTTTTTCGTTATCGTGTTCTGACCGACTATTTTAATAAATATGAACTTGATGTATTCTTTGCTGCTTTTCGCATACCTGATTTAATATTTGAGATCTTAATTACCGGCGCACTAACATCAACGCTTATTCCCCTTTTTATTAAATATCAAAATAATTCAGAAGAACAAGAAATCAATTTGTCATCAATTATTAATCTAATTAGCATTACTTTGAGTTGTCTTATCGTTATTCTTTTTATTTTTATGCCAGGAATTACTGATATTATTGTTCATGGTTTTAGTCCAACACAAAAAATCCAAATCGTATTTTTCTCACAACTACTTCTAATAACCCAACTCCCATTCTTGATGTGGGGAAACTTCTTGACAGGACTTGCACAAGCAAATAAATCTTATTTTATTACCGCGTTAGCTCCGATTTTTTATAATTTATCGGCAATTATTGTTACAGTAATTTTTTCTAAACAATTATCTCTTTTCGCGCCAATACTTGGTGTAATAATTGGATCAATTTTGTTTTTTATTATTCAACTACCGATTTTAAGTACGTTTAAGTTTCATTATCGTTTTCTTATCAGATCATCTAGGGCAATTAAAGAATTCACAATTTTAATCATTCCTCGAGTCCTTACTGTAATTAATACCCAGATTGATGCCACAATTGATTTGACGCTTTCATCATTACTGGGTGGAGGGGCATATACAACTTTTTATCTTGCTCAACATTTACAACTACTGCCCGTGTCAGTTGTGGGTATGGCATTTGGTCAAGCAGCACTACCTTATTTATCTGAAATGTATCAAAAAAAACAGTATTTAGAGTTAAAAAATCTTATCATTAACTCTATTCTAAATCTATTATTTCTTACGGTCCCAATCGCCGTATTTTTTATTTTCGCACGAACTCCTCTTGTCCGTCTTTTTTTCGGAGCGCAAAAATTTGATTGGGACGCAACTGTATTAACTGCATATACTCTTTCTTATTTTTCTATCTCTATTCCTTTTCATTCTGCTTATTATCTTTTAACTCGATGTTTTTACGCCGTGCTAGATAGTCGAACGCCTTTTATAATCAGTTTAATATCCATTTTTATTAATACGGGCTTAAGTTTGTTCTTTGTTCTATTTCTTCATCTTCCTGTTTGGGCATTGGCATTATCTTTTTCCATTTCAATAATTTTTAATGTTGTTATGTTACTATTTATGCTTAGTAGTAAGACAAACGGTTTTCCAATAAAAATTTTAATTGGTAATTCAGTTAAGATTGGATTTTCTGCTCTTATTCCGGCAATTCTTGTTTATTTTACAATGAAGTTGTTGGATGGATTAGTTTTTGACACATCTAGAACTCTTAACCTCTTTTTATTGATTATTTTTAGTGCCAGCATATATTTTTTGTTATACTTTTTTATCGCTTGGCTTTTAAATATTAAAGAGCTGGGAATAATCACAAAATTTATAATTAAAACAAA
>Ga0210017_1005280_pt1 | contig 10414 bp, 2 predicted proteins | sample CryGeyCG2014_020_FD_183966 | JGI IMG/M metagenome (GOLD analysis project Ga0210017, IMG submission 183966) | Groundwater microbial communities from aquifer - Crystal Geyser CG08_land_8/20/14_0.20 (SPAdes) (version 2) | ecosystem: Environmental > Aquatic > Deep subsurface > Groundwater | place... | reverse complement strand
CACCGGGCCGGTTGCCACCAGCGCTTATACCTTGACCTGCAGCACCGCCACCGTGACCAATGGAACGGTTGGCGCTTATTCCAGTTGTACCATCACCTGCAATTCCGGCTATACCTTAAGCGGTAGCACCTGTGTTTCTTCGGGCGGGCTTGCCCCTGGCGGAGGCGGCGGAGGCGGCGATACTACCGCGCCTTCCATTGCCAGCATCTCGTCAGCTCCGGGCACCACCCAAGCCACCATTACCTGGACAACTAATGAATCGTCTTTGACCTGGCTGGTTTATGGCACAACCACGGCTTACGGCTTACAGCAAAAGGGTCTAACCTATACCACTATTCACTCCGCGGTTTTGTCCGACCTTAGTCAGGGCACGGTTTATCATTATCAGGTTAAATCGCAAGATAGCTCCGGCAATATCGGTAGTTACTCTGACAAAACCTTCACAACCCTTGGCACAGCCGTAACTGTTGCCACAACCACTGCGGCCGCAACAACCACTACGTCATCAACAACCGCAACCACCGCTGCGGCAACTCCAACAACAACTGGTCAGCCAACAACTCAAACAACTCCGACAACCCTAACAACCTCAATAACCTCAATAACCCTAACAAAGCCAGTGAGCCAGATGACTGTGCCTGAGTTGCAAGCCATAGTTGTGCAAGTCGGCCAGTTGATTATCGCTCTGCAGGCCGAGTTGGCCAATCTTACCGGCGCCTCGGCGACCCCATCAGCCATCTCCGGGATTCCAGCTATTTTCACCTTCAAGACCACTTTGAAGTTCGGTATGGTTTTACAAGACGTGAAGTATTTACAGCTTGTTTTAAACAGCGACCCAGCGACCAAGATAGCTGATTCCGGGGTGGGCTCTCCGGGCAGGGAAACCAATTACTTTGGCCCTTTGACCACAGCGGCCGTGATTAAATTTCAGGAAAAATATAAAGATGAAATTTTAGCTCCGTTAGGAATTAGCCAGGGCACGGGCATTGTTGGCACAGCCACCCGAGCCAAATTGAACAGCTTGCTGAGCGGTAATTTTTGATTGCAAATCACAAAACAAAACGCCCCGTTTATACGGGGCGTTTTGTTTTGGAGAGGAAAAGCTATTTATATTCTCCCCAGGATTTAATTTGCAAGTCGCTTAATTTGTAAGTAGAAATGGCGTTAACAAAAAGTTCGGCGGCTTGCAGATTGGTTAAAAGCGGCACCTCAAAATCAACGGCTTTGCGGCGCAAGAAATAATCGTCAGGGATTTTCTCAGTAAATTCATCGTCAGCGATATTTATCACCAAGTCAATCTTACCTTGCTCAATGTATTTTCTGATGTTAGGTGAGAGGCGGGTTGAGATTTTTTGCAGGGTTTTGTTTGGGCAGCTGTTCTCGCTTAAAAACTTTGATGTTCCGGGCGTGGCGTATAATTGATAACCCATTTGGCGGAGCTTTTTGGTTGGGTCTAAAAATTTGCTTTGGTTTTTGATGCCGCCCAAGCTCAAAAGAATGTTTTTCTTTGGCATCTTAAAGCCAGTGGCCAAAAGCGATTTTAAGTAGGCCTCTTCCAAGGTATCGCCAAAGCAAGCCACCTCGCCGGTTGACGCCATTTCCACATTTAAGATTGGGTCGGCCCCGGCCAGCCGCGCGAAGGAGAATTGAGGCGCCTTGACAGCCACATAGTCCAGAACAAAATTAAAATTCACTGGCTCAACTTTTTTACCGGAGATTGCTTTGGCGGCCAGCTCTATTAAATTCACCTTGCTCACCTTAGAGATGAAAGGCATGGTGCGCGCCGCCCGCAGATTACATTCAATCACTTTAATCTTACTGTTTTTGGCTAAAAACTGGATATTAAAAGGCCCGGTAATGTTTAGCTTTGTAACTAATTGCCGGGCAATGTTTTTAATCTGGCGCAGGGTGGCCACATAGAGTTTGTGGGCAGGCATAACAATGGTGGCGTCGCCCGAGTGAACTCCGGCGTTTTCCACGTGCTCGGTGATGACATAATTTAAGAGGACCCCTTTTTGCGCCACCGCGTCAATCTCAATCTCTTTGGCTCCGCTAATGAATTTAGTAACCACCACAGGGTGTTCGGTGTTAATCTGAGCTGCTTTTTTCAGATAACTTTCCAGATTTTTTTCTTGAAACACCACGCTCATGGCGGCTCCAGACAAAACATAGCTTGGTCGCACTAAAACCGGATAACCAACCTTATTGGCAAAATTGCGAGCTTTTTCTATGGCGGAGCACTCTTGCCAAAGGGGCTGTTCAATGTTTAATTCGTCCAAGAGTTGGGAGAACTTATGGCGGTCTTCGGCGCGGTCAATGTCTTTGGCCTTGGTGCCCAAGATTTTTACCCCGGCCTTAGCTAATTTCAAAGAAAGATTGTTGGGAATCTGCCCGCCCATTGAAACAATCACGCCAAGGGGTTTTTCTCTTTCGTAAATGTCAATAACCCGCTCCACCGTAAGCTCTTCAAAATAGAGCTTGTCGCATTCGTCGTAATCCGTGGAAACCGTTTCGGGGTTACAGTTAATGACAATGGTTTTGAAGCCCATTTTTCTCAATGCCCTTACGGTATTAACACAGCACCAATCAAACTCAACTGACGAGCCGATGCAATACGGCCCTGAGCCCAAAACGATTATCTTATTGCGGTCAGTGGCGGCTTTGAATTTAATGTCATTCTCTTGGCCGTTATAAGTTAAGTACAGGTAGTTGGTTTTTGCGGGGTATTCGGCGGCCAATGTGTCAATTTGTTTAATAAAAGGCAGGATATTTTGTTTTTTGCGGAGCTCCTTGATTTTCAAGGCAGAACACCCCAGTAGGTTGCCGACTTGCTTGTCAGAAAACCCTTGCTGTTTGGCTTTTAACACTAAATCATACTTAGGTCTTTTGGCTTTTTTAATCTCTTGGCTGGTTTCAACGATGTTTTTAATTTTATGCAAGAACCAAGGGTCAATCTTTGACCACTGGCGCAATGTTTCAATTTTTACGCCTTGTTCCAAGGCCCGGGCTATGGTGAAAACCCTTTCAGGCGTGGGCTGTTTAATGTCTTGTTCTAAACTGTTGTGGTTGTCGCCGCTGCTGTTAGCCAGCAAGCCGTCAACGCCGATATTGAGCATTCTTAGGGCCTTTTGTAGGGCCTCTTCAAAGCAACGGCCAATGGCCATTACCTCGCCGACTGATTTCATTTCCGAGCCGATAATCGGAGAGACCTTGCGAAATTTTTTTAAATCCCAGCGGGGGATCTTCACCACCAGATAATCAAGGGCTGGTTCAAAAAATGCCTTGGTTATTTTTGTGATGGAGTTGGGCAGTTCCGCCAAGGTATGGCCCAAGGCCAATTTGGCGGCCACAAAAGCCAGGGGATAGCCGGTTGCCTTGGAGGCCAAGGCCGAACTGCGCGACAAACGGGCGTTGACCTCAATTATCCGATAGTCGTTGGAATGAGGGTCCAAACCGTATTGGATATTGCATTCGCCGACAATGCCCAAATGTCTGATGGTTTTTATGGCAACCTCCCGCAACAGATGGTATTGTTCATTGTTCAAGGTTTGAGAGGGCGCCACCACAATGCTCTCTCCTGTGTGAATGCCCATTGGGTCAAAGTTTTCCATATTGCAAACCGTCAAGCAGTTGTCGTTTTCATCTCTTACTACCTCGTATTCAATCTCTTTCCAGCCGCCCAGATATTCTTCTATTAAAACTTGCCGCGCCACTAAAAGCCCTCTTTTTGCCATTGCGGTTAGCTCTTTCTTATTATGTGCTACGCCCGAGTTTTTGCCGCCCAAAGAAAAGCCGTTGCGCAACATCACTGGAAAGCCAATTTCCTCGGCCGCTTTCAGGGCACCGGCCACGGTTTTAACCGCCCGGCTTTTTGGGGTTAAAATATTGATTTGGTTTAGTTTTTTGACAAACAGCCATCTGTCCTCGGTTTCTTCAATCATTTTAACCGGAGTACCCAAAACCCGCACCTGATATTTAGCCAAGACGCCTTTTTGAGCCAAGGCCATGCCGCAATTTAAAGCGGTTTGCCCGCCAAAAGACAAGATTAAGCCGTCGGGCTTTTCTTTGGCAATAACCTGCTCAACAAAATAAGGGTCAACCGGCAAAAAATAAACCTCGTCAGCCAGATAATCCGATGTTTGAATGGTGGCGATATTAGGGTTCACCAAAATCACTTTGATTTTTTCCTCTTTTAGGGCTTTAATCGCCTGCGAGCCCGAATAGTCAAACTCACCGGCCTCGCCGATTTTCAGAGCGCCAGAGCCGAGGATTAGCGCTTTTTTGATTGATTTGTTGGTGGGCATTTTTACAATAATTTTACAAAGTCGTCAAAAATAAATTTGGTATCCGTCGGCCCTGGATTGGCTTCGGGGTGAAACTGCGCCGCCATAAACGGTTTGGTTTCATGCCTGATTCCTTCCACTGTTTGGTCGTTGTTATTGTAAAACCAGACAGTCCAATCAGGCGGTAGGGATTTTGACTGAACAGCATAGCCGTGATTTTGGCTGGTAATATAGCAATGTTTGGTTTTGGTTTCCAGACAGGGCTGGTTTTGCCCTCTATGGCCGAATTTTAATTTATAGGTCTCGCCGCCAATAGCCAAAGCCAGCAATTGGTTGCCTAAGCAAATGCCCAAAATTGGCACATTGCATTTTAAAAGTTGTTGGATGTTATAGATGGTTGTTTTGCATGCTTTGGGATCGCCCGGTCCGTTGGAAATAACCACGCCGTCAAAATTATCTTGTATTTTAGATAGGTCAGAGTTGTATGGTGTCCTAATGACAGAGATGTCCCTATCTAACAAGGCGGCTAAGATGCTTAACTTCAAGCCGCAGTCAATTAACAATACGGTCTTTTTACCTCTTTGATAAAATTCAATTTTTTTAACGGACACCTGTCCTACTAAGTCGGTCTCATTTGGGTCAAAAAAATTTCCAAATGATTTTTTGGAGATAGGGGATTGGTTGGGGATTATTTTGGCCAACATAGTGCCGCTTGTTCTTAGCTCTTTGGTGAGGGCCCTTGTGTCAACCCCGAAAACACCGGGTATTTTTTGCTCTTTGAGCCATTGAGCCAAGGATTTTTTGGCGGCATAGTGGCTGTAATTGAAAGAGTAACTGTCAACGACTAACCCGGAAATTTGAATTTTTTCTGATTCCCAATATTTTTTATCGGGCACTCCATAGTTGCCGATTAAAGGATAGGTTAAGGTTAAAATTTGTCCTTTGTAAGATGGGTCAGTGATGGCCTCAGGATAACCAACCATTCCGGTGTTAAAGACCAATTCGCCCTCGGCTGACCTTTTATGGCCAAAAAAATGCCCCCGATAGCAGGAGCGATTTTTTAAAATTACGGCGGCTCTCTCGTTCATATAAATATATTTTTTGTCATCCTGAGCACCAGCGAAGGATCTCCGAGATTCTTCGGCCATTAGGCCCCAGAGTGACAAGTTCCGGACAATTTCGCAATTCAAGTATTTTAAAGGAGAAAAAAAGAAAAAGCAAATTATACTTTTTCACAACGTTGCATAGATGGCTAAAAACAGAAATACAATAATGGCTAAAAACAGAAATACAATATTCTAACTAAAAACCGTCCGATTAAAAGTGCGATCGCAAGAATAATCGGATGGTTTAAAAGTACAAAAAAGTTATCCACAGTTAAGGAAAAAAAGATGATTTGACATACCTTTTTTATGGAGCGATAATATAGAAATGTGGAAAAGTTACCACCAATTATTTTCGTCTAATTTTACTTTTTTAAAGGACTCTGATTTTTGATATGGTTAGAGTTTTTTCGTTAAAAAATTAATTTAAAATAAAGGTTTAAAAATTACTTACCCGCCGAAGCCCCGAGCTCGTTGAGGGGCGAAGGCGGGAAAATTATAAAATTAAAAATTTAATTTATTTATATGTCTAAACAAATTTTTAACAACAGCAAAAAGGCCTTGGTCTCTTTTGTTGTTTTGTCAACTATTTTGTGGTCATTCGGAATTCCTTTTGCTCCAAAGGTCCAGGCCGTTTCGGGTTATGATATTTCTTACACTAATGACGGCGGCTCAACCCCGGATGTGTTTTTGAACAACGCCAATAACGCCGAATCAGTGGTGGCTATTGACGCTTTTGAGAGCGGCTCAAGCGGCAATACCATCAACAGCGTAACAGTGGAGATATTAGACGGAATGAATTTTAGCGGCAGCCCGAGCGGTTTTACCAACACTGATTTAACTGAGGTGGCTTTATGGCTGGATGCTGATGGTTCCAAAACACTAAGCACCACCACGGATACTTTTTTGGCTTCTTCTTCGCCAACCAGTTGGACTGCCACCACCAGCCCCACGAGATGGCGCTATACCTTTAGCAGTTTATCAGTAATTATTCCCGCTTCGTATTTAATGGCTAATACTAATCGGATTTTGATTACCGCTAAGGGTACGGCCGCGGCTATTGCCGCTTCTTCCACGCCCCGAACTTTTAATGTTCAGATTCCCACGGCCGGAGTGAGGGTGTCAACCACCAGCGGAGCTGTTATTAATAATTTTCCAGTGATAGGCGGTCCAATGGGCAGTGTTTATTTTTCCCCGCCCATTCGTTTGGGCCAGGAAGGCGCGGGCGGTTTTGGCTCGTCAATGATTATTTCAGAGATTCAGGCGGCTGGCAGCACAACCACTGATGAGTTTGTAGAATTATATAATCGTTCGCCTCAAGCCCAAAGTGTTGAGGGGTATAAGATTCTGTATTACGCGGCCAATGCAGCTGATTTATCAACGCCAACAGCCGCTTTTCCTCTTGTGGCTGCCAATGGCACGACAACTATTCCGGGCGGCGGTTTCTTATTAATCAGCCATCAGGGTTATGACGGCTCAACTACCACCAATCACACTTATAACACCTTTAACATTGCTACCAGCGGCTTTATTCTATTGGCTGACGCTACGGATGTCATTATAGATAAAGTAGGTTTTGGCACTTTAACCGCTCCGGCTTTAGCTGAAGGGGCTCAACCTGCCCCTTCGCCCTCAACTAATGGCTCTTTGGAAAGAAAGGCCCGGCCTGCTTCTACTTATAACACAATGAAGCCGGGCGGTATTGAGGTAAGTCAAGGCAATGGAGAGGATAGCAACAATAACGCGATGGATTTTATTTTAAGAACCGTCTCTGACCCGCAGAACGCCACCTCCAGTGTTGAAATAATGGGCGGCGGTATTGGCAACCAGGGCAGCCCGATTGTTATTAACGAGGTTTTTTATAACGCCACATCAGGAGCGGGCTGGATTGAGCTATATAACAGAAATACCGAGGCGTCTAATTATAATATGGCTGGCTGGAAATTAACCAGCAGCGGTAAAACCTATATTGTTCCCAATACAGGGGTTACTCAGGCCGTGCCTTCGGGCAGTTTTGTTGTTATTAAATGGAATAAGGCCGGCACTGACGCGGCGGCTACCAGCACTTCTATGAGTTTTTACACCGGCACAACCACCTGGACCAATATGAATACTTATGGCGGGGATGTTCTGCTCTCAACTGGCGCTAACGAGGTTAAGGATTATGTGCAGTATGGTGGCACGGGTATGGCCAATGAAGCAAGCGCGACTACAAGCGGCCAATGGACAACCGGTGATTATGTAACTAACTGTTTGTATAATCAGTCAATCGGCCGGCGAACTGTTTCAGGAGATGATTATAATTCCAGCACGGATTGGCAAACATACGTAACTCCTAATGCCGGGTATGCCAATATGGGCGGTGATTCAACCGCGCCGATTAAAGTAACCAATGTTATTTTAGCCGATAATAACACCACAGCTGGCAGCGGCTTGAATGGCAATGACATTACTATTTCCTGGGTGCCCGACCCCACGCCCGACCAATCATTTGACCGTTATCTGCTTTATCTTTTGCCCAGCGGCACTTCGCTTGACACGCAAACCCATAGCCCGATTGAACGGCTTTACGGCGGCCAGTATCAATATACGAGCGGCGTGGCCAGTACTACTTATTATGGTTATACGGGCGGGGGCTTTATCACTCAAGATAGCGCGGGCAGTACCTTGGCTAACGGCTCTTATGTGGCTTATGTGATTATTTCTGATATGGCCGGCAATCAATCAGCCGCAGCCATTTCATCAGCCGCTGCCTTAACCGGCGAAACATATAGCGTAAACGACGACCATCAGTCGCCTTTTGTGATGCATATGGGCGTCTGGCAGGCAAAAGCCGGCGTTAATATTATTTTAACAGCTCGTTTTGACGATGACCGCGGCTTTGGCGCCAACACGCCTAAGGTTGTTTGGAAAGCGGGCACTGACTCTTCTTTGCCTGATCTAACCAGCGGCGCTACTATAACTGATTGCGTGGCGGTTGTTTCAGAATATTACACCTGCACTATTCCTTGGGGTGCTTGGGACTCAACCACAATTATTGGCTATTACTTAAAAGCAACCGATGAAGCCGGTAACACCGGTTATATGTCCGCCTCCCCGGCGGCTGATATGGCCGCCGTTGAGGCCACAGTGCAAGCTAATCCGTTTAAGATAGACATTTTAGCGGCCAATGACGACACCCTGGGTGATTTTACTGACAGCGATTCTAATGCCGACCTCTCGGGACTTGCTTATAAAAGTGACGGCTCGATTTTTGCCAATAATGAACAGCCATACATTTATTTGGAGGGCACGGCCATTGGCCCGGTGCAAGCCACCAATAGCACGGGCGCTTTCAGTTTTGCCGATAATACATTAGTACCCGGTTCTTATAATTTAGTGGCTTTTAATACTGGCTATATGGATATGACCAAAAGCGTCTTTAAAGCCGATACAGCCGCTGATGTGTATATGAATCAGGGCTCAATGCAGCTTGGTCAGGGCGGCGGCCAAATGCCTGCGGTTGTTTGGACAGCCCCCAACGACGGTATGATGGGGGTGAGTAAGGATATTTACTGCACCGGGGACTGCTCCACTATTGGCTCGGGCGAGACGCCGGTGATGATTGCTTTTTCCAAAGAGATGAATCTCAATACCATCAATGACACTGATGCGTCAAACGCGGGCTCAAACATTTATTTGACTACCAATGGTCAGGATAGGGTTTCCGGCAAGGTGAAATATGTTTATAGCGCCGGGACCACCAATGAGGCGCGTTTTTACGCGACCACGCAAAAATCTCTAACCGCCGGCACTTTTTACTCAATTGTGGTAACGCAAAATGTTACTGATAAAGATGGCAACCCGATTATGGGAGGCAGCGGGGTTGGCGGAGCGTTTGTCGCCGGGTTTAACACTATGACCGACAACAGCAGTATGTGGGGTTCGGGCTGGCAGGAGTATGGCGGCGGCCAACCACAAGGTGGCGGAACTGGCTATAATGGTATGGATTATTCCAATTATGGCCAAGGCGGACAGAATATGCCTGCCTATGTCAAGGGCACAGTACCAAGTCCCGGCGCTTTTAATATCTATCGCAACCGTTCTTTGCTGGTGCAATTCTCCGAGGCAATGGATTCAACCTCTATCTCCAGCAGTTCCATTAAGCTATATCCGGTTGCCAATGAATCGTCTTGGACATTGGGCACCGCGGTTTCTATAACCGTAGGGCTGGACCAATCAACTAAGACAATCGTTACTGTGACGCCAGCCACGGCCTTGGATTTGAACGCCAGCAATCACGGCTGGTACGTGTTAAAAGTAATGGGTTCAGCCAAGAGCGCTTCCGGGGTCTGGCTTGGCAATCCGCAAAGTTGCGGCACGCAAAATCCTGATTCCTGTTTAGCTCTCACTGCTTCTTATGAAACCAAATTCCAGCTTAATTCTGACGCTACCGGCGATGTAACCAACCCAACGATTGACGGCACTTACCCTAATAATAACGACGGCATAACTGCCGGCACGGTTGCCGTGAATGTGGGCATGCCCAGTGTGGATATCGCGTTCTCTGAGCCGATGCTGCCCTCAACTATTTCTGCCCAGAGCATCACTTTGAAAGTCGGTTCAAGTTTAGTAACCGGCAAGGTTAATTATGATACCACCGGCAATATGGCTCGCTTGGTGACCAATAATGCTTTATCTCCCAACACTCAGTATACTTTAACCGTGGCCACCAGCGTTCAGGATTTGGCCAGCCGTAGTTTAAGCGCGGCCAGTGTGGTTAATTTCAAAACCGGCGGGGCTGACACGGTTGCTCCGGAATTGCTTTACGCCAACGCCGATGATTATTCAATGGCCATTACATTTTCCGAGCCAATGAACGCGGCCAAACAAACCGATGCCGACAAATGGGCAACCTCTATTCTCAATCCAGCCAACTTTTATGTGAAGGGCTTAGCAAATATTTTAGGCACAATGACGCCGGTTAGCCCTTACAAAACCGACAGCAATCAGGAGAAACAGTTATCCTCAGTGACCGGATTAAATTTT
>Ga0210017_1005276_pt1 | contig 10419 bp, 13 predicted proteins | sample CryGeyCG2014_020_FD_183966 | JGI IMG/M metagenome (GOLD analysis project Ga0210017, IMG submission 183966) | Groundwater microbial communities from aquifer - Crystal Geyser CG08_land_8/20/14_0.20 (SPAdes) (version 2) | ecosystem: Environmental > Aquatic > Deep subsurface > Groundwater | place... | reverse complement strand
TTGAGGCTGCAAAAAAAACAGGTAGAGGCGAGAGAGTAGGGCTTGACCCAAGGGATATGATAAGAAGAATCGAAAGAGTTCGTGAAGAAGTAAGAGCAAATAGAGGTGTTTTGGGAAAAATAATTGATTTACAAAAGGCAATAACCGAGCTAACAAGATCAAAAATGAATAATCTGGATAAAAGCGTGGCTGAGGTAAAAACTGTTTTAGAAGACTTAAAAAACCAAGTGCATGCTTTGGATGAAAATTTGTCAAGAACTGTGGTTAGTGGCATAGAAGTGATATCCGATCAAATGAATAAATTCTTAGAACAATTTGACAAAACAATAGAGACTGAAGGAAAACTTACAAGGCAACAAATTTCAGATTTAGAAACAGTAACAAAAGGAATTAAAGATATTATTATTGAGGGTGTAAAAAATCTAGATACAGTTCCCAAAGAGTTGACTAGATTGAATGATCTGCTTAACAGTCAACAATTAGGTTCAAAAGAACAACATGAAGAAATAATGGGTACTTTAAAGATTATGAAAGAAGATGCAGAAACATCAAAACTTGAATTAATGGATTCAATGAGTACAATCTTTGATGCCCGTTTATTTGAAATAGATAGAAGAGTAAAATCTCTTGACGAGAACACTACAAAAGTTTTACAGAACCTGGGTTTATTAGAAGGCCACTTTTTATCATTAGAGCATTTTGATAAAGTTGTTAAAGAAAGTATTGAAAAACTTAGTGGTGATACTGATGCCGCGCTTGAGTTAACTGTGGAAGAAATTCAAAAAGCCGCAGAAAAAGTAATTGAAAAAATCAAAGATCTTGACCCTAAATTTGTTGATAAGCTGAGCCAGAAGATGGATGATCTTACAGAAATGACAGTTCAAAGTAGAGAAGATGTTTTGACAGTGTTGTCTGAAATGCATGAAGATCTTGGCAAAAAATTAACTGACTTAGATAAGAAGATAGATGATAGTAGAGATGAAATTCTTGAAGTATTGGATGAAATTGGAAAAGGAACAGAAACAGATAAAGAAATAAAGGAAATAGTTGAAGATCTAAGGGTGCAATTAGAAGAGCGTGCAGAAGGCGAAGAAGAGAGGATTGAAGGTATTGGAGAAGCATTTAAACTTATTGCTGATCGTCTTGATGAATTGGGCGGAAAGCTTGATGCAAATAATCAGGCTATCGCTGATATATTAAGAAGAGTAATACAAGAAGAATTAAATGGCAGATTAACCAGAATGGAAGGAAATCTTGATACCTTAGTTCAAAGTGGAGCAACAAAAGAAGATACAGACATAATCCAAGCCCAAATAAATGAACTAAGAGAACTTATTACTAAAAACGGTGCTGGTGGTGGCCCTGGTGGCTGGGGCCCAGGCGGGTATGGTCCGGGCGGATATGGGCCTGGTGGTCCAGGTGGTTGGCCTCCCGTATATGGTAATCATAATGAACAGAATGTAGAAATGGGCGAGAGAGGCCATGGTGAAGAAGGCGAAGATGGAAGAAGGCCTCCACGAGAACCTGGCGAGCGTGAAGACGGCGAACTTACCAAAAAGGATCTAGACAAGGCGATAAAAAAGGCCCTGGAAGATAAAGAGAAAAAAGAAGAGAAAAAAGGCGGTGCAGAAAAAGCAGCAAGCGGTGGAACTTTTAGCAAAGTTATTGGCTTTGGAATGGGAATAGGAATACCTGTTGCTATCCTTGTAGTGTTAGTAGTTGTTCTATCTAAGATCTTTGGCGGTGGGCAAACAACAACTACAAGCACAGTAAAAGCAGCAACAGTGCCAATTATGCCTGTAACAGGATCAGCAGCAGCTGGCTCAAGTAGCTTCTTGCCATCTGGGTTTATGACACCGTTAATAATAATATTGATATTGGTTGCATTGTTCTTACTATTTCCTAAGAACAAGTAGGGCAAAGGGCCTGTTTTAGCCCATATTCTTCTTTTTTATTTTTTTATAGTTTCTAGTAGTAGTTTTTATGCATTTAATGCATGTTATTCTCTTTTGAAGGTATTCTTGGCCATGTTTCTTAATGGTTTTTATCCTTATTTTTGGCTTTTCTATGGAAAAGCATGAAAAACAAGATTTACAAAAAACTTTTTCATCTTTCTCAAGCCTTATATTGTGCTTTAAACATAGCTTTGAAATGAGCTTTGCACAATTAGATGCAAAAACAGGATCCTTGGCAGTATTTACTAGTTTTAGAAGGTAATTTATTCTTTCCCTCGCAACTTCTTGAAAATTAGATCTTTTCGACTTTTTGTAGGCCATTATATATGTTTTATGTGAAAAGATATAAAAACATTGTTTCTGTATTTATATTATGTTCACTAAAGTGTTATTTTTTATATTATTTTTGTGCTTATTGCCTCTGTCGTTCTCCGAATTGATTGGGCAGTCGTATGCATTATCTGATTCTAATTCATTTAAAACGACCCTTGAATCTAATAATCTGTGTAGTACTTTTGATATTTCCCCCGAAAAATACTCTTTTTTAAAGGCAAATGAAGGTATTCTTGTTTTAGATCTATACATTAAGTTTACTCCAGAAATCGAGAGTCAAAGCAATCTGCAGTTATATATCAATGACGAATTAGTAAAGTATAAGGCGCTTTCAGGATATTTTATGAAAGAAACATTGGAGTTTAAAGATTTCCAGAATGGAAGAACAATTGTATTTTTAGAAAATTATAGAGATCAAAATGTATTGCAACTAAAAATCTGCGGGTATGTTTCTGGCTCAGTTTATGAATTAGAAATGCTTCCGGGTTCAAAAATAGGGTCTTTTAAAATGCCTTACTTCTCTGGAAAAGGAGATTTTTCGAAATCTTTAGAGAAAACATTGTTTTTGGTTGACGAAACAGTAAAGGTTGGTTTAGCATTAGAGAATGAGGGCTATATTCCTGCAAATGTTACCTTAACTTATAACCACTTTGATGTTAACACAGAAATAAAAATGCTTGGTGGAATAGTGTCATATATTGGATTGGCAGATACAACTAATCCAGTAAATATTACTTATTATTTCAAATCAAAAACAGACAAATACTTTTTGATTCCTCCTGCAAGAGTTGAATATACTTATGATAATTACAAATTTGTTGAATTATCTAATCCAATAATCGTAAATGCAAAAAACTATCTTGATGACATAGATTGTGAAATGAGCATAAGTAAAGTAGAATATAGTTTAAAAGAAAAAGCAGAAATTACTGTTGGCTGTTATAATAAATCTTCAGAAGTGAAAGAGTTTAATTTGCTTGTAAAAGTTGATGATAAGGAAATAATGAACAATAATATAACAATGGCTAGTAAAGCCATAAACGAACTCGAATTTAAATATTCTTTTGATAACTTTGACACAAAAAAGGTTTGTGGAGAAATGTACTTTAATGAAAACATCAAAAAACTAAACTGTGCAGAATTTTATTTCTCAGAATCAGTGGATAGTTATACCTTGTATATTATTGGTTTTATAATAATTGTGCTATTGGCAATTTTTATTTACTACCAATTTTTCTTATAAATAACGGATAGTGAAAAGAGCCTGCGGTGGTTAAGGTTAAAGCGTAGGGGTGTCCTATTTCTCTTTTTGTAATATTCTTTTTATTTCTTTTATATTTTTTTTAATGTCTTTGCTTGTCTCTAATTTGTACACTCTTTTGTAAAATTTATTTAGTTTCTTTTCAAAATAGTTAATATTTTTACAAAAAATGTTTTCTTCTATTTTTACAGGCAAATATTTCCTCTTTTTATAAATTTCTCTTAATTTAATTTCGCTAAGGTCAAATAAGAAAACAAAATTAGCGTTTGTTTTATATTCGCAAAAGATGTGCCCCTCCAAAATCCAGTCTTTTTTGTCTTTAAATTCTTTTTTAGTCCTTTGTTTTAAGCTAGTAATGTTAACATTCTTTGCCTTTGTGAATTTTTTGATATTATATACTTGTATCTTTAATTCTTTTGAAAGTTCTTTTGCAATTGTTGTTTTCCCAGTTCCTGGAACTCCTGTAATAAGTATTCGCATATTATCTTAATTTATGTGCTTTATATATAAACTTATATACCTTTCTACATAATATTTTATAATGCTTGAAAAAATACTCCCCAGTGACCTGCCCCTCTTTGAGCAAGAGCAGAGACTTTGGAAAAAAATAACCGAAACAGAAGATCTAATAAAAAGAACAAATAATTCTGCAAAAAAAGAAAAATACGAAAAAGAAATTCTTGTACTTAAAGAAAAAGTCAAATTCATTCAACAGAATAATCCTGCAAAATTACGTCACGAATTAAATACTTTGAAAGAAGCATTAAAAGAAAATGAAGACCAAAACAAAAATTATGGAATCCAAAATAAACTTTTAAAAGCAATAATAAACAAATATCTGCCTGAGCAAAGTTTTGGGTTGGAAGATCTAAAAAAACTTGTTTTACCTAATGATTTGAGTGTTTTAAGTATAAAGCAGGAAATAATGCCGGAAAGTTATGATTATGAAAACGACTATTTAGTTGCAATAAAAAATCTTTATGATTATTTGCAAAAAAATTACACAATTACTGATCTAAACTTATCAAATAAATATTGGCTTGCTCCCAAAGATATAATTGAAGCAAGTGCGGGGGATGTATTTGATTTGTCTATTCTTGTTTGTTCTATTTTAATTGCTCTTGGCGGAAATGATACAAAAGTTTATGTCGTCGAATTAAGTGATTTTTCAAGGCATGCATTTGTGTTAACAAGGCATAAAAAAAGAGTTTTAATAATAGATTTAGTAAATTCTGAAAATTATAATGACTATTTGGGCTATGAAAAAGATATCTGGTCTGAATACTCTCCAAAGAACTTAACAATAAGAACAAAACGGTACTCATTTAATGATGTAAGCTTTGATTATCTTGAATAAAGGATTTTTTGTATTGTATTTTGTAATTCTTGCTTTTTTAATTCTATTAACCTTGTTCTTTGTTTATTCACATAATTCTTACAAAGAACAAAAACTAGTTGAAGATTATGTTGAATATTCTAATATCATTACCGAACAAACAGTTCTTGAAAACAATGTTTCGTTTTTTATTGAAAATACAATAAAAAAGGGCTTGCTTATAACACAAAATAGGCAAGCATTAAAACTGACTTGTGACAGAATAATTCGGGTATATCTTGCATCAGAAAATTTTGACGTTTCTAATTTTAAAACTGAACTATTAATAGAAGTAGTTTCTGTCGAATTTGTAGACTACATAAATTATCAATATGTTTTTTTGAATACTCTTGAAAACAAAGACAAAAAAGTTTTAATAATCCAGGGGGCGGTTTATAGTGGACAAGTTATTGTTTAAAGGCCAAATCACAATGGAATTTTTAATAATTTTTTTGGCAATAGTTTCTCTTTTTGCAATTTTAATAACTAATTTAGATTATGAATTTATAAATTCAAAAGCAAATGCTATTTTTTCTAAAATTGATGTACAATACTGTAAAATTTCTAATAGTCTAAATTACAATTATTTTGAGGTAAATGAAGACTGTTCTTTTTTCAAAAAGGAGGATATGTATGCAGAACCAAAATATAACTAAAGGGTCATTCGCTCTTTCCGCATTATTCTTAATGCTCTTTTTTGTGCTTTTTATTTTCTTATTCTTTTCTGGAATGTATTTAATGTCAATAAAAACAGACAAAACTTTACTTGCTTTGGTATATTCCGAAATCGCTGTAACAAAACACAATGAAAAAGGGATCGGATTTGCAGAAAAAAATATCTTGGAAAAAAGAATAATGGCGAACAAACTTCAAGTAGGGGAAAACAATCTTGAGGCCACAGGCCTCCTGAAAAATATGTCCCTACTTCGATTGGTTTATACAGATAAAGCAGAATTAAAGTTGGTGATCTTTTCTGACTAAAAAAGGATATTTTTGGATTATAGAAATAATTATTGGCCTTGTATTTCTTCTACTTTTTGGGGCTCTATTTTTCAACTATTCCGGCAAAGATTATTCTTTTGTTTTTGCCTTACAAAAAGCAAATGATGTCCTGCGTGTGAACTCTTATTCTCATGTTCCTATTTCTGCAGAAATTCTAAACTCTTTTTTTGAAAACTTTGGATACGAATACTGTGTAAATTCTGATTGTATTTCAAACGAAAAGCAAGGCAAAAATAAAATAGTAAAAACATCAGAAATCTTTTTTGAAGGCCTTGAAAAAAAGCAAGTTTCAATCACTGTTTTCTATGACTAAGCTAATAGGCCCAGATTTTTCTAAAACAAGGTTATGTTTTCCTTTTTTTATTTTTTCGGAAGCATAAAAACAAATAGAATCTTCATAATTCTTTTTTGAATATTCTGAACTCCAGACAATCTTATTTCCATCAGCCTCTAGATCCCATTCTTTGTTTAACACAAGCTTAATTTCCAAATTACTTCCATCCCCCAAAAAGCAAATATTTTTCATTTCATTTGTTGTCCTTTTTATATTTGCCAAGTCAAAGGTAGTTGTGGTATAATCATAAATTTTTGAAACAATTGGAAAGAATAGTGAAATTACCACAACAGTAACAAGTAGAATAATTAAAAATTCAATTGATAGCTGTCCATGTTTCTTAATTCTAGTTATAATCTCCCACGTTATCAATATCATTGAAGATGTCTTCTGTTTTTGCATCAATTTTTTCAGAAGCCTTATTTGTAGTTTTTGTTAATTGGGTTATAACAATTGCTGCTATTGCAATCAATGCTGCCAGAATTATAATTAATTCTGCTGACAACTGTCCTTTGTTATCTTTTATAAAACTAATCATATGCATAAAATATGTTAAGGTAGTATAAATATTTTGTGTAAGCAAAACTAGTATTTAAATCTTATTTGTATCTTGTATTGTTATGGGGGTTGTAACAAATTTTCATAAATTATGCCTTTTTTACCTTTTTTTGTTATAACCACCCTGAACCTTTTTTTATCAATAGAGAGATCTTATAAAAAGTATGATATTTATATTGTTTAAATGGCACAAAGCGATGTTGACTTAAGAATATTAGCAGACACTATAAAAGATCCACGTGATTTAGCAGAACTTGTACATCTTTCAATTGCTACTAATAGAGCTGTTTATATTACTGGGAAGTCTATACGCCATGACCACCCCAAAGTTTCTGGAATAATTAGTTCTTGGTTTCCAGATTTTAAATTCTCTTCACCACCAATTGATATTAACTATACAAATGATTTTTTTACTTGTGTAAAATCACTTAAAGATGCAGGATATTCTGTTATAGGAACCTCTCCCAATTTTGGTAAATCTATTTTTGAAACAGATCTTTCTAAAGGGAAGCATGTTGTTGTTTTTGGTACTGAGGTGGGTGGTTTAAGTAAAGCAAAAATTGCAGCTTTAGATTCTGTTGTCCGTGTTCCAATGTTAAACCAAACAAAATTTTATACTTTGCACACAGTTATACCGATTATTGTCCACGAGGTTTTAAGGCAAAAAGGCTTTTTTGATAAAGGAGTTATGCATGGTTCTAAAAATAAGACAAATTAAAACAAGGGATTGGAAAGATTTAAAAGAAATTTACAATGGATGGAGAACAGAAAATACCTATTCAGTTCCAGAAATTACTTTTTCAAATAGCCAGGCAAAGAAACAAACAAAAAAATTAATCGAAGAAGGCCTTAATTTTGTTGCAGAAGAAAATAACCAAGGGGAATTCCAGAAACAGAAAACTGAGTTAGAGCAAAAGATTAGGGTATTAGAATCTAAGGTTTCAGCAATGAGAGAAAAGGTAGAAGTTAAAGATAAACAGATAAGAGAAGAAAGCCATAACGAGCTAAGTTTGGACGACAAGAAAAAAGCATTAATAAAAACTAATTTTGAAGGCGATGTTTACTCTAAATACAAAGAAAAAATAGAAGAGTTAGTAACTAAGCTTAAACCAGTAAAGAATAATTACACAAAGGAAGAAATTAGACAAGTTTTAGATAAAGAAAAGTTCCCTGAAGAAGTAGTGGAAGAAGTTGTTAAGAGGTTATATTAAGAAAATATCTGCTTGTAGTAAAGAATATATTTCTTTAGGTAGTAATAATATAAAGGGGATTTTATGATTGACATATCTAAATTTATGTATTGGCAAGAAGTTGCTACCCATAAAAATTTTAAACTTAAGCCCGATTCAAAAAATATGGCTGTTTCAAGCTGTGGTGGTTGTGGTGCTTGTGCTGGTTGTGGTGGCGGCCCCGGCTGCGAAGGAGGGGCTACAACTCAAGTAAATAGCGTTAATTGTAATGGTTGTAGCGGTTGTGATGGTACTCCAGACCCAGAATAGAAAGATTTGAAAATGAGTTTGAAGGGCCGAGAGATTGGATTTTATTATTGATATACATAAATATGGGTATTGGTAAGAAATTGCTGTCAATAAAACTTTTAGAGTTCAATCAACTGGCTGTGCAGATTGTACTAGTTGTTTATATGTGATATAAATTGGTGTAATTATGTCGATCTTTATATTGCAGTGGCATTTAACTAATTCTTGTCAGCAACGTTGTAAACATTGTTACATTTATACTGACCCCGCTGGATCCAATACAAAAGTTTTATCTTTTGAAGAGATTAAAACTGGGATTGATAACTTTGTTGTCTTTTGTAGTGAATATGATCTAACGCCACAAATAAATTTCACTGGCGGAGATCCACTTTTATATCCAGACTTTATAAAAATATTAGAATATACACATTCATTAAAAATAGATGTACACATATTAGGAAATCCTTATTTACTTAATTTAAAACTTGCGAATAAGCTTAGAAACTTAGGTGTTACAAGTTATCAGATGAGTTTAGATGGTTTAAAAGAAACTCATGATATGTTAAGATGTAAAGGTAGTTTTGATAAAACGATATCGGCTTATAAAATTTTGAGAAAAGCAGGGATTAAATCTGTGTGTATGTTTACATTAAGTCAAATTAATAAGGTTGATTTAATTCCATTAGTAGAATTTATTGATGGTAAGGTTGACGTTTTTGATTTTGCCAGATTAGTTCCTTTTGATAAAAAGCAATTAAATGAACAAATTGATAAAAAAGAGTTTAGGTGTTTGCTTTTCAATGTACTTAATATATATAGAAAAAAGCAGGGGGCCCAAACTAAATATGGGCGCAAAGATCATCTGTGGACTTTGTTGTATAAAGAATTAGGGCTGTTTCACCACGTTTCTCCAAAGTTAGGGGTGATTTATTCTGGCTGTTCTGCAGGAATAAGACATATGTGTATAGATGTAGATGGGACAATATTAGTCTGTAGAAGACTTCCAATTAAAGCTGGAAATATTTTTGATAATTTTAAATTGGTTTTTGAACAAAGTAAAGAAATGAACGCTCTTAGGAATTTGGATAAATATGAATGTAAAGATTGTGATTTGTTTGGATTTTGTAGAGGTAGTCCCTGCATATCTTATGGTATGAACAAAGATTTTTACTTAAAAGATCCGGGGTGTTGGAAGTGAACATGGAAATCCTAAAAATATCGAAATATCCTCCAATTCAAGGGGGCGAAACATCAAAAAATTATTGGTTAGTAAAAGGGCTGGCAAAAAAAGTAAAAATTTTTTTATTAACAAATTCTTACGAAGTTGAAGATAAATATAGGGTTGAATTTAATTCAAATAATGACTTGGATTTTTTGGTTCCAAAAGAAGTTGAACTCTATTCTACATCTCCATTTAATTTGCCAAATTTTATTCCGTCATATAATCCTTATATTGCAAAAATGCTAAACTTAGGAATGCAGATAATTGAAAAAAATAATATATGTGTTATAGAAGCATCATATTTATTGCCTTATGGGGTGGTGGGGTTTATTTTGAGTAAAATGTATAACATTCCTTTAATTATAAGTCATGCCGGAAGCGACATGACCAGACTTTTATATTCTAATCATTATAATAAATTGCTATCAACAGTGATAAAAACTGCTGACGGCATAATAACTAATCCTGGAGGAAATAAACTTTTTACTTCCTTTAAAGTAAAAAATATATTGGAATTAAGGTACGCTCTTGATCAACAGATATTTAACCCAGAAGGAACTAATTTTGATCTTAAGAAAAAATTTCCAGAAATGGATATTACGAAACCATGTTTTTTACACTTGGGGAAATTATCTGTACGAAAAGGGATATTGGAATTATTAAACGCATTAAAGCTTAAAGAAATAGATGCAAACTTTTTGTTTTTTGGTTCGGATATAAATGACAAAATTATTAAGGACAAACTAAAAAAATATTCCTATAATAATATTTTATTTTCCGATTTTATACCAACCTGGAAGATTCCAGAACTTATGAGGTCTAGTGATGTAGTTATGTCTATAGAATATAATTTTGGAGTATCTATACACTCTCCTTCTGTGCCTTATGAGGCAATGGGTGT
>Ga0210017_1005275_pt1 | contig 10421 bp, 10 predicted proteins | sample CryGeyCG2014_020_FD_183966 | JGI IMG/M metagenome (GOLD analysis project Ga0210017, IMG submission 183966) | Groundwater microbial communities from aquifer - Crystal Geyser CG08_land_8/20/14_0.20 (SPAdes) (version 2) | ecosystem: Environmental > Aquatic > Deep subsurface > Groundwater | place... | reverse complement strand
TCCATCCACCTGCGAAGCAGGTGGTATCGGAAAGTCCCGCAGGACTTTTCGAGCTATGCGCCAACTGGTGCATTCAATTCTCTTGGCCTCCCGATAAATCATATTTGCCTCTGTAGCTCAGTGGTAGAGCAACCGCCTTGTAATGAAGGAAACTGGAAAGCGGTAGGTCATGAGTTCAAATCTCATCAGAGGCTCTGCTGAAACAAATTCACCACTTTAGTTTATAACCCTTCACAGACAAAAGCAACCTATTGAAAAGCTATTGTGATTATTATGGGAAAGATACCTGAAGCTGATAGGGAAATTGCAAAGATAGTGATTTGCCGCTCCTGCAAGGCAAGGAATAAGGTAGGCGTAACCAAGTGCAGGCGATGCGGCTACAAGGCGCTCAGACCAAAGAAAAGGGAACTTAGAGTCAAGAAATAAGCCTCTTTCTTTTAGAAAAACGAAGGAACCTACGGTTGAATCTCCCTCTTGGGCGATAGCCCGACGGTGCAATGCACCATCGGTTCCTATCGCATTACCTCCCTCAAAATGTCTTTGGGAGAAAGAACACGGATTGAGCCATATGGCTCAATAGTGCCCTATGCGCGAAAGCGCATCTGGGAACTACAAGTGTTTTTACAAAAAAGAGATTGAGAGCCATGATATCAGATTTTTCGAAGAGCCATCAATGCCTGCAGGCATTGAGCTATGCGCGAAGCGCATTCAATCAACAGCTCTGCCATTGAGCTATCGGCGAACCTTGTTCGTCGAGCTATGCTTCATCAGAAGCATTCAATCTACCATCAAGGTCGATTCAACTCTGCCACTCAGCGATAGGCGCCGTAATGGTGCGGCAACATCAACCTTTCTCTTTTTTAATTATTTCAATTAATATCTGATGCATGGACGACTCTGGCATTAATTATATTTTATTCGGGGCAGGCATGCTGCTCCTGCTGGTTGCAGCCTATTTTCACATGGCACCGCAAGCTGAGCCAAATCCTTCGCCGGCTGCGCCAATTGGCAGTTCGGTTAACATCGCGACAGAGGCAACCTTTGAGGGGTACGAGCCTGTGCTTTATGTGCAATCTCCTGGGATTTCTGCAAATTCAATGCCGGCAGGGCTTGAACCAACAGTCAAAGAACTATTTGCAAATAACAAAATAACTGGCAAAACAGCTGAAGCTGGAAAACTCACATTGCAGATTGCACCAACAGCAGGCATCCCGGCAGTTTACGCCAAACTGCTTGCGCTCAACCTTTCAAATGCCACATTCAAATCCAATGGCAATTTCTCCTTCTCGGCACCAGGCATGCGAAACCTATCTGTAGTTGTGCCGGTTGAGCCGCTGTTCGCCTTAGGGGACAGGTTCAGCATCGAGGTAAATGGATATTATGACAACCGCACCCTGAACCACTACACGCTCGATTTCCAGCCATACAAGAAGAATTTCACTGCCAGCATGCGCATTGATTATTTCGGAAGGAGCATTCTCGTGGACGGTGTCATGCCCTGGGACATGCGCCTGGCTCCGAATTGGCAGGTGATGATGCAGGCAGAGGCCATTGGTTTGGCGAATGTGACATTCCTGCCAAAGATAGATTCTAGGATAACGATAATCGGCAGGTTTGCGCCTGATGAGGTTGAGAAACTGCGAAACCTGAGCTGGGTGGCCTCATTTGCAAACTACACGGACAGGGTGGAAATGGAAGCGTCCACTGAACCGAATGTCAACACCACACAATACACAATCGTCTGGAGCGCGCGCGCAATCATAGGGCCGAACGGAAGGTTCCAGATAAACCCGCAGAGCTACCAATTGTATGCGGACGCGCCCCTGAACATGACTGCTGACAAAATAGGGGGCGCAATCGGCGCAGAGACTGCCACAGTAAGAAGGGAGATGCACGGCCATATCCCAGGCGTGCTGGTGGATGAGAATGACAGGCCGTATCGCGTTAATAATCAGCTCTTCACGGCGCGCGTGAGCCAGCCCATCGGCCAGCTTGACATCCTGATGAACCAATCATATCCCGTGAGAGTTGAGGCGACCGTTGAAGGGATGACGGTCAAAGAAATACGGGTTTCGTCGAAATGAAAAGTGTAACAGCGCACCCTCAGGCCTTCGGCGATTAAATCTTTTCCTGGAGGAGTTCCAGTTTCAGAATCAAATCGTTTTTAAGCTGCTGCCAGCTCCTTGGGCGGTTGGGCACCGGAATGTAAGGGTTTGTCAGGTTGCGAAGTTTTTTATAATCAGCTTTTTTTATCTGTTGAATTACCTGCTTTAGGAAAGCACTGGCGTTTGTGTCTATCTTCTCTGCCATAAGCATTTTAGTTATTGCACTGCCAAGCGCACCGCACAGTGGTAGTGCAGCATGCACGTCATAAAAATCCTTGCCTTCATACCTCCTTCCAAGAGCACCTAATTTTTGTGCGGCAAGGTCTTCAATGGCATAAACAGAAAATCCGGTTACGGAACGCTGGGTAACTGCGGAGATTGCAGGTTTTATGGCCAATGGCTTGGCACTTAGAATTTTTTTTGCTGACATATCCACTCTGACATGGTCAGCCATGCCTGATGGGCCCTCATACATGCAATAGAATTGGATGGTACCCCTGACACGCCTGAACTCTTTAATCTCATAGCCCGTAAGTTTCTCGGCTATTTGTTTGCACAATCTCATTGTTTCTGCGATGCTTTCTGTATTTGAATCAAAGTCCAAATCTTCTGAAAATCGCTGAAGTTTCCCCAGGTAAACTTTGCTTAATGCAGTGCCTCCTTTAAATGCGAGCCGTTTTGAAATGACGGTAATGGCGGTTATCTGCTCCAGGACGTCAAAAACATAAAACTCCTTGATTACAAATTGGAGTGGAAGGCCGTGCTGGACCGCAATGGCTTTGCAAAGCTCCATATTTAATTCAGCCATAACATCAACCCTTAATTGCCCTCTCAACATTCAAGAATCTTTTTGAGATATCGCCGACAGCAAATTTTTTCACATAATGCCGGAATTCGCGCCACTCCGAAGGCAGAAGTGACGCATCTTTAAATGCATTGACCAGCTTTTCTTGTTCAATAGAGTATTTCGGCAGATAGATACAATCAAACAGCGATTTAGCACGCGTTGACACAACATATGGGCCTTTGTTTTCAAATCCAACGGCCTTTTCCTTAAGTGCCACAGCCTTAAACTGATATGCCGCGAATGTTTTTGTGAATGATTTTGACGCAGTTACTACAGTAACTGTAAATGGGAGCTCGGAGATAAGACCGCGGAGATATAAGGCCGTTGAGAAACCAAGATAGCCATTAAATAAAGCTTGCGCACAAGCGTATACGTCCCGCATTGGGTTGCTGGAATAAACACCGCGTTTCAACCTGATAATGCGGCCGCTTTTGTTTAGCCTGCTCAGCGTTGTTTTCAAAGTAAACGGGCCTGACAGGCTCAAACTTTCCAATACCTCTAAATTCGTGATGCCCATTGGCGAATTCTCAATTGCCTTGAGCACCATTTCAGAAAGTTTATAGCTAAGCATGCAATAATAAATATTTTGTTTATTATAAACATTTCGGTTGATAGTGGCAAAACAAGGATAATTACGCTCAATCACTTCTTCTCAAAAATAACCCTTCGCCCGTCAATCCTGAAATTGCAGTCATTGAACATCTGTATTACCGTTGAGAATGCCCTGTGTTCGCACTTGAGGATTTTTTCGCGCACCTGCTCTGCGGAATTGCAATTTGAGATGTCCACTGCCTCCTGGTAGATGATTTGACCGCCATCCACATCCTCGGTGACAAAATGGATGGTCAATCCTGCGACCTTGCAGCCATGGTTGAATGCTTCTTCCTGGGCATTGGTGGAACCCTTGAATGCAGGCAACAGGGAAGGATGGATGTTCAGGATTCTGTGGCGGTAGGCTGAGAGGAGCTCCCTGCTTTTTATGATTTTCAGGTAGCCTGCCAGGATGATGAGGTCTGGCTTCAGGCTGTCAATGGTTTTCTTTATGTCAAGGTCGTAATCCTCACGCGTGGGGTATTTTTTCGCATCGAATAAGTAGGCTGGGATTTGATTTGCCCTGGCGCGCTCGATTGCCCTTGCCTGAGGGTTGTCGCAAATAAATGCGAGGATTTTCGCATCGAGCGATTTGTCCCTGATGTGGTCAATGATTGCCTGGAAATTCGAGCCGGAGCCTGAGGAGAATACCACAATGTTGAGTGCCATGAAATGATTTGGGGAAAGGAATTATTAAATGAATGAGCTGCCCACACGTTTTTTAACACTGATTGCCAAATTAATTTCATGACAGCCACCCAGACTGAGAAGAGAAAGGGCGAGCACGTGGAAATCTGCCGCAGCCATAATATTGAATACACCTCCAGCGGCGGCTTTGGCGATGTTTCGTTCATTCATTGCTCGCTCCCGGAGCTTGATTTGGGCAAGATAGACATAACCACCAAATTCCTCGGCAAAAAGCTTAAGGCGCCCCTTATCATCACAGGCATGACAGGCGGCTATCCGGAGGCTGGGAAAACCAACAAAAAACTGGCTGCGGCTGCTGAAAAGGAAGGGTGCGCATTTGCCGTCGGCTCCCAGAGGGCCATGGTTGAGAACCCAAAATTGACGCCCACCTATGACGTGAGGAAGGTGGCCCCGACAATCCCGGTGATTGCCAACATTGGCATTTACCAGCTGAAAAAATATGATATTAAAACCGTGAAGAAACTGGTGGAGGACATTAGCGCTGATGCGCTTGCCATCCACCTTAATCCCCTGCAGGAAGCCATCCAGCCCGAGGGAGACCGCAATTTCACCGGCTGCCTCAGGGCAATTGGGAATGTCTGCTCGAAGCTTGATTGCCCGGTGATTGCGAAGGAAACCGGCGCAGGCATTTCCCGCGAAGTGTCCCATGAGCTCAAGCAGGCAGGCGTGAAATTCATTGATGTCTCAGGCAGCGGCGGCACTTCCTGGAGCAAGGTTGAATCGCACAGGAAAGCGACAATAAGCGGGTTCGGGGAATGGGGCAATCCGACGGTGAGATGCATTTGCGAGTGCGCAAAACTCATTGATGTGATTGCCACCGGCGGTGTGAGAAACGGGCTGAATGCCGCAAAAGGGATTGCCCTTGGCGCGAAAATGGCCGGGGCGGCACTTCCATTCCTGAAAGCCAAGGACCCGCAGGAAGAGCTGGCGCTCTGGAAACAGCAACTAAAGGTTGCCCTGTTCCTTACCGCATCAAAAGACCTGGAAGCGCTGAGAAGCGCGAACCTGCTGATTATGGGCAGGCAGGCAGAGGAGCTTTTCCTCAGGGGCATTGATGTTGCAAGGTATGCCAACCGAAGAAAAAACTAGAGTGAATGGATACTTTTTGAGTTTGTGAGCTGTTTTAGATGGAAATTGAGGGACTGATTAAAAAATATGCGCTGAAAAACGCTTTTGATTTCGGCAAGGCCAATGAGAAAGCCGTGGCTGGAAGAGTGCTGGGCGAATCTGCCGAAGCCAGAAAGGATATTGCTGCCACCATGAAGCTTGTTGCCGGCATTGTGAAGGAAATCAACGCGCTGGGCAAAAAGGAAATTGAAAAGGAATTGAAAAAATATGGGATTGAAACAAGTACCCCAAACTCGAAACCCGAAACCCGAAACCATTCAATTGTATTGCCAGATGCGAAAATGAATGAGGTCGTCACCAGGTTTCCGCCTGAGCCGAACGGCCACCTGCACATAGGGCATGCAAAAGCGCTTTTCCTGAATTATGAGGCGGCAAATGCATACAGCGGCAAACTGCTGATTAGGTTTGATGACACTAACCCGGAGAAGGAGAGCCAGGAGTATGTGGAAAGCATCGCCCAGGATATCAAATGGCTTGGGATTGAGCACAGTGCGCCTACCTTCACATCTGATTCTATAGAAAAAATCTACGCTTATGGAGAGAAGCTTATCCGCTCGGGCAATGCCTATGCCTGCACCTGCCCCCAGGAAGTGATGAAGGAGAACAGGATGAAGAAAATGGGCTGTGCCTGCAGGGAACGGGACGCGGCTGGCAACCTGGCGCTTTTCACCGAGATGAAAACAACGCTTGCGGCAGGCAAGGCGGTAATAAGATTCAGGGGGGACATGGCAAGCGAAAACACGGTGATGCGCGACCCAACCCTTTTCAGGATTATTGACGTGCCACATTACAGGCAGGGACGGAAATACCGGGCCTGGCCGAATTATGATTTTGTGGCGCCCGTGATGGATGCGCTTGAGGGTGTGACCCATGCCATGCGCTCCAAGGAATATGAATTGAGGGACGAGCTCTATGCCTGCATGCAGGAGGCGCTGGGGCTCAGGAACGTGAAGATTGTGGGATTTTCGCGGCTTGGGATTGAGGGCGTGCCTGTCAGCAAGCGGGAGATAAAGAAATTGATTGATGATAAAAAAGTGGATGGCTGGGATGACCCCAGGCTGGTGACAATTGCAGCACTCAAGAGAAGGGGCATCAGACCAGAGGCTATAATGGAGTTTGTGCTTTCATTCGGGCTGTCAAAGGTGGAGAGCACGCCGAAACTGGAGAAATTGCTGGCGCTCAACAAGAAAATCATTGACCCGGTTGCCAGACGGTATTTCTTTGCGAGGGGAAAGAAGGTGCTGAAAGTAAATGGCGCAAAACCAGAGGCAGTTTCGCTGAAGGCGCACCCTTCCGGGAACCTGGGCATGAGGAAGCTTGAGGCAACAGGGGAGTATTATATTGACGAGAATGATTTTGAGGCGCTTAAAATAGGGGATGCTGCGAGGCTCAAGGATTTCTGCGCTGTGAGAGTGGTTGGTAAGAAAAAAGATATCCTGGAGACGGAAAAAGTGGAGGAAATTGATAACGAAACTCAAATCTCGAAACCCGAAACTCGTATCATTCAATGGGTTCCAAAAGAATCGGCAGTGAAGTGCGAAGTAATGGTCGCATCAGAATTGTTTGATGGGGAAAAATTCAATGGAGACAGCCTGCGCATGGACAAAGGATATTGCGAAGCAAATTGCGCTGGGATGGAAATTGGCGTGCCAGCCCAGTTCGAGCGCTACGGATTCGTGATGCTTGACAAAAAGGAAAATAGTAGACTTATTTTTATCTACATGCATAAATAAGGCATGGTAGATTCTAACATTGATATGGATAATCTTGATAAGCTGCTTGAGGAATTCCATCCAAAAAAAATCATTGAGAAACGGACTGCTTTTGAATACAGCGACAGCCAAATTGACGAGGTCACCAGGCAAGTGCTCGCGCTCCGCGGGATAGAGAAACTATACAGGCACCAGGCAAATGCCATCGCTTTGATTGAAAAAGGTGAAAATATCGTTATCTCGGCGCCGACTGCCAGCGGGAAAAGCGAAATTTTCATCATCCCGGCAGTGAAGGCAGCCCTCCTGGGGAAATGCACGCTCATACTTTACCCGACAAAGGCGCTTGCAAGGGACCAGGAGGAGCGGATAAAGCGGTTCAGCCTGCTGGGGGCGCGGTGTGGGGCATATGACGGCGATACGCCCCAGGCCCAGAGGGACAGAATCGTCTTCGACAGGACACCGATTATAGTGACAAATGTGGACATGCTCCACCATATGCTCATGCATTCCAGGAGGTTTGCCTACTTCTTCGAGAATTTGAAATACGTGGTGATTGACGAGGTGCACTGCTATACAGGAACGTTCGGGGCGCATGTACATAATGTGATGAAACGGTTGAAACGCGTGGTCAACAGGATGAAACACGGCAGGCTGAAAATTAGTAATGAAGACGTGAAGACCAGCGCAGCCGCAGACGCGCGGAAAGACATGAAAACTGAATCGCAACTGCGATTCATCTGCTGCTCTGCAACCATTGGGAATGCAGGAGAGTTCGCCGAGGCGCTCCTGGGCGAAACGTTTCAGGCCATGTCCACCACAGGCAGGGCCAGCGACATGTGCCATTACCTTATTTATTCCCAGGAGGTGGGGGTGTTCTCAACCACTGCTGCAGTGGCTGAGAAATTGCCTGGAAAATTCCTGGTGTTTGCCAATTCCCACAGGACTGCCGAGCTGCTTAATATATATGCAAGGAGGCTTGGGCTCAGGACAGCCATCTACAGGAGCGGATTCGACGATAAGTACCGGAGGAATGTGGAGAAAGAGTTCAAAGATAGCGGAGACAGGGGACTGAAGGGGCTGGTGACCACATCGGCGCTGGAATTGGGCATGGATATCGGGGATGTGGGCTCGGTGATATTGTGCGGCTACCCGGGCAGGCTGACAAGGGTGAGGCAGCGGCTGGGAAGGGCAGGCAGGCGCGGGCAGACGGGCTATGGAATATACATTGCACGGGAAAACCCCCTGGATTTGTTCTATTTTGAGAATACCGATGAGTATGTCGGCGGGCATGCCGAGAAATGCTACCTGAATCCCACGAACGAAGAGATTGCAACCGCCCACCTGCTGGCAATGATGAAGGATTACCCCCTTACCATAGATGAGCTGAATGATGAACCCCAGGCACAGACGCTTCTGGAAAAACTTGTGGGGCAAAAACTTGCCCTGAATTTCAGGAAAGTGTATATCCCGACAAGCAGGGGCAATGAGTTGCTCAGGGGGTTGGGGCTGAGGTCGGTGGGGCGCAGGGTGGATATATTCGAAGGGGACAGGCAGATAGGGTTCAGGGAAATGCCCATGGCGATAAATGAATTATTTGAGGGTGCGCTTTACCTCCACGCAGGCGAGACCTATCGGGTAGAATCGCTGGACCTTAAGGGAGGAATTGCACGGGTAGCCAGGATGCTGGAAGAGACTGAATATTACACGAAGGCATTGCACACGAAAGATGCCGACCCGTTAAAATCACTGGTGGCGCGAAAAAGTGGGAATGGAGCCAATGCGCTTGAGCTTAACTATGGCAAGGTGCACATGTGCGATTCAGTGAACGGCTTTGCCATTAAGGAAATAGGGAGCAACCTCAAGGTCGGTGAGAAGCATTTTGATAGCGGGGAAGAGCTGACCCATGAATATGATACAAATGCACTCTGGTTCGACGTGCCGGAGGGGTGCGGCGGTGAGCTTGGCACTGAGGATTTTTCCCAGGGGCTACATGCGCTGGAGCACATTATGATTGCCCTTCTGCCCACGCTGACCACCTGCGACCCCAATGAAATCGGTGGCATAAGCTATCCGTCCGGGCGGGTGTTTATATACGAGGGAGTGCATGGGGGAAATGGAATTGTTAGGGCTGCGTTTGGGGGCTTTGGGCAGCTGCTTGAAAGGGCAGGGGAGAGATTGGGGAAATGCCCATGCAAAGAAGGGTGCCCAGCCTGCATACTTGATGCAAATTGTGGGAATGACAACCACTACCTGAATAAGCACACCGGGTTGAAGATAGCGGAATTTCTCCTCGGTGATTGAGACTCAGTTAATCTTTTAAAATAAGCACAGATAACCATATACAGTGGTTTGATGGGAGGAAAAAAGTACAGCTTCAGCGGTCGCAGTAGCGGCTACCGCCCTGGAAGCAAGAGGAAACCTAAATACACGCCGCGCAGGCAGCAGCCAGTGCTCCTCAAGCGGGGAGTGTGGCTGGAGTTTGACGGCAATAGGGGAACAGAAAATGCCTACCCTAGCCACCACAGCATGGGCAGCGGCTTTGGGGTTGGGGGCACGCTCGCGGATTACACGCCGTTCTTCTATGTGAGCATGCTATTCTTCCCGGTTTCGCTTTTTGCCATGGGATTCCTTGCGCTTACTGACAAAAACCAAAATGTGAAAACCGAGGCAATACGGTGCATAGTGCTGTTTGCTGCGTTCTTTGGAAAATTCGTGCTGGCTGCAGTGATCGCGGGAGGGATTGTTTTCCTGCTGGCGCCTGCCGACTACAAGGATACGGCAATGATGATAGCAGTTGGGGTAACAGGCATTCTCTTCCTGCTTACCTATGGCATTTCAGTGCTGCTGATTGCCTACAGGAAAATGAAATCCGATATGAGAATACCGCTGGTGGATAATGTGGTGTCCTTGTTTTTCAGCTGAAAAACAAAATATAAAGTAACGAGTTTTACGAATTATTACCGAAATCATCTATGAAACAAACAGATTTCTGATGCTCACTATTTTTTAATTTTGTTTTTGCCAATTTATTGATATGGCAAGAAGAACATATGAAATTCTCGGTATATCTTTTAAGACAAAACAGGAACTTAAGAATAGGATACGAGAGATATTATATTGGTATGATATTGGGGAAACTTTGAATAAAGTTGATTTCGAATTTATGCTTGAATTAGTGAGAAAGTATCACCCACGACCTTCAAATCAGATTTTCCGAAGAGCCTCTCTCGCTGATGCGAGAGACCCTGCACAATGTGCAGGGTATGAAGGCTCATTCGGAAATCCAGTTTTCGCTTGATAGCGATTGAATCTTGCCAGTTGGAAGATAGC
>Ga0210017_1005273_pt1 | contig 10423 bp, 10 predicted proteins | sample CryGeyCG2014_020_FD_183966 | JGI IMG/M metagenome (GOLD analysis project Ga0210017, IMG submission 183966) | Groundwater microbial communities from aquifer - Crystal Geyser CG08_land_8/20/14_0.20 (SPAdes) (version 2) | ecosystem: Environmental > Aquatic > Deep subsurface > Groundwater | place... | reverse complement strand
GGCGAAGAGAACTGCGTTCTCTTCTTTACCTTCACTTTTGCTTCGCAAAAGCTTGGTGGGTGAAGATGGTCGCAGAAACAAGTTTCTTCTCCCGTCTCGCCTTCGGCTCGACGAACGAAGTTCATCGACTACTTTTTAACGTGAAATAAACGGCTAATGTCCAGCAAGGAGCGACATCGCCGAAAATTGGAATTAATTCGCCCAGAAAAGAAAGCCCAAGTCTTTTTAAAAGTTTTCCACTCAATTTTTTTGCTCCTTTGGTGCCGGTCATTCGGCCGTAACGAGAAAGCATCCAGCCGCCAATCAGAATTAAACCGATTGTATCCAAGATTGGAGAAATTGCTTGGCCAATTCCAAAAACAAGAGTTAGGGCCAAGCAAAACAAGCCGATTGTGTCAATTAGTCCTGCCAAAAGCATCATTATTATTCCTTCGGGGCTAAAAAGAGCTCCCAACCCTCCGGTCTCAGAAGCTTCTTCAGGAGATTTTTCTATTTCTTCCTCTAGATTCTCTTCTTCGGGAGTTCCTTCTTTAGGGGTTTCTTTTTCGGAGGTTTTTTCAGTAGCTTTTTGAGAGTCATCTGGTTTTGTTTGAGATTGCTCTGACATGGTTTTTATTCTTCGGTTAATTCTTCTTTAGCTTGTTTTATTTTTAAAAGTTCTTCAGGGGAGGTGGTAATGATTTGGTCTTCGGTATAGGATGCCATTATCCGGATTGCCACGTGCTTTGTGCCGGCAAAAAATAATCCCTCGCCAACAGGCGTTTTCAATAACAATAGTTTTTCTTCCTCGGTAAGGTCAAAAGTCTTTTTGACAATATCAATCGTAGCCGGACTCTGTTTCATTAAGAGCTTTAAAGCAGAATTGGTGATAATTGGCTGACCATACTCTGATTTCATAAAATCATTGGTGTCTTGAGTAACGGTAGTCACTCCCAGCCAATATTTTCTTCCTCTTTTAACCGTGCCGAATAGGAACGATGCTCCGTCTTCGGTTTTCATTAACCACCAAGCCTCATCCACCACCAAAATCCTTTTTTTCAACTGCGAAGTGATTGTTTTCCAGACATACCTTAAGACGATGAACATTGCCATCGGCCTTAATTCATCTTCCATATCGCGAATGCCAAAAACAACAAATCTGTTGGAAATGTTAACGTTGGAGGGCTGGTTAAAAAATTGAGCATAAACTCCCCGGGTGAATTTTTGCAGTCTTCTGACCAGAGATTCAGCTCCTTCCATGGTGGAAAGAATTTCTTCAAGGTCTGACATTATCGGGGTATTTTTGCCCCAGAACTTAGGGTCAGTTTCTGGAGTAATGTCTTTGGCTGCATAGGTTTCTACCAGGGCGCGGTCAATTATGCTATCTTCTTCCGGAGTGAGACCGCCCAACATTATTCTTAACAAACCTACAAGATTAATGATGTTTGACCTTAAAACATCTTCCGGGCTTTCATCTTCCCGGGGGAGCGGTAAGTCAAAGGGATTAAGGTGATGAGGAGAAGATAAAGAGATATTAAAGAAAGAACCGCCAACCGCGTCTGCCAAGAACTTATACTCGTTCTCCGGGTCAATTATAATTACGTCAACATTTAACATTAAATAGCGGAGAACTTCCAATTTAATAGCATAGGATTTTCCGCTTCCCGAGACTCCGAAAATCGTGGCGTTGGCGTTTTCCAAAGCGAATCTGTCAAACAATACCAAAGACATATTGTGGTTGTTGAGCCCGTACAAAATTCCTTCGTTAGAGCTTAAATCAAAAGAAACAAATGGAAAAATACTGGAGAGGGTTCCCGTGTTCATCATAGTGGAAACAAGAAGCTGATCCATGTTGTAAGGAGAACAGGAGATAAACCCTTCTTTTTGTTGATAGAGAGCCGGCTTGATATAAATTAAACGGGATTCAAGAATAGAGCGCAAGGTTGTTTCAATTTCTCTCAATTCTTTCTCGCTTTCACCATAAATTGTGACATAAAGACCAAAGCGAACCATTCTCTCCTGAGCGGTCTGGAGCCTGTCTCTTAATTCTTCCAAATCACGGTAAGCAACTTGTATGGTTGGGTCACGGATTAAACCTTTCTCTTCTCTTTCCGTAATTTCTGCCTGAATTTCCGTTACCTTTTTTCTCAATTGTTTTAAAACCTTTTCGCTTTCCAGAGGATGCAAATAAAAAGAAACATCCATGGGAAAATTAAGATTAATTACCGGAGACAACCAAGCCGTACTTAAATATCTTGGATAGGAAAAAATAAAATAAGTTTTGGCAAATCTTTCGCCGATTTTGAAATAATTTTGACCAATCTCAATTGAGGAAGGGGAAATAATATCGCCAGCTGTAATAACCTCTTCCTGGTAAATTTTTTCCGGAATTTTAGCCCTCTTTTTAAAAAATGGTAAAGGAAAATTTATCATGTTGTTAACTCGGGCGGGATTTCCGGATAATAACCCCTTTCTGCTTCCAAGGGGTGGTAAAAACCCCATAAAAGCTCAATTAATTCAGGAGTGGTTAATGGCACGGCCTGGAGACCGCATCTTCTTAGCCCTAAAGCGACAAATTCTACCCTTTGTAAAAGCTGAATCTTGCATCTTTGGAACTCCTCTTCGGTTAAAACAGGAATTTTAGCTGAAAATCTTTGTTTTTTTTCTGAAGCGCTTTCTTGCGTTTCCAAAAGCGTAAAAGGAACAATAATATAAAAGATTTTGCGCATAATGGAACCGCCCGCCATCAGCGAGTCAATAAATTTTCGATATTCAGCAATTTGTATTTTAAGCAGTTCGTTGTCTTCTTTTTCTTCAATTTTTTTAAGTTTATCCAAGTAACCAATGATATTAATTCTCCGGGAATGAATCAGAATCTGGCAGGAAAAATCCAAAGAATTCAAAAAATTCTGGAACTGATACAAAATTGCATTCTGTTCATCTTCTGATTTTAAAGCAAAATTCAAAGACGAGACCATCAGTATCGCCCTTAAGGCTTTGTTTTTTAAGATAATTATTCCTTCTCTGATTTGTTCAAATTCTAAAAAATCCTGAGCGCTTTTTTTTGCCATGGCTTTATTTGGTTTTGCTTTCTAAAATAGCATGCAGTTTCTCCAAATGGCTTTTCCCAGCCACCTCTAAAATTGATTCCTCTTTGGCTTGTTCTTTTGGAGGCGGCGCTTTTTTTAAGATTTTTGGGGAAATGGCTTTTCTGTGCCAGAGATAAACTTTAGGTTGGCTGAAAAAAACAAAAAAATTTTTAAGCACGTTCGGTAAGGAATTACCCCCGAATTTTAAAAAAGTTAAAACCAGAGCCCCGCCGATTAAGAAAAAAGCGACAATCAAAAAAATCCAAAAAGACTTAATAACAAAATAAAGAAAAAGCGTCAAGGCTCCGGCAACCCCCAGAAAAATTGACTGCTTAAAAGTGAAGGGGCCGACGATTTTAGTTTCCCGTTCAATAAATTGCGGAACAATAAACTCCATAGTTGCTTAGGGTATAGGGTTTAGGGGATAGATGTTTAGTTATAATTTTCTAATTTTTTAATCATTACGTTTAACATTTTCTGAACTTCTTCTAATAATGATTCTGCCTTTTGGTAGTTAACTTTTTGGTACAAATCTTTAGCAATTATTAATTGAGTTTCTAATTCAGCTGAAGAACCATAAGCTATTCTAAGAAATTGTAGATACTCTTTTAAATTCTTTCTTAAATAACCCTCAGCTATATTTGATGGCACAGAAACTGCGGCACGCCTCATTTGTATAGAAAGCCCATATGCTTCATTTTTAGGAAAACCTTCGGTAAACCTGTAAACTTCTTTAACTAATTCTATTGCTTTCTGCCACACTATTAATTCCTTGTAAGACTTCAGATACATAAAACTAAAATAAAATACTAAACCCTAAACCCTAGACGCTGATTCACTATTCAACGGGCTCACGGTATACATCTTTCCCCTGCCTCTTGGAGGGCGGTTTTTCTTCTTTAGGAATTTTTTCTGCAGTAGATGGTTTTTCCGATAAGTCAGGTTTAGCAACTTGCTCAACTTCAGTTTTGTAAATACTCTCTAAGGTTGCTCTTAAGGGAAAAAAGACAAAACGGGTAATTTCCTGATTAATTTTTTTTGCTTGCTCATTGTCTAAAGCAAGTTTCTCCTTTAATGTTTTTTCAAATTCATCAGGCGGCACAAGTCCCATCAAAACATAACCGGTATATTTGGCAATTTCAGGAATCTTTGCTTCTTCCAGATTATTTCTGGCACAGGCTTCGTGAATGCTATTAGCTGTTTCTTCAGAAAAAATTGCCTCTTTTAATTCATTGGGAAGAACTTTGTAAAGCCTCCAAAGTTGTTCTTTTGGATATTCTTCTAGCATAAAATTAATGTTTATTAATTTATTTTATCAAAACTTTTTCTTTTAGAGAACAACCATTTCACCGCTTTTTTTATTTTATCACAAATTGAAAAAAGAAACTACAATAAAGGGTTAATGAGTAACTGCCTCCAAAACGCTGGCCCATTTGTATAAAAAATTTGACACTTTTTTATAAAGAATATAATCAAATTATATAAAGAAAAATAAAACCAGAAAAACTTATCTTTATCCTGTTCGAGTGGAAACTCACATAGAAGGCGGGTATCATGCCAAGTGTCCTATTTTACAGGGAGCTTTTGCAGATGGCGAAACCATTGAAGAAGCGGTAGAAAATCTCCGTGATGTTATTAGGCTGATTCTTAAATACCGAGAAGAACGCGAGAGAAGGAAATTTTATGTTCCAAGTCTTCCTGTAAAAAAAGCTAAAATCCTTCAAGATTTAAACGTTACCGTAACTATTTAATTTTTTCTATGCCTAAATTCCCAGCCTTAACCGATAAACCCCGTTAGAAGTTTCTGAGAAATAAGCTCTAATTTTGGTTTTTTGAAGAGAGGTAAAAATATAATACTTCTAACGGGGTAAACAAGTTATTAAAAAACTTCGGAAGGCTGGTTTTAGGTTCTATAAATTTGCTAAAGGTAGCCATGAAATCTGGGTTAGAGATATTGATAGAAAAATAACAGTGGTGCCGCGCCACCTGCGAGATTATCAAACGAAAAACTCTTAAAGATATCATTGACGCTACCGGACTTTCAACAGAGGAATTTAGCAAATTATAGATTAGAGAGTTTGAATAGTAATTAACCTCGAGGCGTTGGTTATTTAAAAATTTGACAAAAATTTGGGAAGATGGTATAATTAAAAAGTCAAGGAAAACCCCATTAGAAAGGAACAAAGTTTTCTAACGGGGCAAGTAAAAACTTTGACTTTCGGATAATTTTTACCCCGTAGGAAGCAGGAGGCATTCCTTTGGGGCCGAAAACCTTAAAAATTTCAAATGGAAAGGAGGAAAAAGAAATGAGCTTCTTGAAAATGATTATTTGGATCGGATTCGGTTTATTATTGTTGGCGATTGGAGCGTTGATGGTGGCGAGTAAAAACCTATTTGGAATACCTTTTATCCTTGTTGGCCTTTGGTCTTTAAAATCTATAAAGATCGTGGGACCAGCAGAAATGGCAGTATATGTATGGCTTGGAGAACCAGTTGGCGTCAGGGAGAGCGGTCCTCGTTTTGTTCCATGGCTTTTGGCAGAATTGGCGAAATACCCCCAAAAAATGTATAACTTCGATTATAGGGAGAGAGAAGTCATTAGCCGCGCGGGGGAATATGAAAGAATATATTATGGTTCTCAAGCATTAAAGGTAGACTCGGTAGCTTATTTGAATTTTTCTAGAGAAAAAAGAGGCGAAGAAACTACCGGCGACGTTTTAATCGATGTAGAAATGACAGAAAAGGAAGTGGAAATAAAAGGAGAGAAAAAGAAAGTATATGTTGAAAAGACTCATCCTCTTGTCAAGACATTGAGAGCGCAAATTCCTATTGAGGATGAGAAATTAAAAGATTGGACAGAAGAAGCAGTACTGGGTGCCTTGAGAGTAGCTTTTGGGAAAATGACTTGGATGGAAGCAGTGGAAAATATAAAAAAAGTCACTGAAGAAGCTGAAAATGTTTTTAAGTCGGCAGACGGCGCATTAATCCGGGCCGGGTTTTCCAAGAAAGGCATTCAACTCGTAATTGCCGAAATAAAACTTCCTAAAAAGCTTGAAGACGCAATGCCTGAAGTTGACAGACAGCGGTTAGAAAAAGAAGCAGCTCCTTTTGAGGCAGAACAAAGAGCAGAAGAGACGGGCGGTGCAGTGATTCAGATGTTTTGTAAAATGACAGGTATGCTTCGGACAGACGTGGAAAAGGTTCTCAAAGAAAACCCGGAAGAGTTTGTAAAGAAATACCAAAGCTTTTGGGAAAAGAGCTGGGATACAGTTTACCGGAGAATGGGCATAGATGGAAAGGCATACCTTGACGTTCGTACCCAAAATCCTCTTTTAGATCTCATTGCTCTTTGGCAAAGAATGCCTCTTGGCGGGGAAATGAAAAAAGGAGAAGGAGAGGCAGAAAAGCCGAAGTCAAAGAAAACCTTCGCGGAGCTGGTAGAGGAAACCAGAAAACAAAGAGAGGTTATTAAAAAATCATAGTTAAACGCAAAGAGGGAATAAGCAAACTTATTCCCTCTGTTTTATTTCCTAAAGCTCTTTTGAAAAGATTAAGGTAGTTCTAAACCAAGTCCTTTGGCAGCGGAACTATTAAGATATGTAGCCAATCGCTCATTCTCTGTTTTGTACCAAGCTTTCCCTTTCGTTTTGACCATCTCCATGAAGGGATCAATAAAGGTTCGATCAAAGTTTCTGGCTGCCGTTGCAACTTTTTCTCCTGTCCAGTATTTATGCATTGCTGTTTCAATCTGTACCCTTATTGGGTCGGTTGGTGGGAGCTTGAAAATTCCTTCGATGTCCATTTTAGGAATATTAGCTGTTTTTATTGTGGCAACTAATTTAGCAGGAATTGAATTTCCATATTTTGTTGCTTCTGCAGGATTTTTCCAAGTTAAACCAGCGTCCTCTTTGGTTTTTTGTGAAAAACCTTGTCCCATCCCTTCAGCTAAATGCGGAAAGACATTACGAATCTTTTTAAATGTGTCGGGGTGAACCCTTAAAGCCGCTTTTCCAATATTGGTTATTTCTTCATCGCTAATGCCTAATTTTTTGATATCATCAATTTGTTTTTCTTCTGTAGCTTGTGTTAAGGCGGCTATTCGGTGCGACCAACCCAACCTTACATCCCGCATAGCCGCCGTTTTGGAGGCAGCAGTTGTGCCTTTGTATTTATCTTGAGCTGTGTCCACATCTTTTTTTCCAGCTTCGGTCATTCTTAAAGAAGCTTCTCCGACGCCTCGTCTTAGCGCCCAATAAGTAGGAATAACTCCTGTCGCATAGCCGACCCCGGCGGCTATTTTCCCCCTCAAAGATTTTCCTCTAAATCCTGGCAGAGGAGCTGCGGCTTGTTCTGTCAACTTTTCCTTTATTCCTATTTTTTCTGCCCATTTAGAGCTGATTGCTCGATTAGCCAAACTTCTTGCCCCATAAGCGCCATATAATCCTCCCTTCTTCCCATATTTTTTCGTTAAACCCATCACAGTGCTGGCGCCGTAGGCTGAGGTGGAAAAGCCGACCATTAAGCCAAGATAAAGAAAGGCTAAGGGTACGAGATAAGGCAAAATAGCTGAGCCCAGTTCGCCACTCGGCGGAGTAAAGACGGCGGGACTTAAAGTTGCAATTTGTTCCCCCAGATAAAGAAAAAAGCCGGCAATTGCACCAATAAACGACCATTGCAAAAACTGATGCCACCAAAGTTCCCAGTATCTTTTAGTGGCAGGCAGGATATAGCAAGCAAAAGCCAAAGGCGAGAGAATAACCAATATCCAGATAGCAATATACCTGATTAAGAAAACAGCGGCGAAGAGACCTAAAGCAATCATCAAAAAGAAATTAAACACAGCCAGCATTAAAAGGTACGCCAATACAGTAATTTGCTTCGTTACTTTGAAAACTTCCCAATTAAAATTGGCTGTTGCCACATCAACGATAGATTTTAAGCTATTAATAAGTTGCTGGCCTCCAGTTAAATTTTTGACAAAATAATTCATTACAATATTGGATGCATCAACAATTAAACCGCAGATAACTGGCGCAAAATTAACCAAGAGAGCGACAATGACAAATGTGACTAGAAGTTTTTTTGTTTCATAACCAGCTAACCTTAAAATAGTGGCTAAAGCAATGTAAATTAAAATCAGGACTAAAATCATATTGACAAAGCCTTGCGTGATTCCTAAACCGGTAGCAATAATTGGGTTGCCATTCGGACCGGCTGGATTGGTATAGCTTAAAGAAATAAAACTGGGGCTGATTACCCATTTTAAAATTACGCCGGCAAAGGCAGAGAAAAGGCCGGTAACAACAACCAACATATAAAAAATTAAGGCGATAGCTACATTCGGAATAAAAGTAACAGCCCCAATCAAAAAATCATACCAGGCGGCAAAAGCAGGCTGCGGCAAAAAGAGAATAATAAAAAGAACAAGCAAAGAAGAAAAAAAGATTATTTTTCTTTTAAATGGCAATTGAATCATTAAAGTATAATAAACCTTAATTTAGTATATCACAAGACATAATTACAAGAAAGGAAAAGTGGAAAACTCTTTCGCTATTTGAACCCAGTCTTTAATGGCTAAGGTCTCGGCTCTTTGAGAAGGGCTAATTTTATTTTTTTTCAGAACTTCCTTTATTTTTTCTTTTTCAATTTCCAATTTCTTAGCTAAATTATTGATCAGCATTTGTCTTGGCTGGGAAAAGCCAGCTTTTACAACTTTAAAGAAAATATCGGTAGCAATTTTTGATTTTTGATTTTTGATTTTTGATATTTTAATGATGGCGCTGTCAACTTTCGGTTCAGGCCAGAAAGATTTTTTTGAGACATAGCTTATGATTTCAGGTTTTGCGTAAAATTGGACCGAGACCGCTAAAAGGTTCATTTTTGGGGGCCTTGCCCGCCCAAGTTTTTGCGAAGCAAAAATTTTGGCGGGCGAAGCGCAAATTCTTTGAGCCACTTCCTTCTGAACCATTAAAACCAACACCCGAGGTTGGTTATTTAGTTGTAAAAATTTTCTAATAACTGGAGCGGCAATATAAAAAGGCAAATTCGCCACTATCTTATATGTATCTTGTATTTTGCCTGCCCCGTAGGAAGCTGCGCGCTTTCCTTCGGGGTATCTTGTCTCTTGTATTTTTAGGATGTCGCCTTGAATAATTTCTATGTTTTTAAACTCCTTTAGAGTTTCTTTTAAAATGGCTGTCATTTTTGGGTCTTTTTCCACGGCAATAACCCTTTTGGCTTTATGGGCTAATTCCCTGGTTAGGGTGCCGATCCCTGGGCCGATTTCTAAAATAATATCCTTTTTTGTAAGATTGGCCGTTTTAATAATCTTTTTAAGAACCGATTTATCAACTAAAAAATTCTGGCCAAGTCTCTTGGAAGGATAAACCAGATATTGATTAAGCAAAGCCTTAATTGCCTTTCTTGAGGTTAAATTGGAATTCATTAAGTTATTATACCCTGTTTTTCGCCTGTGGAAAAAGCAGCTCTTTAACCCTTGACTTATGTCTTAAGGCAGAGTATCCTTTTAAAAAGGGGTAAAATAAGGTCGCAGATTAAAATTAAAAAAGGAGACCTGAGATATTTCTAATTTTTTGATTTCCCGGTCGTTATTAACGACCTGGCCTCTGATTCAAAGCAAGCTGAGGTCTTATTTAAAGAGAATAAAGGGTAATTTGGAAAAAAATAAGGGTTCTTTCAAGGACCCCTTGCTTTATTTGGGAACATTTTCCGTTATTTTATTCAGTATTGTCTCTTTGGGCGCTAATTCTATCTTCAAAACCGTCCTCCATCAGGAGGATTTTTCTTTTTTGGCAAGGGGTTTTGAGACTTCAGACCAGTCACGTAATCAATTTGTGTTTATTCCTCCAAAAACGAAACTGCCAATGCTTGATTTAAACATAATCCAAAAAAACAGTTTAAAAGGGGCATCCCCGCCCGATACCGTTTCTTTTCAAACATTAGGAAGTTTAGTTAATGATACAGAAAGTCTTTTGGATGAAAATATTTCTCAAGCTAATCTTGGTTCAAAAGAGATTGTTGAATATATTGTTCAGACCGGAGACACTCTTTCTTCAATTTCAGAGAAATTTGGCATTTCAATAGAAACAATTCTTTGGGCAAATGATTTAAATAAAAGCTCTGCCATTCAGCCTGGCCAAAAACTGATTATTTTGCCGGTTTCCGGGGTTCTTTATTATGTTAAAAAAGACGATACCTTAAGCGAAATTGCCAAAACTTATAAAGCCGAGACGTCAGAGATTATTAGCTTTAATGAGCTTTCTAGCGAGGGAGATATTTACATTGGGGATATTTTAATTATTCCAAACGGAGTAAAGCCGCAACCCGTTCCAATG
>Ga0210017_1005271_pt1 | contig 10426 bp, 6 predicted proteins | sample CryGeyCG2014_020_FD_183966 | JGI IMG/M metagenome (GOLD analysis project Ga0210017, IMG submission 183966) | Groundwater microbial communities from aquifer - Crystal Geyser CG08_land_8/20/14_0.20 (SPAdes) (version 2) | ecosystem: Environmental > Aquatic > Deep subsurface > Groundwater | place... | reverse complement strand
CGAAGGATACTGGAAGGACGTCGGCAATATGGATGAGTATCTGATGAGCCATCTTGACATTATGCGCGGGAAAATAAAAATCAATATAAAGTCAAAAGAGAAAAAAATGCTCAACGGTTTTCCCGTCTGGACGGGCAAAAACACGAAAATACCGGAAAAAATTAAGTTGGAAGGCCCCGTCATATTCGGGGAGAATGTTGTCGTCGGGGACTACACCACTCTGGGCGATTCGTGTTTCGGCAACAACAGCAGAATAGGCAAATACTCAAAAATAATAAAAAGCGTCGTTCAGGAAGGGGTCTCGCTCGGACATCACTGCGATTTAAAAGAAACAATTGTCGGGTTCAGGACAGTCATTGAAGAAAAAGTGAAGACATTTCCGGGCGCTGTGATCGGCAACGAATGCGAAATCGGCGCGGGAGCGACCATTCAGGCGCGAATAAAGATATGGCCGAAAAAATTCATAGAACCGGACGCGTTTGTGAACTCATCCGTCGTATGGGCCGACAGGTTTTCCAGAACTCTCTTCGGCGCGCACGGGATAAACGGCCTTGCGAATATAGAGATAACGCCCGAATTCGCCACGCGTATCGGAGCCGCTCTCGGCGCGAAAATGGGGAAAGACGCATACATCATCACATCGCGCGACGCAAATCAGGTTTCGCGAATGATAAAAAGAGCTCTGATAGCGGGTCTGATATCCACGGGCGTGAGAGTGGGCGACCTCAGAACAATGCCCATACCGGTTGTTCGTTACGAAAGCGGCAGAGAGGGAGGAAGCGGAGGAATCCATGTGAGAATGTCCCCTTTTGACGCGAGAGTCATAGATATTCTCTTCTTTGACGAAACCGGCAGTGAAATCTCGCCCGCCCGTCAGAAGGCCGTGGAGCAGGCCTTTTTCAAAGAGGATATGCACAGAGCCGCCCCGGAAGAAATCGGGGAAATATTTATTCCGCCGATGGCGACGCAATATTACAAAGAGGGTTTTATAAAATGCATTGATTCAAAAATTATAAAAAAAAGAAAGAACAAGATTGTCTGCGACTACGCCTTTTCTCCTTCGTCACTGATTTTTCCCGAAATACTCGGGAAACTCAATATTGAAACCGTATCTCTGAACGGCGTCATCCAGCCGCTGAAAACGTGCAAAAGCCTTGACGAATTCAACGATTCTCTCAACACAATATCAAAGGTCGTCACCTCTCTCGGAACGGATATGGGCGTAATGCTTGACGCGGGCGGCGAAAAAGTTTTTTTAACCGACGGCAAAGGCCGACACATCCATTCGCAGAAGGCCTTGCTTACGGTTTTAACCTTGGTCGGCAGAACTTCGGGGGGAGGCGGAAAAAAAGTGTGCCTGCCGGTAAACATCACGATGGAGGCGAAAAAAATAGCCGCTGAATACTCACTTGAAGTGATTACCGTCGCCACAAGCCCCCGTCATATTATGAACGCCTCTAAAAACGAGGGCGTCGTTTTTGCGGGGGACGGAAAGGGCGGTTTCATATTCCCGGAATTCCAGCCGGCGTTTGACGCAATGTACGCAATCTGTAAAATCATAGAAATGTGCGCGAAGTTAGACGTGAACTTTACCGAAATCGCGGAGCATCTCGCGGAACCCGACATCGTCAGCCGTCCCGTCCACTGCCCGTGGGAAAAAAAGGGTTTCCTGATGAGAAAATTAATAGAAGAACTCCCGAAGAGCGGAACCGAGATGATTGACGGAATAAAACTGACGAGCCGCGACAGTTGGATTCTTTTTCTGCCGGACGCCAACAAGGCCCGTTTTAATATATTCTGCGAAGCGAAAACAAAAAAAGAAGCAATCGCACTTATAGACAAATATTCCATTACCGTCAAAAAGTGGCTCGAATAAACGCCCCCGCTCTTCTCTTTCTTCTTGTGCCTCTGGCCGTATTTCCTCACACATACGACCCTTACATCATTAAAGAACTTACTGCGTCTCTCTTTGTCATGGCAACTCTCCTTTTTTTTCTCCTGAAAGGAAAAAAAATTGCCGCCGGAGGTCTTTCTTTTCAAACACTGCTTTTTGCGGTCATTGTGTCTCTTTCCTTAATCAAAAGTTCAAATCTCGCTGTCTCTCTTTTAAAACTCGCGGGAACACTGCCATTTTTTCTGCTTTATTTTCTGATTGATAAGCCCGCGCGCGGGGCGGCGGTTGAGTGTCTGGCGGCGGCGGTCCTCGGCGTCTCCGCATACGGGATTTTTCAGAAAATATATTTCCTGACAGCGGGCGTTTCCGGCCCCTTTTCCGGAAGGATTTATTCCACTTGCGGAAATCCCAATTTTCTTTCTTCTTTTCTTCTGAGCAGTTTTCCTCTTTTTTATATGCGTATGGAAAAATCGGGCAAAGAGTATCTCGCGATTCTTCCTTATGCATGCATAATTCTCTCGGGCACAGCGGGAAGCATTCTTTCTATGACCGTCATTCTTATTTTGCTGGCGCTCTTTCGCAAGGACTCTAAACTGCCGAAAGCGCTCGCCGCCGTCCATATACTCCTGATTATCTCCGCATTTATCTTCACGGACGTTTCCGCTAAAAAAGAGTCCCTCAGAGAAAGATTTTTCAAATGGAAAGTCGGTTTTCAAATGCTCCGCAAAAACCCCGTTCTCGGCGTGGGGATTGGCGGCGTAAAGACAAACTTCGCTTTATTCCAACCGGAAGTAAAGAGAGAATTCCCCCTGCAATCCACATCCGAAAGCAAAATACACAACGACTACATACAGATTCTCGCCGAAACAGGCCTCGCGGGTTTCGCCGCTTATTTATATCTTATAATCTCGGCCGCGGTGCTTCTCAGAAAAAATAATTTCTACGCTTTTGCGGCTCTTCTCGGCTATCTTCTTGATTCGGTCACGAATTTTCCGCTGTCTCTTCCTTCATCGCTGATTGTTTTTATTCTTATACTGTCGTTCGGAGGGGAACGGAAAATAGATAAACCCCTGTCAAAGACCAAAAGCGCCGCGCAGACCTCCGCCGCTTTTGCCGTTTCATTATTCTGCCTTTTTATCACGGGAAAGGACTTCGCCGCCGACCGCATCCGCTATGTCGGCAAATACTTGTATGATGGCGGAAATTTTAACGGCGCAATACACTTTCTTGAAAAAGCGCACAGAATTTCTCCGACGTCGGGCAAAGTTCTTTATTTCCTCGGAATGTCCCACATAAATTTAAAAAACTATCCCGCGGCCGCGCGGGCTTTCGGCGAATCGGTAAAAATAAGAAACTACGGAGAAATTTATAACGACCTCGGCAACGCCCTCTATCTCAACGGCGAAACGGAAAAGGCATTATCGGCGTGGCGCAAAGCCGTGGAACTCGGCATTCCCGAAAAAGAAAGCATTTTGAAAAACATAAAACTGCTTGAAAAAGATAAACTTGATATCACGGGAGGCGAATGATGGAATTGTCGGAAGTAATCAAAAAAAGAAGAAGCGTGAGAGATTATCTCGGAAGAATTGTTGAGGATGAAAAATTATCTGAAGTGCTTGAAGCGGGGCGTCTGGCGCCCTCCGCAAGCAACAGACAGGAATGGCGGTATATTGTGGTGAAAGAAGAATCAACCCGCAAAAAAATAGCCGAAGCCGCAAACAATCAGACCTTTATCGCAAAAGCTCCGGTTGTGATCGTCTGCTGCGCCGACACCGACGGTCATACAATGAAATGCGGGCAAAAATGTTATCCGATTGACTGCGCGATATCTATTGACCACATGACGCTCAGGGCGGTGGACCTGGGTCTCGCAACCTGCTGGATTGGCGCGTTTTCCGCTGATAAAATTAAAAAAATCCTGAATATCCCCGAAAACATCGTCGTTTTTGAAATTCTCTCTCTCGGTTATCCCGCCAAAAGCGGAGCGCCGACCCCGCGCAAATCCCTGAAGGAAATAATTCATTATGAAAAGTGGTAATGACAAAATAAAAAATCTTTGTTTTTCCACTTTGAAAAGGGGAGACAGAGGTGTTTCATCCAACTGTGGCGGGGGGATTTCTGGGGGGCAATTACAATACAGCTCGTCTCGTTAGAAGATACTTTTCTAACGGGGTTGGCATCCATGACAAATATTTGCTAAAAATGCAGTAAATGTTAATAACATTGCTGGAAAGTAGAAAAAGAAGGAAAAGATGAACGATGAAAACTGCTGTGAAAAATTTAATTCAGAGCCGTGGGATGAAAAAGAAATAAGGTGGGGAAATAAAAAATTCCTGACTGACCGCGTGAAAAGCTTTCTCCACATACCATTAAATTTTGGATCTGTCATGAAGAAAAACATAGCAATTATTGCGGCTGCGAATGCAAAACCGGAAGAAATGATTATTCTTTCAGACGAAGATTCTCTTTGGGGCGCGAATGTGTATATTGCCGTCGCCAAGGACGTGCCGAATGCAAAAATAACCGCTCTATCCGGCACTTTCCTGAGCAAAGTATTTGATGGACCTTTTAAAAATATCGGCGCATGGATAAAAGAAATGAACGGGTATGTAAAATCAAAAGGCAAAGAATTAAAAAAACTGTATTTTTACTACACCGCCTGCCCTAAATGCGCAAAGAAGTACGGTAAAAATTACGTTGTGCTTTTGGCGCAGATATAAAAGTAGCCGCACCGTCTTATGGTGCTATATTAGTAGCGCAAGGCGCTGCAACTACAATTTTTGTAAAATTCGGAGGCGGGAGGATTCGAACCCCCGAGGCTCATCACCTAACGGTTTTCAAGACCGCCGCCATCAACCACTCGGCCACGCCTCCATTAAAAACTTTTACCGTCTATAAATAGCATATTTGCAGACCTTTGTGAATTACTTGTTTTTATGAGAAAATTAAGGACGTCCCCTTTTTCCTGTATCTTCAAAAAGTGAATAAACAACGGGGATTATAATAAGCGTGATAAACATTGAGACGGTAAGACCGCCGATAACGGTTATGCCCAGGGACGACCAGGTTTCGGAGCCCTTGCCGCGGGAAAGTGCGAGAGGGAGCATCCCGAAAATTGTCGTCAGGGATGTCATTAAAATCGGGCGAAGACGGACGCGACCGGATTCAATCAGGGCATCATAAATTTTTACGCCCCGATTTTTTTGCCGGATTGTGTAATCAATAAAAACAATGGCGTTGTTGACAACAATCCCGACAAGCATAATCAAACCGATAAATGAAGTGACATTAAGCGTCTGGCCGATGATTAAAAGCGACCAAATCACCCCGACCACCCCGAACGGAACGGAAAACATAATTATAAACGGGTCGCGGAACGACTCAAACTGCGCCGCCATAACCATATATGTAAGAAGAATTCCGAGTGAAAAAGCAAGCAGCAGGTCGGCGAAGGCATCCCGCTGTTCCTTTATGGAACCGCCAAATTCAATCGTGACATCCTTTGTCAGCGGCAGTTTTGAAAGTTTTGCTTCTACATCGGCGGTAATTTTACCGAGTGAACGTTCGCCGGAAGTATTTGCTTCAACTTTCACGAGTCGCGTCTGGTCTTTTCTTTCTATATCAACCGCTCCGAGCGTTTTCTCTGTTTTTACGAAATTTTTCAGCGGGATTTTTACGCCCGCCGGACTTCTTACCTCAATCCCTTCCAAATCCGTGATGTCTTTTCTATCCTCCTGTTGCAAACGGACAAAAATATCGTATTCATGCCCTGCCTCACGATAAACCGTAGATGTTTTTCCTGCAAAGCAACTATTTATTGTGTCGGCAATCGCCTGAATCGGAATACCCAGTGAAGCCGCTTTTATTCTGTCAATTTTTATAGAATACTCGGGCATGGCTTTTTCGCGGGAGACGGAAACATCCCTGACCCCTTTTGTACTCTCTAAAATTTCTTTGACTTTTTCGGAGACCAAATCAAGTTGTTCAAAATCAAGCCCGAGAATTTCAATTGATATTGGTTTGCCACTGCCCATCATTCTTTGCTGCATCGGGTCGCTGCTTGAAACATTGAATTTATATATTCCGGGAATTTTTCCGATTTCCTTGCGTAACATTTCGGCGACTTCCTTCACCCCTCTTTTTCTTTCGTTTTTGTCCGTAAGCATTCCCCAGAGAAAACCCGTGGCAGATGTTTCTTTCCGGCCGGACATACCGCCGAATTTGCCTGATGTCTTACCGCTTCTTGAAAGATAGATGACCTTTTCCGGAACTTTTTTATCAAAAATATCCTCTATTTTTGATACAACCGCGTTTGTGGTTTCTACATTGTTGCCTACCGGCATATCTATCTGCGTAATAATACTGCCCGTATCTTCCTCAGGGAAAAACTCCGTTCCTATAAGAGGTATTAAAAACAAACTTGCTAAAAATACGGCAGAAAAAATCCCGACCATTTTCCATCTATTTCTCAAAGCATAAACAAGAAGAATGTTGTATTCTTTTTGAATCCAATCAAAAAAACTTTTACTTATATTGGCGGAAAATCCTGTTTTTTTCTTCTCTTTTATGAGGCGGGCGGCAAGAAACGGGGAAAGGGTTAATGACGCCAAAAGCGAAACCAGAAGCGTAATTGAAGTAATCACTCCGAGTTGCTTGAACATAATTCCCGAGATTCCCTGTGTAAAAATCAACGGTATATAAACAACGACATTTGTAAATATAGACGCTGAAACGGCAAGACCCATTTCTTTTGTGCCGTTTATTGCGGCGGTTATTTTGTCTTCTTTAAGTTCCTGCCTGTGACGGACAATATTTTCCAAAACGACAATAGCACAGTCAATGACCTGCCCAATCGCAAGAGAAAGCGAAGATAACGACATTATATTTATCGTATAATCAAAAGCATACAAAAATAAAAATGCAATTATCAAAGAAGTCGGAATTGTAACAAGAACAACTAAACTTGCCGCCCAATCAGCAAGAAAAGTATATGTAACAAGAATTACAAAGATTCCGCCAATAATAACCGTATCTCTCAGATTGTTTATGGTGTCTCTTATATCCTTGGAATTGTCCATCAAAATATTCAATTCAATATCCGGCGGAAGTTTCTTTTTAAGTTCTTCTAATTTTTTCTTGATTGCTTCCCCAATTTTCACTGTATTTGCCCCGGATTTTTTCTGGACTATAATCATTGCCCCTTTTTTGCGGTTTGTTCTTATGTATTCTGTCTGTTCGGCAAAGGAATCGGAAATTTTTGCGACATCTTTGAGCGTAAGTGTCTGCCCTCTGAAACTGCCGACGGGAATATCAGAAATTTCAGAGACATTTTTAAATTCGCCGGGAACTCTTATCAGGTATTCTTTAGAGGCAATTTTTAGCGTACCGGCGGGTTGCGTTAAATTATTCATTCTTAACGAGTTTGTTATATCGGATATTGTAAGAGAGCGGGAGGCGAGTTTGAATTTATCAACATCCACATTTATCTGCCTTACAAGGGGACTTCTGACCATAACATTGCCGACGCCGGCAATTCTTTTTAATGGTTCCACTAATCTATCGTCTAAAATATCCTTTATTTTCGGATAGGACTCATTCGCATTGGCAGCAATAAAAAATACCGGCATCTGGTTGGTATCAAATTTCATAAGGTGCGATTTGTCGGCATCTTCCGGAAGAAATCTTTTCGCAAAATCCAAACGGTCACGGACGTCATTCGCAGCATCATCAAGGTTAATTCCCCAGTTAAACGAAAGGGTTATCACCGAAACGTCTTCCTGGGAAACCGATTGCATTTCCTTTAAACCGGGTGTAATTGAAACCTGCGATTCTATAATTTTCGTAATTTTTAACTCAACCTCTTCCGGGGCGGCACCTTGATAGGTCGTTGAAATCGTCAATACCGGCATTGTAATTTCAGGGAGAAGGTCAATTGCAAGTTTTGAAAGCGCAACAGCCGATAAAACAAAAAGCGCCATATAAAACATTAGCATCGCAACGGGTCTTTTAACTGAAAATTCAGGAAGATTCATTGAACCACCTCCACGTTTATCCCCTCGGCGAGGTTCTGCCAACCGACGGAAACGATGCTATCCGATTCGGAAATACCTGTTAGCACTTCAACAAAATCGTTCTGCGAAATTCCGGTCTTTATTATTTTCTTGTGAGCGACTGCTTCTTTTATCACATAGACATATTTTTCTGAATCCATTTCACCGATTGCATCCGTCGGAATTGATAAAACATTTTTGTGCACGGAAAGAATTATCTTGATTTTAGCGAACATTCCGGGTTTCAGCAATCCGCCCTCGTTTGAAACTGCAATTTCTATCTGCGAAGTCCTCGTTTGTAAATTAACCGCCTGGCTGATTTTGGAAACCTCGCCGTAAAAAGTTTTGTCAGGATAGGAGTCAACCGTAAATCTGGAAGAAAGCCCCTTTTTTATTTTCGGGATGTCCTCTTCGGTAATATTCGTGGTAATTTTTATTCTGTCAATGGATGCAACTTCAAAAACCGGGTTTTGAGATGTAACCGCTTCGCCGATATCCAAAAAATACTGGGTGATGACGCCGCTTATAGGCGAATTGACTTCTGACGGTTTATATTCAAACGCCGGTTCGTCGCGGTCAACAAGAGCGACTGCATCATTTTTAGAAACAATGTCGCCGACATCTTTTTTCTTCTCCTGTAATTTCCCGGGGACTTTTGAATAAACCTTTGCTTCAGAAAGACCTCTGATATCGCCGGTAAGTTCAAGCAGTTTTTCAAGATTTTTGTAGACGGGTTTAATCGTTTTTACCGGGACGGCGTTCGCAATTCTTTCGGGTTTTGCTATGAAAAATCTTGACGCACGGATTAAAATTATGATTAAAAAAACTGCCCCTACAAGTAAAATAATTTTTTTTCTTTTTCCCATTTTCTCCTCCACAATGAGCGGTCATTTTACCATTTTACCGGTTGCTTTTTCCAAACTCGCTATCGCTACATTGCAATCATATAACGCCTGAATGTAATTCATTTCCGCCTGCGTTAATGCAAATTGCGCATCCCTCACCTCAATATCCGTCATAAGACCGAGTTGAAATCTTTTTTGGGCGGTTACGAGATTCTCCTTCGCTGTATCAACATTTTCTTTGTTCGCCTCAATTGAGTCCTTCGCCTGTTTGTAATTAAGATACGCCGCACGGACCTCAAATTTTATTCCCTCTTTAATTGCCTCTTTGCTCAATTTGACCTGTTCCAGATTTGACTCGGCCTGTTTAACTTTTTGATGCGTGGAAAATCCGTCAAAAATAGGCATGCTTAAAACCGCGGCGGCAGTCCATGAATTATACCAGTTATTTTCTTTCCAGACGGTCGCCTGCCACTCGGTGTAACCTGTTACCACTATATTCGGCTTGTTGCCGGCGGCAGTAAGTTTTACTAATGATTTTGAAATATCCTCCAGAAGCATAATCTGATTTAATTCCGGACGGTTATACATTGCATCGTTCAACAAACTGTCAAGGTTGAAATCTTTCGGAACATATTCCAAATTACCCGAGAAATCAACATCTTTTTCCTTGATGTTCAGAATGTTTAGAAGCGATTGTTCCGCCAAATCAAGACCGTTTTGAGCCCCTATTAAATCTGTCTTCGCATTTGCAAGTGAAACTTTCGCACGGGAAACATCATAAGAAGAGGAGCGGCCTTCATTATAAAATTTCTCCACGACTTTAAGATGAGATTCCGTCACATCATAACCTTCTTTTGAAATTAAGACCATTTGTCTTGCAAGTATGCATTTATAAAATGCTTCTTTTGTTTTATAGACAATTTCCTGTTTTACCCTTTGATATTCCTCCTCGGTATATTTGTAATTCAGTGACGCCTGCCTGTTTGACTGATAAATTTTCCCCCACATAAAAACGGGTTGGGTCAGCGTGAGTTTGTTGTCATACATCTCATCCGCAAGGGAAAATCTGAAAGTAGGCGACACGGAAGTAATCCCTGAAAGCGCCGACGCGCCTTCCACCTCTTTCTTTTTTATGTAACTTGCGCTTGCGGAAATGTTGGGAAGATATCCGGCAAATGCTTCCCGTTTTTTTAACTTTGCGGATATTAGTTTCTGCTCGGCAATTTTTATCTGCGGATTTTCCCTCATCGCTATTTCTAAACATTTATTCAAGTCAAGTGTTTCTCCCGCAAAAATGCAGTAAGTAGTAAGTAGTAAGCAGATGGTAGATGCAACCTTTAGGTTGCGTAAGAAACACTGACTAAAGTCAGCGACTACCTCTTGCCGCTCCCCACATTTTCTATTCATCTTGAAATCCCCTTTGAAAAAACATTCCACATAAACTGCGGTGTTATATTTATTTCAATCATTTTATCGCGCATTTCTATTTTCTGATGCGCATTGGCAAACATTAAGGACAAATAAAAGAGCGCCAGGGACGAAGCGGGATAATTTTTGAATTCCCTGTTTTTTACCCCTGCGTCAATAATTTTTGTTATTATACTCACTATTTCTCCGATTTTTTTTTCCATCGCAAG
>Ga0210017_1005268_pt1 | contig 10427 bp, 5 predicted proteins | sample CryGeyCG2014_020_FD_183966 | JGI IMG/M metagenome (GOLD analysis project Ga0210017, IMG submission 183966) | Groundwater microbial communities from aquifer - Crystal Geyser CG08_land_8/20/14_0.20 (SPAdes) (version 2) | ecosystem: Environmental > Aquatic > Deep subsurface > Groundwater | place... | reverse complement strand
TATTGGTTACCAAACCGCCTATTTAAAAGCGCATTATCCGGCCGAATTTATGGCGGCTTGTATGTCGAATAATATGAGCGATATCAAGCAAATTAGCTTTTTTATGGAGGCGTGCAAACGCTCCGGACTTGAGGTTTTGGGACCCGATATCAACGAAAGTTTTTTAAAGTTTTCGGTAAATAAATCGGGAGCCATTCGCTTTGGAATGGGCGCAATTAAAGGCGTTGGCGCAAATGCTGTTAACGCCATAGTTTTAGAACGCAAAGAACACGGCAATTACACCTCCATTTTTGATATCGCCAAACGCATTGATTCACGTGCGGCAAATAAAAAGGTGTTCGACGGTCTTATTTTATCGGGGGCTTTAGATTCTTTAGCAGAGGTATATCGTTCACAATACTTTGCTTTAGACGATAAAAATCAGACGTTTATAGAAAAAGCATTGCGCTTTGGAAGTAAATATCAAGAGCATAAAAACGCCTCACAAGTATCCCTTTTTGGCGAAACATCTGAAGTGCAATTTGACGAACCTAAATTTCCCGATTGCGAACCTTGGGGTGTCATGGAAAAATTGGCAAAAGAAAAAGAAGTAGTAGGCATCTACATTTCGGGACATCCGCTTGACGACTATAAAACAGAAATACAAAATTTTTGCAATGCGCAGGTAGGTTTATTCAACAATAAAGAGTCATTGGTAGGCAAAGAACTTTCGGTTGGAGGCATTGTTACCGATGTGCAACACCGCGTTTCTAAAAATGGCAAAGCTTGGGGACTGTTTGTTTTAGAAGATTTTACCGATTCGTATGAGTTTAGAATATTTAGTGAAGAGTATTTAAAATTCAAGCATTTATTAATACTCAATTCGTTCTTGCACTGCAAGCTAAAAGTAGAAAAGGCTTGGCAAGAAGGGCAGATCAATATCAAATTTATAGACATCAAATTGCTGCAAGAAGTACTTGAAAACTTGACTAAAAAAATCACCTTAACGCTAGAGCTAGACAGTCTTAACGAAGATTTTGTCAACGAATTAAAGAACTTATTAAAAACACATCACGGCGATAAGCAACTGTGCGTTAAGGTAACTGATTCAAAAGAAAAAATTCAAGTGAATATGTATAGTCAAACTGTTAAGATAAAGCTCACAAAGCATCTGCTAAAAGTACTTGAAAGTCATAATATACCGTTTAAATTGAATTAAAATTTGCTTTAAATGAGCTTGTTTATTAAACTGTGTTATTATTTTCCACCGCAATTATCACTTCGTTTTTCTGGTTATCGACTCTTTTTAAAATTCTATCTAAATAGTCATCACCAAATTGGTTTCTAATCCAATTAATCTCATTTGTTAATGCTTTTATTTCTTTTTCACTGGAGTTTATATCAATAGTTTTTCTGCCTAATCTTCCAAGGGTTCTCACTGATAGCGTGTGGTATTTTTTTAAATCTTTGATTAGCATTTTTATGAAGTTTGCCAAATTTTCCTCATTACCTGACAATAATTTAAGATATACTTTTAAATTTTCTAGGGCTTTTGATTCTAAGGCAATATCACTTCTGCCTGTTTTGTATTGGGATTTAAAGGTTTTGATGTTTTCATAATTTATCCAAAAATCTATTGATAGTGGTAATTTGTTTTCGTCAAATTCACATTGAGTATTACCTAACAACTCTTCAAATGTTACTTCTTTGATACTTGAATTGACTTCTTCCTTTTCAATTAGCTGAGCAAATAAGCTTAATCCTTTTTTTCTCAACACATTGAGTTGATTTTTTTCATAAATTTTAGCTGTTTTTACTCTTGAAGGTAATATGCTAATTTTTTTAATAAGCTCTGGATATTTTTCTTCAATTGCTGCGTAAGTATTTCTAATATGTGTTGAAGTGTTTATTTCGCCTCCTTCATCGGGGTTTTGATTTAGTTTATTGAATAAACCTGATGCTGTTGGTTCTTCCTCTACATCAAAAATTTTGGCATCTTCACCCAACGAGCTATGAATTAGAAACATTTTTTGAGCTGCAATTTCTCTTGATTTTACAATGTCGGCTCCTATTTCGGATGGGAAAAAGTTATAGATGTATAATTCATCAAATACTTTTGCTCCAATACGATTAATACGACCTACTCTTTGAATAACTCTTGTTGGGTTCCAAGGAATATCATAATTGATAATAACTCCTGCACGGTTTAAATTGAACCCTTCTGAAAGCTTGTCACTAGTTAATAATACATCGAAGTTGTTTGTTTGCATACCTTTATATTGTGCATTGTAATCAGTATTAAGGCTTTTAGCCAATGCTGGAGAAACCTTACCATCACAAACGATTAATCGCATTCCAAATTTCTCACGGAAATAGGGTTCTAAATGTTTTATGGTATCAACATATTCTGAAAACAATATCACTTTTCTGCTTTTGTTAGCAGCTAGAATGGCTTTTATTTCATCGGCAATTCGTTCCCTTTTTGGATCATTATCTACAATTTTCAATGCTGCCAATTGGTCATGTATTTCCTGAAACAACACTATATCACTTTCTATATCCGCTAAAAAATTTGTTTTTCTTTGAAAATTATTTACATTATAAACCGTATTGTTTTTGGGTACTTTTTTATTTAATGAGTCCGTGCTATACTTTTTTAGAGTATCTTCAATAGCTTTTTTAAAATCTAAATCTAAAGATTCTTCCTCTTTTTTAGGCATCAATTTTTCAATTAAACTTCTATCTAAAATATATTTCCCATCAGATTTGTCAATGAAACTTTTTACTAATTGATGTACTTCTAAAAATCTATCGATGGATTTGCTGAACGCCCCAAAGGAACTTTCGAAACGTTTTACCAACAAACGTCGCATAAAGTCAAATAAGTTTTGTTGTTGTAGATATTGTCTATTTCCTTGTTCGTCTAATTTTTCTTCATCAACCATTTTTTCGTAACTAAATGGCTGGTAAATTGCGCCTTTAAACTCGCCGTTTTCTTTAAAATATTTGTTTAGAATGCTGTCATAAAATGTACTTTGTTCGGGTGTTAAATGATAAAATAATTCTACCGGGTCTTTTACTTTCGATAAATCTCCCACTTCTGCTTTATAGATGTAATCTTCTTCTAAATCCAGTCGGTTTCTACGGATTACTACTGATGAAATAATATTTTTGATTTGATTAGCTAACACTTTGGTTTCGTGTCGAACGATATTAATATCTACTGGTAATTCTTTTCCAAGTAATGTTCTATATAGTGTTTCTGCCTTTTGTCTTTTTTTAAATTTATTCGAATTCCAATTTTTAATAATATCCGAAAGTTGTTTGTATTTGTAATTAAATCCCCGAAACAATCCTTCTAAATTGTCATCAATCGTTATCCCTGATTTACCGGGAACAATAAATAATTTCAACAATGAAAATATATCTGCAGGGGCATTATTAAAAGGCGTAGCCGTTAATAAAATAACGGTTCTGTCTCTACAAATAGTTAATAATGCTTCATAATCTGCCGTATCTTGGTTTCTAAAATAATGTGCTTCATCAACAATCACCACTTCAATACCTTTGGTTTGAATGGTATCAGCCAAATCTTCTAATTTCCCCCGACTTTCTACTTCCCAATCGTATAACTTAAAATCGTTGATATAGCCCCACCAACCAGAACTGTATGTTTTATCACCTATTAATCCCGGAGGACAAATAACCATGCCTCTTTTTCCTAAATTTTTAGCGATTAATGAAGCAATTACCGATTTTCCTAAACCAACTACATCGGCAATAATAACGCCGTTGTATTCCTCTATTATTGATAAGGCTTGGTTTACGGCATCGGTTTGATAATTGTATTTTTTATAGCCGATTTTCTCCAGTAGATTTTCTACTTCGGGTTTTATTTGTTCTTGTTGTTGTAAGTCTAAATAGGTTTTTAGGATTAAAACATAAGCCTCAAAAGGTGTAACTGATGCTGCTTGTGATTTGTGCTGAATGAATTGAATCAAAAATTCTTTTCTGCTTTCGATTTCTGAAATTAGAATAGCACTGTCCCATAATTCATCAAAATACGTTTCGGCATCTACAAAACCATAATCTTTTATCTCTACATTAAACTCTTCTTGACCTGATAAACCTGCCCGTGTTAAATTGCTACTTCCTGTAATGAACTGACCTGTCATTGCCTGAATGTTTGCCTGCTCTTCGTTTAATCGGAATAGGTACAACTTTGCGTGGTTTGGATTTTCGGTTTTACGAATGATTAATCTTTTTTCTATTAGCATTTGTAGAAAGAATTCTACTTGATTGTAGAACGCTTTGGTGTCCATTTCTTCATTGTTAATGGCATTTCCCATTGAAGTCATAAACTGATTGAATTGGTCATCTTGTGATAGCGCTTCTTCTTGACTGCCGTGTTCTACAATTTTATTTAGAATTTGATCTACCTGCAAACCAACCAATAATTTTAGTGTTAGGTTATTGTTCTTTTTAAGATTTTCAAAGAGTTCTTGCCAACCTGAAAAGTAAAAGAATCCTACTAAAAATTTAAGCTCATCACTAATGCTGATTAATGTATTTAACCTGCCTTTTAGCGATTTATGGGTTTTGTTATTGGTTATAAAATTGTTTGCCATTACTTTATATTTTTATGATAATTCTTTTTTAATTAAATCTTCTAGTTGGTTTTTTGGCAACAACAATTGATATTCTGCTACGCCAATGGGTTTATTTACATCTTGCAAAGCAATTTCTACATCTAAATGGTTTTTATCGGCACACAAAATAATTCCAATAGGTTGGTTTTCTTCTGGCTTTCGTTCAAATTTATCTAGCAATGTTAAGTAAAAATTCATTTTACCGATATATTCTGGTTGAAATTCGCCTATTTTTAGTTCAATTGCCACAAGCGATTTTAAATCACGATGAAAGAAAAGCATATCTACAAAATATTCTTTCTCATTATATTCTAAACGATATTGATTGCCTATAAACGAAAAACCTTTGCCGAGTTCTAAAATAAAATGCTTTATTTTTTCGACCAATCGTTTTTCTAATTCTCGTTCTTTTATGGTTTGTGTAACTCCCAAAAAACCTAAATTGTAACTACTTTTTAATAGTTCATCCGCATAATTGGCTACATTTTCGGGTAATGTTGCTGCAAAATTATGACTTTTTTCAAGGCTGCTTTCTTGCAAAAAGGCTTTGGCTTTGATGTAATTGAGTAAAACATCTCTTGTCCACGCCATTTTTACTGTTTTTGAGGCATAAAACAAAGCTTCTTCGTCAGAGCTGGTTTTGCTCATTATTAGCAAATTGTGTTTCCAAGGTAAAACTGCGACGCTGCGTCGCAGTTTTTCATTTGCGGTTTTATAGCGTTCATAAAACTTTTTCATATCCCACAAGTTGCGTGGCGAAAGTCCCATATCTGGAAACTCTTTTTTAAGGTCGATGGAAAGCTTTTTTATAACACCACTACCATAAAATTCTGCGGCAACTTTTTCGGAAAGTAATTTACCTATACTCCAATAAACCGATATAGTGCCTTGATTTATCTTGATGGCAATACTTCTTCTAGCCGTTTGTATCTCGCTAATACAACTGCTCAATATTTCGTTATAAACAATAATTTTATCTTCCATAATTACAGTACAAAATTAGCATACTCTTGCGCACTCAACCCAAAAGCTGGCTCAACCACCAAAACTTCCTCATAACTTAGCTCGTAGAGTTTGTAAACCATTATTCTAACTTTTTATTATCGGTTAAATCTTTAAAATTTTGTTTGCTTACAATTTTAGCACCCGATTTTTTTTCTAATTCTTTTCGGGCATTTCCCGCTACATTGCCACCTGCTTTTGCAGCTTTGTGATTTTCAACAAAACCTTTAGCATTTTTATTTTTTGCAATTTCGGTAGTAGAAGCTTCGCCAAGCATTGTAAAAATTAGCTCTAAATCAGTCATATGGTCTCTTAAATTTTCGGTAGCTTTGGTTAATCCTTTTAGTTTTTTGTAATCACTAGGGATAATTCCAAAAGTAGCTTTGCTAATTTCGGCAGTTAATATGGCATATTCTTTACCTTCTTTCACACCACGTTGCTTCCATTCGTTGGTGAGTTCGTCACGAACTTGAATGCCTCTTATACGTTTTTCTATCCACGCATCACTATAGCCTTTGGCTTTGTAGGTTGCTCTTATTCGTGCTTGTGCTAATTCTGGGTCTTCTATTTCGGCTATGCGTTCTGCACCCACTTGGGCAAGCCATTGTTTAAAGGGTTCTGCTTTAGGCGATGGAATAGATTGGATAATTCGTAATAATCCTTGTTTAGCAGCACAATCTGTTGCATACTTTTTGCCATCAGCAGCTACTAATTTCAGTTGTCGACAAATTGTCGATAACTCAAAACCTGAAACTTTTTCACGCTTTTTCATTCTGTACCAATAGTCTTTTGAATCGGAACTATCAGTTAATATTGCTATAACATCTACAACTGCAAAATACCATTCTTGTTCTTCATCATTCCAATCAGAACGAATTTGTTTACTTTCAGATATTTTTAGATCTGTCATAATTAAGTTGATTTTAAATTTTGGCAGTTTTCAATTCTACTAGGGTACAAATTGTACCCCGGTTGTTTTTTAGTTGTTCATCGCGGCTTTGCATTTTTTTATATATTGCTTTACATCAGCACTATCAGTAAGTATTTGAACAATATCTTGCATAGAAAAATACCATTTTTGTTCTTCTTCGTTATACACTGAACGCACTTGTTTTTCTTCAAATAATTTTATCTTCCATAATTACAGTACAAAATTATCATACTCTTGCGCACTCAACCCAAAAGCTGGCTCAACCACCAAAACTTCATTATAAGTAAGCTCGTAGAGTTTGTAAACCATCACATTTAATTTATTATTTAAATCATCAAATACATCTGTTCCAAAAGTTCCTTCTAATTCAAGTATTACTTTGTCAAATAAAGGTATTTGATGTTTTTTAGGAAATGAAATTGGAAGAGTTTCTAAAAAAGTTTTAGAAATATTAACGGTTAAACTTGAATTATTTGAAAAGTTGTTAGCGTAAAACCAATTAATTAATTTTGAATTAAGTAATCCAGTAAAAAACTCATAACAATCTTTATAATCATTTTTTAAAACTATATTATTTGTTGAAGCAAAGGATTTTCTTTTTTTCTTATCAATAGCAGCTACCAGAGGCATAGTCCCTCCACTTATTCTTTGCATTACAATTTTCTTTGGTTCTTCCCATAAATAATCAGGTCGTTTTCTATGAATTTCATTCAAATTCCAAATAATATGATTACTTGCATCATTAATTTTAAATCTTTTAATATCCTTTCCTTCTAAAAGTTCAAATGTATTATTGCTTTTTTGAGGAAAAATTAAATGTTTGTGTGCAACAATACCTTCAATAATATCAACACAATAATTACCAAAATCAACTTTATTCTCTTTAATTCTATTACTTAAAGAAAGTTGCTTTTCATCAAGCATTATATTAAAAGTATAACTTGTGTTTTTTAAAAAATCATCACGATTAATATTTTTTAAATCATAAATTTTATCAGATAATGATTTAATATCAGTAACTATTTTTGTTTCAAAGTTTTCTGTATTATTTCCAATTTGAAATAAAATTGTTGAAGCAGTAACTTTATCAAAAATACCAGCGCCAAGATCAACTATGGAATAAATATTGTTGTTTTTTAAAATATCATATCTAATAGTATCAAATACAGTTCCTCTCAATAAATTATTTGGAATAATAAAATTTAGGCTTCCATTTTGCGTTATCATATTCTTACCATTCAAAATAAATAAAGCAAATAAATTTATTTTTCCCGACTGTGTTGATTTAGAATTTATTTTATCTTTAGGTGTGGATAATTTTAAAAAGTAATTGTCATTGACATATTTTTTAAAATCTAACCCAAAATTGACATCTCTTGTGTAAACATAAGGCGGATTCCCAATCACCACGTCAAACTTCTCTACCCCAAACATCCATTCTGGGTCAAACCAAGAAGTGCTTTCGTTGCTAAAGGGTTTCCAAGCGGCTAATTGTTGTGCGCGTTTGTTTTGACCACCGGCTTTGAGTTCGTTTTTATAAATTTGGGTTTGCAGTTTTTCAAAATCATTTTTTAGTTTTTGTTTGTCGGTTGGTGTGGCTTGCAAGTAAGCACTTCTAATTTTTTGCAATTGGTTTTGTAATTCTTCCGTCTCGCCAAAATCAAAAGAAGTTTGTTGTTTTTCTGCTTCCAAACCTATAAGCGTGTTAGCCGTAACAAACTTAAATTCTAAGTTAGGTAACGGTATTATGCCTCTATTTTCTGCGTTATCATCAATATTTTCATCAATAACCAACGAAAGGAAACTTCTTAGTTTAGAGATTTCGGCAGCAATGGGCTGAATATCTACACCATAAATAGAATGTTGAATGACGCCTAGTTTACGGATATAATCGCTATTGGCTTGGTTGAGTTTGGTTTCCATAGCTTTTTTAACCAAAGCATTGTCAATTTTTTCTAATTGTTTGGCTTTCCACCAAACGGCATTTTTGTCTAACTTTTTAAGCAATCCAATAATTTTGTGTAAAACGCCCATTGGAAATGCTCCCGAACCACAAGCGGGATCTAAAATCTTAACTTCACTTAAAGCTTCGAGAATTTGAGTTTTTTGTTTTTCAGTAAGATTTGACAACTTTTCAAAAGTTGTCAAATCTGCCGATTCATCTTTAAACAAAAATTCTAATATGCTTTCCTCAATTTTGGTTTTGGTTTTGATGTACTGCAATAGTGATTGTTCAACCATATAATCGACAATCTCACGAGGTGTATAGAAACTTCCTGTAGATTTACGAGCACTTTTCTCGGTATCTGGGTCAATCTCTGCCAAAAGATTTTCGAAAATAGTTCCTAACATTTCTGGGTCGATACTTACCTCAAAATCATTAATGCTGTTTTCATCAATAGTGAAATTGTATTGTTCCAATACTTCGAAAAAATCCTTAAACCAATTATTGGGAATATTTAAAGCGAAATTTGGGCTATGAATTCCTTTGCTGTCCTTTGGAAAAAAGTCATCGTCCTGTGCTTCAAAAAGACCCCCATTCAGGAACGGCACAAGCTCGTGATTGTTGGGTAAAATATAAGGTTTTCTGTCTTGGTGTTTTTTGTTTAAAACTAAAAAGAATAATTTTTCTAGAATGGAATGATAGTAATTGTGATGGTCATTATTGACACTTGCCACCATATTTGACGAAAGCCATTCTTCGGGAATTAAAGGAATTCCATTGTCTGATTTCTTGTTTTTTAGAAACCAACAAAAAATAGTTCTACCAATCAGCCTAACTGCGAATTCTTGATATACTTTTCTGTTCTCAACTGGCGTTGATGGTAGCTGCAAACAGGCATTTTCTGTTTTCTCTTTTTTATTGTCAAGATACGTTCCGCCAATAAGCTGGTAAAAAGCTTTTGCAATTTCGCTATAAAATTTTTTGTTTAATTTTTCAACACTAAACGCTTCTTGAATGTCTTCTAACGAGCTGAAATTAAAATCGTTAATTCTGTTTTTGAATGTTTTGTTGGTTCTTGCTGGGTCAACAAAATAAGTGTAACGTTTCCAATTGGTAAATTTTTGTTCTTTGTTACCATAGTTTTTACGAATGAATGAAAAGCGGAAACAGTTATTCTCATCATAGAAAATGAAAATGGCACCGTCTTTAAAATCTTCTTTCAGAACTTTTTTGGCAATTTCAAACTGTCGTTTTTTAGAAGAACGCTCCGATAAAATACCTTGAAATTTACAAGTAAAAACAATTAAATCATCGGAATTATTAAATGCTACTTCTCCTATTTTTTGTAGGTCAGTGAAGTGTACAAAAGCATTATCTATCAATATGCCATCTAAGTTCTCGCTATTTGGAGAAAAAGAGGAAATTTTATTTTTAAAGAAATCAGTAACTGATTTTATAGAGAAATTTTGAATTAGTTCGGTCATTTAAGCGACTATTTAATAATGAGAATTCATTAGAAACTTGCTAAGTTGTAAATATATAAAAAAGCAAACTAAATTAGGTTAAGTAAGCTGTAAATGGTTGATTCATTATTAAAAAAATAATTGTTTAAAAACTGAGGCTAATTTTACCATTTTATTTAAACCATGATTTTACAACTTTTTAAAAGTTGTCAAATCTGCTAAATGATTTTGTATTTTTACAACTAATTTTTACAAATGAACATTCATTTTATAGCCATTGGCGGAAGCGCCATGCACAACTTAGCCATTGCACTAAAGCAAAAAGGTCATCATGTAACCGGAAGTGATGATGTGATTCACGAACCTTCAAAATCGCGATTGGCGGCAAAAGGCTTGTTGCCAAATGCTTGGGGCTGGTTTCCAGAAAATATCAACGCACAAATTGATGCCATTATTTT
>Ga0210017_1005267_pt1 | contig 10427 bp, 8 predicted proteins | sample CryGeyCG2014_020_FD_183966 | JGI IMG/M metagenome (GOLD analysis project Ga0210017, IMG submission 183966) | Groundwater microbial communities from aquifer - Crystal Geyser CG08_land_8/20/14_0.20 (SPAdes) (version 2) | ecosystem: Environmental > Aquatic > Deep subsurface > Groundwater | place... | reverse complement strand
TGGGTCGACGGCGCCCTCTTTATTCCTGGTTCCGGCCTGCCCTGAACCGGACCTGTCCGAAGGCCGCCGTTTCTCCCGTTTTTCTTCCTCCCGGCCGGTTCCTTCGGCGGGCTTCCGGACGCCTTGAGAACCCTTTTCATCCAGGGAAGCGCCGTGGCCCTTGTAATTCACGGAGAAACCGAGATCGTTCAGGTTCGGCTCATGCGCCTTATACGTGTCCTTCTTCACCTCTCCCCGGCCGGAAAAGGCGCTCATTTCTTCCTTGGAAAGCTCTATGTCCGGGGAAGAGATCTTCATTGTCCACTTAACGAGCGGGATGGCTATCAGTATATACACCGGAATAAGCCATATCCAAAGACTTATTTTCCCGCCGTTTTCATTTTCTTCTTCCATAAAACCTCCGCGAATAAGTCTCAGGTTACAGGTCTCAAGTCACAAGCCGCCAAAACTTATGGTCTGAGCCTGTTTGAGCCTGTTTTACGGTTATACAATAATTATATAATAGTAGTTTGAGGGAAAGTCAAGATGAAAGAAAATATTTTGGGTTTGGCGGGAATACTGATAGGAAATCTGCTTCAGATCTTTATTTTTTTAAACGGCGTTTTTTATCTCTTCATCTCTCTCTGCTCCGTTCTGATGCTTAAAAAGACCGGGGAAAAATCCCGCGGCTCGGGTAAAAAATTCGCCATCCTGGTGCCCGCTCATAATGAAGAGAGCGTCATCGCCTACTTCCTGGAAAGCGCGGTAAAAACCAATTATCCTGCGGAATTGCGCGACATTTACGTCATCTCCGACCACTCCTCCGACGGCACCCTGGAAATAGCGAAAAGATACCCGGTTTCGGTTTTCGATTTTTCTGAAAAAGACAAACGCCCCGGCAAAGCCGCGGCCCTGAACCGGGCCGCAAGCCTTATTTTGCAAAAAAACTACGACGCCTTATGTTATTTCGACGCCGATTCCCTGGTACACCCGGAATTTCTCAACTACATGTGCGGGCATCTGAACGCCGGACGCAAGGTCATCCAGGGAAGACAGGTTTCCAAAAATCCCAAAGAAGGCTGGCTCGCAAGGATTCTTTCCGTGGGACAGATAATTTCCAACCGTTTTTTTCAGAAACCCAAATCTCTTCTCGGATTTTCGGCTACTTTTCACGGCAAGGGTATCTGCCTTTCCCGGGAGATAGCGGCTGAACATCCCTGGGACGAGGACTGCCTTACGGAAGACCTGGAACTGCAGATGCGCCTGATAAGGAACGGGATAAAAATACACTGGGGCGAACACGCCGTCGTCTACGACGAACAACCGCTCAATCTGAAACAGTACTTTAAAAGGACCATACGATGGACGCGCGGCTCCCTCGACACGGCAAGGAAACATCTTAAGGGGCTCATCGCGGCTTTTCTTAAAACAGGCGACCCGAAAATACTCGAAGCCGCCCTTTATTGCGCGAACGTCTACAGGTTGTCGCTCATAGGGCTTACCGCGATATTTATTTATTTCCGCCTGGACGGCTTCAATTTTCTGGTCTGGTTGTACCACCTGATCCCAGGCAGCGAACTTCTTTTCAAACTCCTGTTCTTCTCGCCGCTTTTTTTCGTTCCGTTCATAATTCTGGTCATCGACCGGGTCGAGCCCGATCTTTTGCTGGCCTATTTTCTCCAGCCGGTACTGGGACTTCTCCGGATTCCCACTTTCGTCGCCGGAGTCTTCAAAAACAGAATAAACTGGGACCGGACGGACCATGGAAGCCGGGTCGCCATTTCGGACCTGGTAAACCCCGTTAGAGAAAAAGGGCGCTTCGCGGTAACAGCCGGCGGCTCTGGACCACAGGCGGGAACTCCGGATTTTACCCCCAACCGGAGCCGGGGCCTTCTCTAATGGGGTAAAGGAAAGGACCTGAAAAACCGCGGGAAAAGACGCGGACGGGACGCCCCTTTCCCCGGTTTCATAAGGAAAAAGGACGGATTTTTGTATAATAGTAATGGATAACGGACATTGAGATTCCGGAGCCTTACATCTTCGCAAGGAGGAATGATGAAAACGACTTTTTTGTTTCTGCTGGTTTCCATTTTAACGCTTCCGGCCTTTTCCCAGGAAGAGACGGCGGATCCGGGAATACAAAGACCCGATTCCGCGAGGATTTTAAACTCTATTTCCGCGGATCTCAAGCTCAGCTCCAAGCAGGAAGAAAAGATCGCGAAAGCCATGGACAGAAAAACCAAAGATTTCGACAAAACCCTCGCGGATTATGAAAAAAACATGAAAGAGCTGAAAAAGTTCGAATACAAGGTTAACGAATTGAAATACGAGATGCTGAAAATAAACAAAGCCCTTCCCGACGTCATACGCGAATTTCTGGACGACGAACAGAAAATAAAATTCGACGAAAAACTGAATCCCAAGCCGGCAAAGGAAGAGCCTAAAGAGTTGAAAGGCGGGAAAGCGGGAGGGACGCCCGCCGAAACGGGGGCTCAGCCCAAAAAAAAGAAACGGGTGCTGGTAAGAAAGAAAAAAGCCCAGCCCAAAGCGGCGCAACCCTCCGGAGCCGGAGTCCAGACCCCAAAAGCGCCCCCGGAACCCGCCGGCCAGCCGGAAGATTCGCCCGAGGAACCCCCGGCCGAGGAAGACGGCGTCTATTATCCTTGACCTGAAAATCTCCGCCCGCGCCTGCCGCGCGGCGCAAGGCCCGGTCCTTTTCCCGCAAAATTTCAAGGAAGGGAAAATGAGAATAAAGATAGCCGATATCATCCTGTCGTTCGGATTTCCGGCAGAAAATCCGGCTTTTCTGCGCGAGGCCGGGGAACGCTACGGCGGATTCCTGACCCGCGAAAAGACGGCGCCTGACCTGTTCTTTTCCGTGAGACTCAAAAAGCTTAAAAAAGAGCCCTTCAGGCCGTCCATAACCCTCGAAAAAAACCTTCTGAAAATAAACCGCGGGGATTTTTTCTGCGAAGCGGACCTCAAAAAAAAGCGCGGGGCGCTCCTGCTCAATCCCTCCGTCTATTCTCTAGATTCTTTTTTGCGGGTCCTGATCTCCGTTCTTCTCAATAAAAAAAACGGCCTGCTCGTACACGCGGCCGCCCTGAGCTTTAAAAAAGGCGCCTGGCTCCTGGCGGGCAAGTCCGGCAGCGGAAAAAGCACCCTCTCCCGCCTGGCCGCGGGAAAAGCCTTTATTCTAAGCGACGAACTGGTGCCGCTGAGAATAAACAAAAAAGGCGTCACCGTCTTTTCCTCCCCTTTCTGGGGCGAAATGCGGGGCAGGGGCGAAGCTTTCGAAAAAAACCTCAAAGGGCTCTGCCTTTTAAAAAAATCCACGGAAAACCTCAAAACCCCGGCTGGAGAAGCGGAATTCGCCGGGACTTTTCTGCGCTGCGTCATGAATTTTTCCAAAGCTCCGGAGATTTCGGAAAAAGCGGTTAAAAAAACGGCCGCCCTGTGGCGCCTCCTCAGGCCTCAAAATCTTTATTTTTCCAAAAAGGACGACGGGTTTCTAAAATTGCTATAATCCAGTTATGGGGAAAAACATAAAAAAAGGCGTGATCTGGCGCAAAATAGAGGGGAAAATTTTCATCATAGATCCCGAGAGGGAAAAACTGCATTCCCTGAACGAAACGGCCTCTTTCTTCTGGGAACTGCTGGCCGACAAAAAAACGGCGGAAGAAATGACGAAAAAAGCCGCCTCGCGATACGAAGCGGCCCCGGAAGAAATAAGGAAAGACCTCTCGGCGCTCCTCGAACTTCTTAAAAAGGAAAAACTTTTGATATGAAAAAGAAAAAATACGAGAAACCGCGGATAAAAACGGAAAAGATATTCGAAACCGCCGCCCTGGCCTGCGGAAAATGCATTAACGGCCCCACCAGCCAGCTGGCCTGCAAATCCCTGAAAAAGTTCTCCTGAGACCCGATGACCCGTCTTCCGCCAGCCTCCCCCATAAAAGCCGTAAAACTCGAGGGCTCCAGTATGCTTCCTCTTTTTAAGGACGGGGAAACGGTCTTTTACTCGGCCGGCGACGCCGCTTCCTCCTTCTCTCCGGGCGACTGCGCGGTTTACCGCCTGGAAGGCGGACTCCTCCTGCACAGGATAACGGAGACGGGGGAAACGGGAGCCGTTTTTTCCAACGACGACGGCCTGGACGGACATTTTGTAAAATGGGAAAACGTGCTCGGCGAGGTGCAGACCTCGAATCCGCTGAAAAAAGGCCGCGCCGGCCTGCTGTTTCATAAAACAATGAGAAAACTAAGATGCGCCCTCAAACGGAATTAAATTTTCTCTCCCTGAAAAAAAACATTCCGCTTTCCGCCACCGTAGAGCTTACCCGCCGCTGCCCCTACTCCTGTCTGCACTGCTACCTGCCGGAAACCCGCGGGCTGAAAAAAATCCCGACGAAAACGGAACTTACGGCCGCCGAACTGGGAAGAATTTTCGGGGAGTTAAGGAAATTGGGCGCCATGTCCCTCGCGCTCACGGGGGGGGAGCCGTTTCTCAGGGAGGACCTCCCCGAGATCTGCGCGCTGGCCGTAAAGCACAACCTGGACGCCGCCATTTACACTTCCCTTTATCCGGCGAACCCCGCTCTTCTCGAAAAAATAAGGGAAACGGGACTAAAAAAACTGGAAATAAGCCTGTACGGCAGAAAAAAAGTTTACGAACGGGTGACGGGGAAAAAGAATTCTTTTAAAACCGTCATGGAAAATCTGAAAACGGCCGGCCGGCAGGGCTTCAAAATAAAAATAAAAACTCCCCTGCTGAGCCTTAACGGGGGAGAGATCCGCTGGCTGCGGTCCTTCTGCGAAAGAAACAGCTACTCGCTGGGAATAGACCCGCAGCTGGCCCCCGGGAACGACGGCAGCCTGAAAAATTTAAGCTTCGCCGCAAAAAGAAAGGACCTGGAAAGCTTGTTCAAAAAAACCTGGTTCAAACCGGAAAAGAACCCCGACGGGGCCCAGTCGGGCGATAACCCGGTCTGCGGCGCGGGCCGGAACGTTATTTCCATTGACCCTTACGGGAACGTTTATCCCTGCCTCCAGCTTCCCCTCGCGGCGGGGAACGTGAAAAAAGAGACGCTGTCCCGTATCTGGAAGGAATCGGTAAAACTCGAAAAACTTCGCCGGCTCCTCTCGCGGCCCCCGGGGGAATGCCTGAAATGCGCCTTATTGAGCCTGTGCCCCCGATGCCCGGGGATATCCTATCTCCGGGGCGGAGACCCCCGGCACGCATACGAAGACGCCTGCCTTATGGCCAAAATCTCCCGAAAAATGATATAATAAGACTACTATGGCATTCAAATGCGACATCTGCGGGAAAAGGCCTGTATCCGGAAACTCTTACAGCCACTCCCACAAAGCCTCCAAAAGGCTTTTCAAACCGAACTTGCAGAAACAAAAAGTCGTTTTAGCCGGCAAGAAAGTTTCCGCCTACGTATGCACCAACTGCATAAAAAGCGGAAAAACCGTGCGGGCCGCCTGAGAGCCTTAAAACGTCTTTTTTTTCCAGGATTCCCGAAATAATAATTTAATATTTTCTAAATATATTCCTTCTCGTTTCTTATTAACATTTATATGGCGGGAAGGTCCGGTAATTTGCTATTTTATATATTGAACTGAACGCGATTCCCGGCCGGCCGGGCTCAGGGGAAAACGGCAAAAACAGCCTGGAGGAAAGATGGATTTCGACGAAAAACAAAAATTCGACCCCGCATCCATAAACGACGTGGAAACCGCCCGTCTCGCTTTGCGTTGGGCGCTGGAAAAACTCCACCTGGTCGGAGAGGAAAACGGCAAATTAAAGGAGGATAACCGCGCCAAGGCGACCTCGAACAGAAATCTCATCAGCCAGCTGGAACAAAAAGAGGAAATTCTGAAAAAATGGCAGGTAACGATAAAAAACTGGGAGGAAAACTGGAAGACCCAGACGGCCATGGAAAACGAGCTTAAATCGAAGCTCCGCCAGCAGATAATAAACGAGGAAACCTCCCACTTTACCCAGGCCAAGATACAGCTGGAAGAAGAAATAAAAGCCCTTAAAAACGAGTTGGCCAGAAAAGAAGCGGAAACCGGGAAACTCAAGCTGGACCTGATAGAAGAGATAAAAAAATCCAGCGAACTGAAAGAAGAGGAAGCGCAAAGCATCATAAAAAAATACCAGGAAGAGTTCCTGAGACAGGAAACGGATCTGAGGCAGAGGTACGAAAAACTGGAAAAAGAACTCATAGAAAGGCACTCCCTGGACCTGGAAAAACGCGAGATGGAACTGCGGTCCCTTTACGAACAGAAACTTCAGTCTTTCTCGGGAATGTATAAAAACAAGGAAGAACAGCTGGAAAAATTCAGGCTCCAGGCGGAGGAGGATTTTCTTAAAAAAACCGGAGAAACGAAGGAAGCCTTGCAAGCGGAATACGAGGCCTCAAAAACACGCCTCCTGGACGAAGCCCGGGAAGAGAAGGAACGCCTTTCGAAAGAACTGGCCGCTCAGAAAAACGAATTTGAAAAAGAAAGGAAAATTTTTTACGAAAACATGGAAAAAGAGCGCGCCGCGCTCGGCGAGGAATACAGGCAGAAACTGGAACAGGCCGGCGCCTTTTTTGAGAACGAGAAAAAAAACCTGAGAGAGACCCTTCAAAAAAGGGAAAACGACCTTTCGGAAACCAGGGAAAAAGAGCTGGCCGCTCTGAAAAACGCCCACGAAAAAGAACTGGGGGACCTGAAAAAAAGACTGGAAGAATACATAAACAACCGGGAGCAGGAGTACGTGACGGTAAGGATAAAGATGGAAGACGACATGCTCCAGTTGGTAAAGACCCATGACCGCGAAAACGCCGAAAAATTCGAAGCCGCTCTCAAAGAAATAAGAAAAAAATGGAGCGACCAGAGCATAAAGCACAAAGATGCCGTTTTAAAAGCCGTAGAAGAGGCCAACGCGGCCTGGGCGGACGACTGGGCGCGCAGGGAAAAACAGCTGGCTTCGGGAAAAACCGAAGAAATAAAAGCCGCCGCCGGCGACATAGAAAAAGAATTCAGGATAAAATACGAGGGCCACAAAGAAGCTCTCAAAAACGAAAAACGGGACTGGCTCACCGCCCAGGCCGAAGCGATGGAAAAGGAGCGGGAAGAGCTGGAAAAAGAGTTCCAAAAAAATTATGAACTTCAGAAGGAGCTCCTCCAAAAAAACCTCAAAGAAAAGGAAGCCGTCCTCGCCGGAGAATTTTCGCTTAAAAACAGGGACTTCCTGCTGGAAAAAGAAACGCTCCTTGAAGAGGAAAAAAAGCGCCTGCGGGAGAACTTTCACAAATACAGGTCCGCCCTGAAGCTCAAATACTCGGAACTGGAAGACGCCCTTAAACTCCGCCACGCCCAGGCGGAACTGGAAGCCGAAGCGGGAATAAAAAAAGATTACGCCGAAAAAGAAAAAAAATTCCTGGACGACCTCCGCCAGAGGGAAGAGGCGGCCAAAAAGGAACTGTTCGAAAGGCAAAAAGAGCTCAACCGGGAAAAGGAAAAACTGGAAAAGGAGCTTTCCGCGGCTAAAGAAAAATTTTCACAGGATCTGGAGAGACAGGAGGAACAGGTCTCAAAAAGGTACAAGAACTGGCTCTCCGAAGAAGAAAAAAAACTCGCCGGAAAACTGGCCCGGCGGGAAGAGCTGCTGTCGGAACAATACCTGATCAGGGCCAAAGAACTGGAAGGAAGGGAAAAACAACTCGCGGAAGCCCTGAAAGAGAAGAACGCGGAAGCCGAAAACCGGCTGGCGGAAATGAAACTGGAATTCGAGAACCGGCTGACGCTGGAAAAGGCTTCGGTCAGAGAAAGCGTTAAAAGCCAGGAGATGAACCTCAGGAACAGAGAAGCCGAATTGAAAACCCTGGAAGAAAAGCTGAAAGCCGATTATACCGATCTTAAAATAAAACTGAACCAGGATTTCCAGCTGAAAGAACAGGACCTTTTCAACTCGCTGTCCAAGGCTAAAGACGAGATGTATAAACAACTTTCCGAAAGAAGGCTGCAGCTCGAGAACGAATACGAGAGAAGACTGTCCGCCTTCCGCGAAAAGGAACTGACGCTGGAAAACATCAACAAGGAAAAGGAAAAAAAACTTTTAAAAGACCTGGAAGGCCGGCGCGACAGGGAAGCCGAAAAACTCGGCCTGGAATACGAAAACCGCAGGATGGAGCTTGAAAAGGCGCTTAACGAAAGGAAAGACGCCCTGGAAATACTGTACGGCGAAAAAATGGCCTCCCTGGAAAGCGAATATTCTAAAAAAGCCGCGGAACTCTTCAAACAGAAAGAGACCGAACTGGCCGAAAAGACGCTCGAAGCCGAAAACCGCCTGAAACAAAAGGAGATGGCGCTGGAAACCCGGCGCATGGAAGCCGAAAAGCGCGCCAGGGCCGAGTTCGAAAAAGAAAAAATAAACTGGGAAAATCAGAAAATAGAGATTCTTTCAAGGGAGCGGCAACTGCTCAAAGCCGAATTTGAAAAACGGGAACTGGCGGTCAACGCCAAGCTCTCGGACGAGTTGGACAAAGTTAAAAAACAAAAGCTCGCTCTGGAAGAAGACCACAACGGGAAATTGGACGAATTGGAAAGGCATTATCACGAAACGTTCGAGAAGGCCAGGGCCGGTCTCGATAAGACCAGAAAAGACCTGGAAGACAAAACCCGCGCCAAATACAAGGAACTGGAAGAGGAAAAGAACAAGATCGTCATGGAAATAAGCAGAATAGAGGACGAGATCTCGGAAAAATACAGGAAAAAGGAAGATGAGCTTTTCCGGTACTGGAAAGAAAAGCAGGAAGAGTTGAAAAAGGAATACGAAGGGAAACCGGGAAACGCGCGGGATGAAAAATAAACTATGGACTGGGACATTTTTAAGGACGAAAACTCCGGAATAATAAAAGAAAGCGAGATCGACAGCGCGAAAATGATCCTTCGCCTTTCTTCGGAATTGAAAGAAAAGGAAGATGAGCTTTCCGGCATCCGTTCCAAAACGTTCGAGGAGATCCGGCGCGTTTCAAAAGCCAAAGAGCTGGAATTCGAGGCGCTGGCGAAGGCTCAGGAAGAAAAAAATTTAAAAAAAGAGCAGGAGCTCGCCAACCTGCTGATAGAAAAGGAATCCCGGCTTTGGCAGAAATACAAAAGCCTCCTCGAAGACGGGCTCAGCAAACACCGCCTGGAAATAGAGGAGGAAAAGGGAAAAATCAGGAAAGCTTCCGAAGAAAAAGAGCTGGAAATAAAAAAACAAAGGGAAAAGCTCAAAGAGGAGACCGAAAAACTTTTTAAACTCTGGCAAACCGAAAAAGAGACGGAAAGCTTCCAGGAAAAGGAGATCTTCGCCAAACAACTTTCCTTTTTAAAGGAGAATTACCAAAAGGAGATTTCCGAACGCGTGCGCCAGCTTGAAGATATTTCCTCCAAAAAAATAGATTATATCCGCGAATCCCTGGATAAAAAGCACGCTCTGGAACTGGAGAAAATACGGACCGATTTCCAGAACGAGCGGACTCTCTCTCTCAACAACCTGGCGCTGAAAATGAACGAGGAGTTCAGGCAAAACCAGGAGGCCCTGTACGCCGAATACCAGAAATATTTAAACGAAAACAGACAGTTCCTGAACGCCCAGAGCGAGCAGCGCCTCCGGGGCCTGGAAGAAGAATACGGAGCGAGGTTTGAGACGCTTAAAGCGAGCCTCCGGGAAAAAGAACTGGAACTGGAAAACTCCAAAGCCGCCGGCGCCGAAGCCAACAATAAATTCCTCGCTTCCCTGGCGGCCAGGGAAGAAGAAATAAAAATCAAAAAAGAACTGCTGGAAAAAGAGTTCCGGGAAAAGGAATTTTCCCTGAAAAACGAGATGGAAAGGCTGGAACTGACTTTTCTGGAAAAGACTAAAAGGGAAAAAAAAGAAGTAGAGAACAGAAAACTGGAACTGGAAACCGATTTCGAAACAAAAAACAAAAAACTTTCCGAATCGGAAAAAGAGCTGGAAGAAAAAAGGGAACAGCTGGGCCTCTTCAGGACTGAAATAGAGACCCTGCTGAAAACCAAGGAAACCGAGATCGTTTCCCTATATAAGGGCTTTAACGAAACCTTCCAGAAAACTGTGGAAGAAAATTTCAAGATAAAGGAAAGAGCCGCCCTCCTGGGGATCCGGGAGCTCAAGGCAAAAACCGAAGAAATCCTGAGGGAAAAAACGGAAGCCGCGGAAAAGATAGAGAAGCTCAGTCTCGAGCTCCTGGACATGAGAAAAAAGGAAAAAGAGCTGACCGCCTCCTCCAAGGTCGCCGTGGAAAGACTCCGGGAGGAACTGGGAGGGAAAGAGGCGGAGGCTGAAGAAAAAATCAGGGAAAAGTACAACCAGAAGCTGGCTTTTGAAATAAAAAAGATGCAGGAAACGATAAAGGAGCGGAAAAGAGAGTCGGAGGAGCAGAAAAGGG
>Ga0210017_1005266_pt1 | contig 10428 bp, 12 predicted proteins | sample CryGeyCG2014_020_FD_183966 | JGI IMG/M metagenome (GOLD analysis project Ga0210017, IMG submission 183966) | Groundwater microbial communities from aquifer - Crystal Geyser CG08_land_8/20/14_0.20 (SPAdes) (version 2) | ecosystem: Environmental > Aquatic > Deep subsurface > Groundwater | place... | reverse complement strand
GAAAGCGCTGGAGCAAAGGTATTGAAAATTGAAAAAGGGTATGGAACTGACGATGCACAGGAATATGCCAAAAACCGGGCAGCAGAGGATGGACGCCTCATACTCCTTGACCAATACAGCAACCCTTTCAACCCATTGGCGCACGTGCAGACAACAGTGCCGGAAATCCTGAGGCATGTGCCCGGGATAACGCATTTCGTGGCATGCAAAGGAACGACTGGAACGCTTATTGGATGCGCAAATGGCTTCAAAGAACGAGGAGCAAACGTGAAAATCATCGGCGTGGAGCCAAAGGAGATGTTCCACGGCCTTGAGGGGATAAAAAATCTCTTGGCAACTGCCAGGGTTCCTCCGGTCTACAAGCCAGCCCTTGTTGATAGAACAATTTTCGTGGATGACCGCGAGGCATGGGAGGCATGGCGCGCGCTTCGCTGTGTGCAGGGCGTTTCATGTGGCATAAGCTCGGCAGCGGCGGTTGTCGCTGCATTGAGGATAGCGCATGGGCTCATTGCAAACGGAAGGAAAGGGGATATAGTTGTGCCGTTTCCGGATGGGATTGAACACTATGAAGGCTCAACAGCCTACCAGGCTGCATTTCCCGAAGTTTACAAACCACGGCAAGCAAAAGCACGGCACGGCAAGCACCAAGCCACCGAGTATGGATTTCAAGATGGAACAATACGGTTCTCTTCCGATGAAACAACGGCACTCAAAGAGATAGCCGATAGGACACGCACGCACAGGGGGAAAGAGATTACATTCTACGGAAAAGGAAGATTGTACGGGGAGAATTGTTACATAATTGATGAAATGCATATTGTTGATGAGGTCGGAAGCGAAACCCGCAGCACGCCGGTCTTTGATTCAGAGCATGCGCGCCAGCTTTATACCGGCGTTAAGGATGGGGATGACGAATTTTTCTTTGAAGGGCACACCCATCATTGGGAGCATACTGCAAAAGGCACTCTCCCTTCAAGGCAGGATGAAAAGCTCGGCTATGGGAATTTTGCACACTATCCCCAAACCAAGTTGCTTGCGATTTTGGCAGTCAATGAAGACGGCACTCATGAAATAGGGTTCCACACGATTGCGCGGCTTGCCGATGGGTTTAGGAAGCACATTGCCGAACTTGGCATTAATGAATGGGACGCGCTTACCGGGGAATTGCCAACCGCGCGCTCGCTTGCGCTTGGATATAGACCAACTACAGTCAGCAATAATGGGATCGGGTAAGGAGCAGTCATAACCTTCTTTTGCCACAACCCAGAAGTTGCAACTTGCAACAGCTGAACATGTCTTTTACGTCAAAAAAAAGCACAGAGAATGCCTTGCACGCATCAGTTAATTCCCGTTCCCCTTTCTTCGTAAGTGAGTAAACTTTGTCCTTGTCAGCAGTCACCAACCCCTTTTCTTTTAACTCCTTCAATGCAGGGTAAATGGTCCCGGGGCTTGGCTTGTTCCCCCTTCTTCTTTCTAAATCACAGGCAATTTCAGAGCCGGACATACTTTTTTTGCTTAGGTTCCAGAGTATAAGATATGATAAAAACCCTTTCATGTCACAGCATTTCATTAGACAGCACCCACGCGTAGGATATCGGATAGCCAACTATTTAAACGGCTGCTATCCGGATAACTATCGGATAACCGATATATTTAGATATCCCGTTCATCTTAACAATATTGGATATACGATATCCTGGGGTGAATAAGATGGAATGTAAGGAATGCAAAATCGTATGCGATGGCAAAGAAGTCGCAACCTTTGGCTGTGACGAGGATGGATTCCATGTAAAATGCACAGAAGAAGGAAAACGATTGTTTAAAGAGCTCAAGAAAGGATGCTGCTGCTAAATGCAGCGCCTTTTTTTCTTTTGTCAATAAGCATGCGCCCACCGCTGGTCATCGCCTGTTGGCTTTTCGCCAGTTGGCATTTCAGATGCTCCAGTAGGAGCATCTGATACGCAACAGCGTATTCAAAATCTCGAAGGCTGTTTGAATGCGCTTGCGCGCATAGCTCGACAGCAGAGCTGTCGATGCCATCGAATTCTCGCGGAGTGAATTGGCATTCACCCTTGAAATTTTGGAGCGACCGCAGCCCAGAAGTGATGCGGTGTTGGCTGTGGCGTTGGTGTCGCCAACAAGTCGCGATACGTGCGACACTCGCTCCAAAGTGTTCAAGATATGCATTCCAACAGTCTGATGAACATTGCTTACCAACATGTCATGGAATGCATTTGATTTTAATTTAAAGCGGGCAGTTATGGCTTTGTAGTCGCGCCTTTTATGCTTCCGGAAATTCTTTCCGGAATTATCCTTACGCTTTTTATGAGTGAAAGCGCGCCTGCCAACTCGTGCGCTTTGGAGCGCTCGCACCTGAACACAATCTTTTTTTGCGCATGGTCGTGCTTGGCTGTCTTGAGATAGAGCTTTCCGTAATTAAGCTCGCCGAACAGCGCGAGAAGCTCAGCCTGAAGCTTGCGCTCATCATAGGCCCCAATGTAGCGCGCACGCAGGTAGCGCTTCTTCAGCCTTCGCGTCGGATCTGGTGCTTTCATATAATCTCGCCTATAATGCTAAACGCTTTTTTTGCCATCCTCGGCTCAATGCCAAGCAAGCCTGCAATCAATATGCATTCAGCCACGCTCCGGTGGGTTTCCGGGGAGCCGGCATAGGTGCACAGCACATAGGGCAGCCTCAGGTTCTCGCAGGTTTTTGCGAAAAATGATATTTTTGCCAAAAGATGGGCGCGCCTGAAGGAATCGGTCTCTATGATATCCTTGAGCGCAATCACAGGATATTTTTTTTTCTGCTTGAAGAGCACGAGCGCTCCTGAATCAACCAAATAGCTGCTGCAATAAACAAGCTTTTCGCGCCTGCCAAGGGCTGAAGAGCAATCATTGGCTTCAAAGACGAGGTCCTTTGCCGGGAGGATTTTTGAGAAGCCGCTGTTTGGAAGGATGCTTTCTGCCAGCTGAAAATTAATTATATCATACATCTTGAAACCCTAAACCCGGAACCCGGAACTCGCAACCCAAAACTCGAAACGGTGGTTACAATCCCCTGCCCTTTTTTGCAGAGCTTGTAAGCCCGCGCTCGACACGGCCCTTTGCCGCTGAGAGTGACTTGTCCAGCAGTATCACTTCAAAGAACTTGAAGATGCCATCGCTGCCTACGAAATAGGAGTTCATCGCTTCCATGCCGAATTTCTTGGCAGCCTTAAGCTCTGCAATGGTCTGGAGAGAAACGTCGCGGGAGGTGAACCTGTAATTTTTGCCGGGCTTGCGGCCGCCGTCGGGATGCTTTCTGTGGCGTCTGCCCCGCTTAATCTTCACAATTGCCAGCTTGTAGCCCTCTTTGGCCTTGTAGCCCAGGGAGCGCGCCCTTGAGAGGTTGGTCGGCTTGGCAACTGGCTGCACGGTCTTGGTGCGCCATTCCTTAAGCCGCTCCTTGTAGCGGTCGCCCCGCTCCTTAAACATCGTCTGCAATGATTCTGTGATGTATTTGTACATGCCCATAAAAACACCTAGAGTAATAATTAGTCTGGTAAACAGCTGTAATTAAATTTTACCACACCCTATTTATAAATCCGACGTCTTGTTAGCCTGCAAAGAACTTGTTGTTGCACTCGTCGCGCTCGGCCTTGTTTAGGATAAACCCGCAGTATTCCTGTTTCAGGTTGTCCATGGCAAGGCGCTGGTAGCACTTGTCCTTCCATTGTTCCTCATCGACCTTTGCGCATGAAAGGGCATCCCCCTCCGAAAGCTGACCGCTGAATATCACACCGCTGTAGCAGGTAATCCTGTAGTCCACCCAGGTCATATTGTTGCACATATCCGGCTTCAGGTACTTCAGGGCTGTATGATAATAGCAGTCGTTAAGGCGCGGCTCGTAATTTATAAGCCGGCACGGATAAACATCGCCCTTGTCAAGCGCGTAATTATAATAGCAGAGATTCCTTGCCTGGGTGTCCTGGATGTTGCACTTGCCCGGGTCATTGGTGGTTGAGGCGACTTCAGAGACGCATCCGCTGTAGTATGATTCGGCATCCGCATTTATCTTGAGGCAGGTGCCTATATCACCGGTTTGCACTGCATAAATCCAAAGGCATTTGTAGCGGTAGTATTCATTTGTAAGGTTCAGGCAGGAACCGTTCCCTGCAAGCGCAAGGCAGGCTGTTTTCTGGGGCGTATTGTTGAGAGCCTGGCAGGATGCGCCATCGCCATCCTTTGCGAATTTGTAATTGCAAACCGCATCGGTGCAAAACTCAGGCTTGCCAAGCTTGAGCGCCACGCAGTTCGTATCCGCGCAGCCTGTGGCAGTCAGATAGCACTCTCCGGGGGCCGATGTTTTCGCACAGAGCTCAGGATGGGTTTTTGCAGCTGCTAAATAACAGGACTGGCGGGAGGCATTGGAGCCAACGAGCGCGCAATCCACCTCAGGCAGGAAGCGCAGGTAGCATTCATCGCGCGGGCTGGAAGAGGCGATTGGCGCGCAGAGCAGCGAACTGTTCCCTGCCACTGCCTTGTCGAACAGGCACTGGTCATTGCAAGTAATGTTTGCCGTGATGTTTGTTGAAGGAAGTGTGGTGTTATTGGTTGACTGGGGGGTGATTGGCAGTTGAACCGGCGGAGTTACCGGTGGCTGCACACACCCTGAAAAAAGCAAGATTGCCAAAATACAAAGCACAGGAATGAAATACTTCATGGCATATGATACTTCATTATGATTTTTATTTATATGTTTTATCTGTAAATTTCTGCAAAAAGAGGCTCTTCCACCAGATTGCCGTATGCATCATAACCAATGCCTGCAAGAGCATCCAAACTAACAGCCCTTAGCCGTCTGGCTTTTACTCCGTCTAAACCAACATAAAATAACTGCCTTCTTGTAGAATCTAAGACTAGCTTTTCAAGTTCAGAACGGCCATCCCATTTTGCCAATGCCTCAAGAACAGCAAGATTCACCTCGCCAGCAACATCCTCATCAAAATAGCCTTCTGTAATGCGCCTTGCCTCGGTTTCAGCTAAGCTGTGGACTTCCTCAAAATACATGGAAACCTCCTCAGCATCCAGCATACCGATAACTGGCAGCCGTTCCAAATATAAAAGCCGCTCCGCATCCCAGCGAGGTTTAGGCGGTGGCTCAAGCTCAGACCCAAGCAAGCCTTGTTTGGCAGCGCGGGCTCCGGCTAATCTGGCGGACAAAATCGCGCTTGTTTCCAAGGGGGTAAACTGCGCCCAATAGGTTCTAAAGTGTGGTGGGGTCATTGCGCTTCTCTGTGCAGGAGTAAACCCTGCCCAATAAAGGCTCACGCCTGAACTTATTTGGCGCCTGACTTCCGGGCGCCGCACCCTCTCAATTAATATGGCACTGCGCTCTTCCGGAGTGAACTTTGCCCATGCCCCTCTCACGGCACGACTTATTTTCGTTCTTGCAGTTGAACTGCGATTTCTGTCAGATACCATTTTGCTGCGCACCACAGGTGGAATCTGCGCCCAATAGGCAATGCTGCGCTTGCGAATCAGATCACCTGCCCGTTGATGGCGCGAAGGGTCACCAGTTCTCCAGGAGGCAGCGACCCGTTTTGACCTGTCATAATGGGACTCTTTGAAAGTTTCTCTTTTAGCCCAAAGCAACCGGTTTATATCACGAGCTAAATCAGAACTTGCACTCAAAACAGCACGAGGAAACGCTTGCCTCAGGCATCTATAGGAAGTTGATATATCTACGCCGCAATGGGAAGCAACATCATGCGCAATTTCGGTTCTTGATTGTCCGAGTTCCAATCCATGCGCCATCTTCAGATAATAAACCGGCAATACAGCGCGCGGTTTTCGTGCAGTTTTCAATGTTGCCATATTGATAATTATGTTTGAAAATATTAATTAATCCGTTGGATAACCATGCCAACTCCCAGCCAGCAGCTTGCTTGTTTATTTAAAGCTAGCTTTGGAAAATCTGTGCTATGGCTGAGAAACTGAACGCCGCCATGGCATCGATTGGCGTAAACCTGTCAATGGCCCTGCTCAAGGCAGCGGTTGCCATTCTTACAGGCAGCATCGGCATTTTGGCAGAAACCCTGCACTCAGGGCTGGATTTGCTGGCATCGGTGTTCGCCTACCTCGGCATAAAAAAAGCCACCGAGCCAAGCGACACCACCCACCACTACGGCCATCACAAATTCGGGAACGCTTCGAGCCTATTGCAGGGCGCGCTCCTGGCCATTACTGCCCTTTTTGTGATTTATGAAGCTATAAACAGGCTGCTCCACGCGGCACCAATTGAATCGCTAGGCGCAGGGCTTGCTGTCATGCTCTTCAGCATGGTGGTTGCCATCATCACAAGCAGATATCTCCACGAAGTAAGCATACGGGAAGGAAGCTCGGTCCTTGAGGCAGATGCCACCCATTTCACTTCAGACGTGCTCGGAAGCATTGCTGTGCTCGCAGGCTTGGGCATGGCTGCCGCAGGATTCCCCAGGGAGACTCGCTCGCTGCAATCCTGGTGGGGCTCATCATGCTCTACATGTCCTATGACATTTCAAGCAGGGCAGCCGGCGTGCTACTCGATATGGCACCGGACAGAAGAGTCATCGAGGCGATTGAAAAGTCGATAAGGAAATCCCCTGAGGTGACATCCTTCCACAAACTGAAAGCAAGATATAGCGGCAACCGGCTGTTTGTGGATGTCCACCTGCGGTTTGACCCTGCAAAATCAATTGACGAGACGCACGCGCTTGGCCACAGGGTGAAGGTGCAGATAATCGAAGACAGCCCTATCGTCGAGGAAGTGAACATCCACCTTGAGCCTGAGCCTGCTTTGGGAGGGTATATCCAAGATGATAAAACGAGAAAAGCCTAATAAATTGCAAATGCCACTATTTACTCTCCTTACTCTCCTTCTGTTAGCCCCGTAGTCTAGCGCCAGGGAACTTGCTATGCAGTTCCCTTTGGTAAACCCTCCGTGGTGACTTGCAGTCCCCACGCCCCTGCCTACTTCGTAAGCGGGCACGGGAGTGGCTTGCGCCCGTCCATATCCTCTTTAGCATTCATCGTATGAAGAAAATAGGGAAAACAAAAAAGACTAATATTTTATACAGACGACCCTTGAATTAGTATATAGAAACAGCCCTGTCGTCTAGCGGCCAAGGACATCGGGCTTTGGTCCCAGGGAACCTCAAGATCCACTTCGGTCTATATCGTTGCTATGGCAACGAAGACCTCGTGTCTCATTGTGGTTCCCTTAGGGTAACCCTCCAACTAGTGGGTTCCCATGGGAAGGAAACCCGGTAACATCGGTTCAAATCCGGTCAGGGCTATGCGTCAACGACCAACGAATCAGATTTTCCGAAGAGCCTCTCTCGCTGATGCGAGAGACCCTGCACAATGTGCAGGGTATGAAGGCTCATTCGGAAATCCAGTTTTCGCTTGATAGCGAAAATCTCAAGGACTGTTGTCCTTGAATTCTCGTGAAGTTGGCGCTTGGCATTCATCCCCGCCCGAAGGGCGGGGTATTCTGCCAACTTCACGATAAATTCGTTGGCTTGCTCAACTCATTTGAGGAGCAATAGGCTGGTTGACAGGGCAGCCCGTTAAGGTGTATTTATGCAGGATATTCCTAGAAGCATTGAGGTCGGCATGGAGAATAATTCCACATGCCTTGCAGGAGAATGTAGAGCCTTGCCTTTGCCCTCTATCCATATTCCCACAGGCGGAGCATGTTCTGGAAGTATCCTTAGCCCTGACGAACTCAATAGCAACCCCAGCTTCCTCTCCCTTATAGAGAAGAAACTGCTCCAACTGATAGAAAGCCCAGTTGGAAAACAGCCAATTTTGTTTTCGCCTATGCCTGGCTTCCCTAATGCCTTTGAGTTTTTCCAAAATCACTACTCCGTTTTCTCCTACACTATCTATCAATCTTCGGCTGACAACATGGTTGACATCACGCATAAACCGTTGCTCTCTGCCACGCACCTTGCTAAGGTGCCTGCTGGCAGACCGAGTGCCTTTGCTTTGCAACCTGCTTCTCAAACCTACGTATTTCTTCTTGACAGAAAAAACGTGAGCGCTATCATAGAGCCATCCGTCAGAAGTGGCTATAAGATTATTGATGCCCCGGTCTACTCCCAGAACCTTTCCTTTTTTATTGGATTCGGCAGTGGCCTTCTCTACGGAAATCATCAGGCGGAATTTTCCATCTCTGCACTTGACGAGATTGCTTCCCTTGGCATCCCAATCAGTATATCTTTGGAAATATTTAGGGATGGAAAAGGTGAGCTTAATCCTGCCCTCTTTAGTCAGAAGGCTTGCTATTCCTTTGTTCAGGTTGATAGTGCTGCTTCGCGTGTCATAATGAATGGAAGTTCCAGAGAATTTAGGCTGCCTGCTTCGTTTTTTCCTGAGTGCAGTCTTGGCTGCGGCACAAGCATATTTGTTGGCGACGACTGCAAGCTGAGCAGGAAGACCGAAACGTTCTCTGAGAATTGTATAATTGACATGGTGCATCCTGAACGTGTTGGTTTCCTTATGCTCATAGCAGGAAGAAACAGCAAAATTCTGAGCTTCAGACATCCGAGCCATATTTTCATCAAGTATAGCTCTTTGCTCAGAAGTTTCTTCAATAACCGTCTGAATGATTTTCATCATCATTTAAATATTAATACGAAGATATTAAAAACTTTGCGATTCCTCCAACGATTGAAATCGTTGGTTTCATCGCAGGGGATTTCATGAACTTGCTCAATTTTTTGAAAGAACTGGTTGCAATTGACACTTCTTCGCCCAAAAATTATCAGAAATGCGCTGACCTGATTGCGAAAGAAGCCGAATCGCTCGGTCTGAAAGTAAATGTTATCTCACCAACAGGAAAAGATGGCTTGCCCCGGCCTAATGCCATCATCAGCTATGAGGTTGGCGCGAAAAAGACGCTTATTTTGAATGCTCATTATGACACCGTGCCTGCTGGGGAGGGGTGGGTTACTGACCCTTTTGAATTGATTGTTAAGGAGGAAAAAGCCTTTGGCAGGGGCGCTGGCGATGACAAGGGCGGCATTGCCGTGGGCATGGCAATTTTGGAGAGATTGAAAGAACGGAAAATCAAAAATATGAATGCTATCTTGCTGTGCACCTGTGATGAAGAAGTTGGGAGTGAATTGGGATTGAAATATATTATCTGGGAGAAGTTGGTTACTGGCGATTTAGGCATTGTTTTGGATGGGAGCGCGGACAGGATTGAAATCGGCTCCTGCTGCAGCGTGCTCGGCAGTATTGAAATCGAGGGGGAACAGGCGCACTCTTCGCTTGATGGGTATAATGTGATAGGGGAATCGCTTGATTTTCTCAGGGAATTGCAAGATTATGCGAAGGCTAGGGAGAAATGCATTTCAAAATTGCGCGCGCCTTCCGGAAGCAAGCATGAATTCGTGTGGGGCAGGTTCAACATCACAATGCTGAATGGGGGAATTATAGAGAATGTCATGCCACCCTCGCTCAGGGTTGGGTTTGATTTGAGGATTGCGCCTGATGAGGATGAGAAGAAAGTGATTGGGGAATTTGAAACGCTTGCTAAGGGATTATTGAAAAAATACAAACTGAAGGGGAAATTAAATTACAAATTGCATTCTGGATATTTCATTGATGAGAAAAATGTGACCGCAAAGAGGCTTGCAATGAGTTATGAGAAAGTTTTTGGCAAAAAAGCTCCAATTTGCTCAAGCCTTGGGGGAACGGATGGCTCCTATCTGTCAAAGGCCGTGCCTTGTGTGGTATTTGCACCTGGTGCGAAGAACATGCACGGGCCGAATGAATATGTTGAGACGGGGAACATGGAAAAATGCATTGAGACGATTGTGGGGATGGTCGGGGATTGGAAATAAGCCTATTTTTTTAGTTTGGTTGCGATGAACCACCCGACAGCACCAAAAAGTATAGACAGGATAACCCAAATTATCGCAATGACAATTAAGTAAGGAAAGGCATCCCTCAACAACCATTTCAAAAGTTCTACAAAGTGTGAGAAGCCTGTCTGACCACCGCTGGACTGGTAGGGCAGAAGCCTGCTTCCAAGAGGAATAATGACGGCATTACTTAGGCATCCGCTTAAAAAAGAGGCAATAATCCCTTCAACCAAACTTCCATTATAATCCCTGCGCATAGAGAAACCTGCATAGCAGAAGGGGAATACAAACAAATTGAGCAAAATTATGATTACCATTAGGATATAGTAAACCATATTGAGAATACTCACATTATAGAAGGGGCTATGATAAACAACAGAAACCAATCCAGGGATGATGATTTGCGACAGAAGAAAATAACTGGAAAATGCGAGTATATCAGATTTTCCGAAGAGCCTCTCTCGCTGATGCGAGAGACCCTGCACAATGTGCAGGGTATGAAGGCTCATTCGGAAAATTCTCGTGAAGTTGGC
>Ga0210017_1005262_pt1 | contig 10433 bp, 12 predicted proteins | sample CryGeyCG2014_020_FD_183966 | JGI IMG/M metagenome (GOLD analysis project Ga0210017, IMG submission 183966) | Groundwater microbial communities from aquifer - Crystal Geyser CG08_land_8/20/14_0.20 (SPAdes) (version 2) | ecosystem: Environmental > Aquatic > Deep subsurface > Groundwater | place... | reverse complement strand
AATCATCTTTTGTGGTGGGGCAGGGAAGCGCACTTGGCCTTGGTCCTTGGTTAACCGGCCTAAATATCTTTTGCCCGTGCCGGGGGAGAAATTTGCCGGCAAATCCTCTTTTCGCTTAACTTTGGATCGTATTGCCTCTTTTCCTAGCGTTGGGTATCAAAAAGTTATCGTAGCAAGTTCCCAAGACAATCTGAGTAAAATAAGTACTCAGGCAAAGGAAGTACCTAGCAACCATTATATTGGCGAACCTACGATTAGGGATTTAGGCGCTGCCGTGGGATTGGCCGCCTTTACCCTGGAGAAGATTTACGAAAAAGAAGGAATTGATCCGAACGAGCCTTTTGTCATTCTTTGGAGCGACGCTCTTTTGGAAGATGAGAAGTCCTTGGTGGCTGTCCTTTCCGTGGCGGAGAAAGAAGTGATTAAGAACCCAAAGTCCATGGTTTTTGTAGGCCACAAGGCTTATTTTGCTAATCCTAATCTTGGTTGGATTGCGCTTGGGGATAAGTTATCCCAAGAAGAGAGTATTTCTATTCATTCCCTTGCAGGCTGGCTATATCGACCAAAGCAGGAGGACGCGGATAAATTCTTTGCTCGGGGTGATGCTTGGAATCTCGGTAATTTTATTACCACCCCGGCTTATCTTATTAGCCTATACGAGAAGTTTGCGCCTGAGTTTGTAACCGCCTTTAGAAAAATTCAAGCCGAGTGGGGAACCGATAAATGGGTACAAACTTTGTCCGATATTTATCCGACTTTACCGGAAATTCATTTTGATAATTTGATTATTGAGCCATTTGCCAAAAGTGATCTTAAGGAATCCGCCAAAGTATTGGTGGTTGACTTAGGTTGGCGAGATATTGGCACCTGGACCGCCCTTTGGGAATATTTGCCCAAGGACGAAAATGGCAACTCAATTTTAGAAACTCCGGGTAAAATAGTTACTCAAAACTGTCAGAATTGTTTAATTGTCAACGCGGACAAAGAAGACACTTTACTCACCGTCACTGGCCAGCAAAATAAAATAATTGTTCGGACGGAAGAAGCGGGTATTACTCTTGATGTTGGCAAGGATGGGGACATTAAAAAACTTCTAGATGTTCTGAAGGAAAAAGGGCTCGGCCGTTTTATTTGATTTCCCTGTAGCTGCAACACTTCGTGTTGCCAATCCTCTTCAATTTAGTCTGTCGTCTAGTCGACTGATCTTTTTTGAAAAAATAACAATTCTGCGTTTGGTATTGGTAGAGACGAGATATATCTCGTCTCTACGGTAGGAAAATAGCACTGCCACTGATTGTCGCAAGTTTACCCGCCCCACTTGGAAATCCCTGCCTTTTTGTGTTATAGTACCCAAGTAGTTAAAAACTCATAGGAGAGGTGAGAGAATGTCATTTGAGATTGGAAAGAGAAGGAGTAAAGAGGATGTTCGGCGGGCTTTAGGTGCTCATGGAATCATTTTTGACCTGGAGGCCTTCTACACGCAAGTGACCGCGCAAGGTGTCTGTCTGGTCGGATTTCTTGGGCCAGCTGGAAGCACTTGGAGAGGCGCAGCTCCATATCTGGAAGTGGCGCTCGCGGAGTATGGTAACACATCTCCCATTATTGCCGTCACCAATGGAACGAAAGAGGGGACCGGTGGGCTTTTGACGAGAACTCTGAGTCGGCACTTCCCGGTCTTGGCGATTTATCCGACGGAAGTTGACGAAGATCTTCTCTTGTTGCCAAACATTACCTTCAGATTTCCGGTTCCGCCGGTGATCGCGCAAGTGAGTTATTGGGAGACGGCCGCCGTCCCCTTCGTCGCCTACCTGAGCTCGCTTATTTGCATTGGCGGTGGAAGCGGCACCACCTTTGTGGTGGAGGCTCTCTCCGTTATCAACAAGCGTCGAGTCGCTTTTGATCGTGATCGCTTCCTGGGGAGGACGCCGGGATCGGTGGCGAGCATTGCCTACGTCCCGATTGCTTCCGAGCCCCGCCCCGCTCTTGCCAGAAGGATTAAGTGTGGCGATATCGGTGGATTCTACGGGGTGTTAGATCAGGATGATCCCAGCACTTTGGCGGAGTTCATTTTGAACGCTTCCTAAGTTAATGCTAAGGAAAAGAGAGTGCCAGACCGGTAAGTTCTTGAGGGGAATTTGGATTCTATCCGAGTCTGAGTCTCCCCTCTCTTTTTTGATCTAAATTATATGCAACAGCAATACTCCGATCGGAGTATGCTCGTGGTAAAAACAGCGACAGGTTTTTTTGGGAAAAGCATGTTTTTGTGCTATAAGCATTAACAACTGATCGAACAAGGAAAGGAGACATAGATGAAAGGACTTTGCCCAGAGTGCGAGGCGGAAATTTCGCTTCCCGTAGGAACGGTAGTGGGGGAGATTTTTGTTTGCCCTGACTGTGGGGTCGAGTTGGAGCTTGAGAGTCTTAACCCTCCGAAGTTTGAGCTTGCCCCAGAAACAGAGGAGGATCACGGGGAGTAGTGTTGAAAGATATTTGACAGCTGTGCTAGAATACTTCTGCATTTTGGAAGGGCTGATTGTGTGGAGAGACTGCGGGCGGGTATCGTTCAGGGGGAACTTTGGGTCAAAACAAAACCCAAAATGGAGGTTCAAATCCTCTTACCCGCACAAGGATGGGCACGGATTGACGAGCAATTCTTGCGGACGCAGAGAATGCAAGAAGGACAGCTTGACGATCTCGTGCCCATCCTATCGATATTTTTTGCTCTTTGGGAATTCAGATTTTAAATCTGGGTTCCCTTTTTATTTTTTGACTGGTTGCTTAGTAGTAATCACGAACTTAGCAACCATCAACCCGCCTAGACTCGTCGAGGCTGGCTCGCCTCGCTGACGCTTCGCCAAAGCGATAGCGAGGCGAGTTGATGGCTTCTAATCCGCCCCCGCCGGTTGGCGGATGGCGGACGCGAATATTCACCAAGAAGCCATCAAAAAAGCAGGTCTGGGGTGGGGGAATCCTAGCCTGCTATTTACGATCTATTCTGATTCCTTGATTTCGCCAAGCGTCAGAACGAATTTGAGCTGGAGCCCGTTTTCCTTTAACTTTGCCAAAAGGCAATTCAGTTGGCGCCATGCGTCCGCTTCGACTTGAGGCAGATCGATATTGGGGATATCCAGAACGATTCCCTCGTCTGTCATTTTGCCAGAGCCTATATGAATTTGGCACCAGAGCGGAATGTCTGCGAGCTGTGGTGACGCTTCCTCAACTCTGGCAATAAGTTTATCGTCTGCCGGTCTTCTTTCGGTAAAGGCCAGGAGAAAGTCACCGTGTTGATGCTCGCTTTCTTGCCTAAGAATGTCTTCCAAGCCAAAAGCTACTCCAACCTTTCTCTTCTGTGTCATTTTCTCTCCTTCTCTTTGAGATTCTTGCAGGGATTATACTATACGATTGAGGTTGATAAAAGTGATAGAGACTACGCGAACAATTTTGCCTTCCATGAAGATAAGAAAAGATTGCCCGGGCATTCGGTTTTGGTTTTACTAATCTCACAATGGCCAAAGATATTTTCCGAAGAAATTTTATGATCTTTGATGATCGTTCTGGCGGCGGCTAGAGCCGCCGCCTCTGGTTCCTTGTCGATGAATTTACCAGCGAGGGCGATCCCGATACTTCTCCGGTTAACCTCCAAGTTCCCCGCGTGCCAAAGGTAAGCTTTATCATCCACAAGTTGAATTATCTTTCCACTTGGTCTCACTAGATAATGATAACTTACAAAGGTCGCGTTTTCTTTAGCGTGATTTTTCCCAAACCAGTAATGCCCAGAATAAAGCGGTTGGTTTTTGACATCTGCATCAGTTAAATATTGGTTAATGTAGAGCCTTAGGCCAAGAATGTTTAGCTCATTCAAGCTTATGGTAGGGGAGCTACTGGTGTGATGAATTATCGCGGTATCAATTGGTAATCTCCATTTATCCCAGTCATATCCTTGATCGGCAATATAAAAATGATTTTGTTTTAGGAAGGTTAGAACTTCGTGCTTAAATGATTTTTCCTCCTTCGTGAGTTTTTCTTGTGAAAAAAGGCTAACGAAGTTTTGGATTTTTGGGTCCTGATACCAGAGGGGGTTTGTTAGGTTCATGTAGGAAGTATATATCTTACTATGATGGTCTGCCACGCTTAGTTTGGCGATAACAGTGTGCCACGCGCCATAATATCCTTCACTTCGTTCAGGATACACGGCGTCACGTAATCTCTAAGCTTCCCCGATGTAATCGGGATCGCAAAGATATTACGTGGTGGGCGATTCTGGACTCGCCTCGAAATCTCAAGGCGCCCCGCGAATGCGGGGGCGAACCCGGTGCCCTCGTCTTTAGGTGGTCGCTCTAGGCGACCTTTAATTTTTGGGCTATGGTGGGCAGCCGTGGAATCGAACCACGCACCTCTTCTTTATCAGAGAAGCGTTCTAACCGATGAACTAGCTGCCCAAAAATTCCATATACGCGCTCTAACCCGCCTCGACTCGCCGTCTCGGCGAGGCGGGCCAGCTGACCCGCTTCGCTTAAGCGATAGCGAGGCGAGGCTAATCGCCCATTCGAAACTTACGGAATTATAGCACAGATGAAACGAAACGCTGATGCTTCCTTTAGAGTGAATTAACTACAATGTACACTTTTACCTGCGATCGCGGATAATTTTGTACATATTTTGTGACAAACAGGTGTGACGATCGGCAGTATGTTTTGTCACAGATTTTAAAGAAGGGAGCGATAATGGGTGGATAAGTAATTGATCAGTCGACTAGACGACTGAAGGAATATTTCTTCACAAAAGTAATTATTGTGTTTGGTGTTTGTGAGGCTCCACGGCCAGGAGGCCGTGGCTTCCTCCAATTGCATACGCGCAAGGCTTTCGCTCTGCAATTGTAGGTATGACGATCGGCAGTATGTTTTGTCATCAAAAAAATCCGCGTAAGGCAAGTTAGCTTTACGCGGATCGATTTCTTGACCTCCTACTCGGTGACACGGACGGAGGATTGACCAATACAAATCAAAAACTCCTCTGCAAATTCCCTCATGGACGTAGACCATTCTTTCGCCACTGAGATTTCCGCGGGTTGAATAAAAAGGGAGATCTCAGTAACTTTTCCATCGGTTGTTACGTCGTTTTCCCAGAAAAGAAATAACTGCTTGGACGGATGGGAAGCGTTATAGCGGCGAAGCAATAACAGCGCGTATCCTCGCCACCCCTCCACCCGATCAATAAAATCCTGTTGAGACTCTCCCTCTCTCAAATGATCTCTCAAAAGAAGTCTTTTCATTGGCCTTCTCCTTTTTGGACTCATGTTTCGACGGACGAATTTGAATCCATTGCTTTTTACACCCTATATGTGTAAAATGCAAGTCTCTAACCCTGTAGGTGGAGTTTTGCTCACAAAATATAAAAGGAGAGAAAATTGGCAGATCGGGCTCAGGAACAGATGGGAAGAATGATTAAGACTTGGCAAAGTTATCGCGCGTTGAGTAACTCTCAAAAAGTGGCAATTCTTCGCGCTTACCTTAGGTTTATTTTGGGAGTTACCGGAAAGACGGTCGACGATTTTTCTCGCGGTGATGTGATCGCTTGGAGAGAAGTAGGGGAAAGGCAGGCCGCGTTGACTTGTGAAGACGTACGCCCGTTTTGGGAGGCGGTGGTTAAAGTTCGCCCGTGGGGTTACACTGATGCGGTTTTAGATCTACTGTGTCAGCCACCGAATCTTTCTGCGGTTTGCCGAATGATTAACGAGATGGAGCCACCTGAAGCGCCGTCCACTCTCTTGGCAAGGTTGATCCATCGAAACGCCCACGAGTTTAGATAAGAGGAAATTGATTTGAAATGTATCCCGCGTGCTTTAACAAAAAGGCGCGGGATTTTTTGTTGGGCAAACGTTTATAAGCGATTGCTTTTGAGGTCCCATAATGGTAATATCAATGCATTATCGCGCTAGGGTATCTGTGAGCATGTACCTAGGAGGAGAGAAATGACAGAGGAAGAAGCTCATCTTGTCAAGATTTGGCCGGATATTTTAGGTATGGATCCGGAGGCGGATTCGGCAATGGCGGAGCACCTTGTTTCACTGGGTATTTTTGATGTCGACCCAGAGAAAAGAAAGAAGGCGCTGGTTGAATTATTGGGAATAATTAAGTTGGCGATTGATTCTCAGGCATAGGTAGGAGATTGTATCTAGCCCTCAGAAAAGGAGGAGAGTCGTGATAAAGTGGACTTCGGAACGAGTTCAACATCTGTGGAGTCTTTGGCCGAGATACTACACTTTGTCCGAAGACGAAAAAGTGGCGATCATTCGGGCTTATTTGACCAAAGTTTTAGGAGTGAGCGAGCAAGACACTGATGCTTTTTCAAAAGGAGACGGCGGGGCATCTCATACAGTGGGAATGAACCAGTCCCATATTGTTTGTGAGGATACCCGCCCATTTTGGGAAGAAGTTTTACGGATCTGCCCAGATGGCTACACAGAAGAGGATATTCAAGTCCTGACCCAAACACCAGATGTTTATGCAATACTGGCTTTACTTAATCGGATGGAGCCGGTTTTTATGGAAACCACCGACTTGGGCAGGAGACTTAACGCCAACGCGCACGCTTACAAAAGGAGAGAGCATGAATCCTGAAATATGTCGAAAACTGGTAGGGTTTGCCGAAAATCGTAAACCCGAAGACGATGTTCTTACCCAGTTAAGAGCGATTGTTGAAGAGATCTGTGGCTGTCCTGTTACCGAGAGACAGGCGGTTGGGTTTCTTGGTAGTTTCACGGTCGAGTTTTTGGGAGAGCGTTTATTGGATAATATTACGGAGATTCTCCTTGCAGCCGTTGAGAAGATAAGTTGGGGGAAAACCGCCTTATTGGCAATGGCGGAGGAGCTGCTTTCTGCTCTTGCCCTAAACTCCGTGATTGATTCATCTGGAAACTTTGTTTGTTCCGCAAGGTCTGGAGTTTCGGGGCCAGATCTTAGGAAACTTGATCAAGGTCGAGAGTTCTAATCGAGGGTAAATTGTTTGAAGGCCGTTTTGTTAAAACCTCCTATGGGTTTGGCAAAGCGGCTTTCTTTTTTCCCTAAATATAAAAAAGAACGTCGTGGGTGGTTTTTTGACCTCATGTACACAAAGTAGCACGATCGTACCTATTTGTGTACAATGAAAAAAAGAGTAATATGAATATTAATATATGAGAACAAGGGATAAGATTTTAATAGACTTAGCCGAGACGATCGATTACGGAAATTATATTTCTGGTCTTTATAATAAAAGAACCCATGATATTCTTGGCCTTCGGATGGGTAAGAAAGATCGTAAGGTAGAGCAGGCGGTAAGAAGACTTCTTGCTGTTAAGGAAATTGAGAAAGAAATTACGCGAGAAGGAGACGTTCGCTATAAAATTACCAGCTTAGGTTTAAATACTTTAAACAGAATAATCTCTGTTAACAAATTGGCCAAAAAACAGTGGGACAGAAAATGGAGATTTGTGGTTTTTGATGTTGAGGAAAAGCAAAGATTTAACCGAGATAGAATTCGTGATCACTTGTATCGCTTGAGCTTCGGTCACTTGCAAAAGAGTGTTTGGATATCGCCCCATCCGGTGATTGATGAACTGGAGGAACTTTTTAAGACAGAGAAAATCGAGACGGGGGTATTATTTTTTGAGGCTGAGAAAGTGGGTTCTCTTACCAATGAAGAAATTGCCAAGAAGGCGTGGGATCTTTCGAGAATTTCAGAAATGTACGCAATTCTTCTTGAGAAGTATGGGGAGGACGTTTCGGTAAATCAGGAAAAGGCAAAGTTTGATTTTGTTGATGAGTACTTGGAAATTCTGAAAGACGACCCCTGCCTTCCGAACGAAGTTTTACCATCTGATTGGAAGGGAAGGGAAGCAAGGAAACTACTTGAAAAGATCAAAAAGAGCCCATCATTTTCCAGCTAATTGACAATCTCTAAATAACTAGATAACTAGAAGTTAAATTTCCCCTCTCTTTCCATTAATGCTTCCATTAATATCAGTAGCAGTAATGTACACAAAACAGCACGATCGTACTATTCTGTGTACATTATTAATTTAAAAAGTATGTTCGGTTGGATAGTTTTGCTTTGATTTTATGCATCTAGTATATGTTTTGATTAAATGTCCAGATTATGCCTCTTGACTAAATGTTTAGATTATATGGTTTGACTAAATTTCTTGATTATTTGATTATTTGACGGAGATTAAATCTACAACTGCGAATCTAGCGCCACGTGCTTCTGCGCGGGGTGAAGTTGTATAAACTTTAGTGCAGGCAAATCTGACTTGCCGAAGCGCGTACACATTTGGAAGCTGTTTTCATTAAAAAGATAAGGCACTCGAGCCTGGTGGACGGTCGGATGTAGTTTTTGTAAGTGAAAAAAAGGAATGCCTGAAGATTTTGAGAATTAAATCTTCAGGCATTATGTGTAACAGAGCGAACAAAGGAAGCATTTTGAGTTAATGTATTCTATATTGTGCCTCCTTTGTCCTTAAGGGGCAGAGGGGTTTGATTCTTCTTGAGCTAGTTGGCGAGCTGGGGAGGGACGTACTGCTGAAAGATCCAGTACATTCCCGGGCCAGGGACGGTGGCGCGGAACCGAGTGTAGGGATCGCCCCGATGGAAAGACCGCCCGACGAGCACCAAGTCCTCGTCGAAGACGAGCACGTTCATCGGGGTGCTGTTTCGGGCGCTCAGCTTATAGGGGCCCGCCGTCAGCATCGTCCGGGTGACGCCCTGCGGGCGAGACCAGAACGTCGCGAAGAGGCTCACGTCCTGCACGACGCAGATCATCTGGGGGTTGACGACCCGCAGCTGGAGCTGGTTCCCGACGACAACTGGGGCAATGCCGACGCTATAGCCCGTCTTTGGCCGCAGCTCTCGCAGGATAGTGAACGTGCCAGTGTGATCAACCACGGCCCGGTTTGCGGTGTATGGTCTGCCCGGCCACCAGGAGGCGGCGATGAGCTCATCCTGATTCGCCCCCTCAAGGACGAAGATATCGTAGGCCATAGAGTTTCTGGCGCTCAGGATGTACTGATCTGCCACTGGGACCGACTTGGTCACTGGCAGGCCGTTCTTGTGGGTGAAGGTAATGAACTCATCACCCGCCTGGACCACGACGATCATTTCCGGCGCCTCGATGGTCATAGTCATGTCCACCCGGGGCCCCGCAGCGGAAACGGTGAGCGGCACCAGCATCAACAGCACGAACGCAAGGATCAACATCTTTTTCATTCTTTGTCTCCTTTTTCTCCTTTTTGGTTTTTTTGGACTTTCTGCCCCCTATTCAAAAGGCTACCACCTTCATCGGTGAACTAGCCTTCTAAATCAATTTATAAAAATGCTTCTCTTGTTTTTAAGGTGCTTGTGTCATCTGATAGTGATTTTACTTAGTTTCTTTGAAAAAACCACAGACAGACCAGTCTCTCTATACTATCTTAAAAAGATTATGTCAATAGGCAGTTATTTATTCTTGTTAATGTCGTTTTTATCCTGAACGGCCCCGTGTTTTATAAGACTTGGACTAGTGCTAAAAAGCAGTCCTTTTTTTGGAAAAAAAGAAAGCTCCAAGTTTTGGTTTGGAGCTTTATGGTACTCTCACTGGTGACTGTGGGTTACCTCTTCTTCGATGACGTAAACCAGATACTCAAAAGAGAAACCAACTAGGTTCAGAAAGAAAAACCAGACAGCTGTCTCAAGCCACCAGCCAAAAAGATCAATTTGACGGTGCAGCAAACCGGCAAATTCGCCAACCATGAGACTTTCGATCAAGGCGAACACGGCTACCGCTTTTTTATCGTAAGGTCCACTTAGGTACCTCGTTTTTTGAAGCTGTAAGACCAGCCTACCAAGAATAAGACCAGATAAGAAGGGAATAAGAGTCCTGGTCCAGATTCTTGCCGCGAACAGAACTTGGGTTGGTGAAAATAATGGTTCTCCCACTAGACTTCCTGCATTCTTAAAACCCGGCAACACATTGATCAAGATAGCTAGGACGAACATCACCAAAAACCACTTTAGCCTTTTCATTTTGCTCTCTCCTTCTGCTTTTTGTTTTTTGCGATTATATGTTATTGAATGACATTTGACAAATCATTTTTAACCTATATTACGAGCAGACTAGTTGCTAGGCGACAAAAAGAAAAAAATCGAAAGGAGAGAGTCGTGGTACTGTTAATTTTGATTTCTTTAGGTTCAGCTTTGGTCGGATACATTTTGGCGGGAGATGGTAAGGATTTCCTAACTGACATTCCTTTTCGAGTTCTTGGGGCGCTTTTAGGTGCAGCCATGGGCTTCATCGCTTCTGTGATTTTAGCTCTATCTTTCGGTTATTTGTTGCCTTACGAGGAAACGTTTGTCGAGTACGACAAAGCAGAGATTCTTGCAATCAGAAACATTTCTGGTCTGAAAGGAAGCTTTACCTTT
>Ga0210017_1005260_pt1 | contig 10435 bp, 9 predicted proteins | sample CryGeyCG2014_020_FD_183966 | JGI IMG/M metagenome (GOLD analysis project Ga0210017, IMG submission 183966) | Groundwater microbial communities from aquifer - Crystal Geyser CG08_land_8/20/14_0.20 (SPAdes) (version 2) | ecosystem: Environmental > Aquatic > Deep subsurface > Groundwater | place... | reverse complement strand
GACTGTAACTAATTCACCATATTTAAGCAACTCCTCAATTTGGTAGAGAATTAGAGGTTTTCCCAAAAAGCTAAAAAAAAGCTTGTTCTCTAACGGCCAAAATCTTGTTCCGTCTCCCCCCGCTAATAGTAATATGTTTTTTAGCTTTTTCATAAATCTACTTTTATTATATTTTATCACAAACAGACTTTACGTGGAGAGTTATAGGGTCAGACCCTAACACAGGGTCTGACCCTATGTTAAGGTCTGTCCCAAATCTAATAGCAAGTTGTTATATTCTTTTGTCTCAATTACTTCCTCTTCTAAATATTTATCGATAAAATTTTGATATGAAGTATATTTAGTTTTTTTCGTTTGATTAAAATAATTCAATAAATAATTTTTATTCAACCATTTAATTGAATGATTATAAATATACGCGTTATAGCTCGACCAAGGATAAGAAATAAGTTTTTGATTTTTATTGATAATATAAAATGGGTTTAAATGAATATATCTGCTTAAATCCAAGAGATATTCTAAGCTGTGAATAAAGACCGCTTTATATCGTCCTTGAAATAATGATCCTACACGTTTGTATTTACGATTAAAATACATTGTATATTTCGTAATTAAGCTCTGCATAAAATGTCCCATATCCTTTTTGCCTATTTGCTTTAATTCAAGATGAAAATGATTAGGCATCAATACATAGCAGAGCAACTCAATTTTATTAAAATAATTATTTATAGAGTTTATTTTATATATCTTGATATTTTTATCTTGATCATCTAAGTTATCATTTTCATTAGTATTTTTTATAGTTTCTTCTGTTGGGGAAAGATACAACTTTAGATAAGATAAAAAGACACTGTAGTCTTGTTCGTCTAAAAATATATTTCGTTTTTCTACACCACGATTATAAACGTGATAAAATCCATTTTCGATATATGTTTTAAGTGAATTTTTTACAGGCATATTTAGGGTCAGACCCTAACACAGGGTCAGACCCTATTTAATAACACATACAAAACCTTGTCAACCGCTTATAACCTACAAAAGTATCCTTTTAGATTGTTGTGAAAATATATTTTTTATAATATACCATATTAATAATTAGGCACAAATATATCAAAAAAAATCGCTTGAAAAAAAGAAAAAGAAGTAAAATAAATTCATGGAAACTGCAGTTATAATGCCTTCTGAGGCAGAAATATTTTGTGATGGTTTGTGTCCAATTTGTAGCACCATGCATCCATAACTATATTTTTCTTATTTCCCCTCCCAACTTTTTCACTTTTTCCACAAAGTCCTCGTAGCCTCGCTCCAGAATGGAAGCACCGTTAACAACCGATTCCCCTTCTGCCAGTAACGCCCCACAAGCAAGCGCCGCACCGGCACGCAGATCCGCAATATTCAATATGGCATTATGCAATTGTGACGGTCCAATAATCTTTATCGTCTGTTGATATGCATTATTTTTGTCATAATTAAAATGGTAAAAATCTGAAGGATTCTCTACTTTACTTTCAATAAATTTAATATTTGACCCTAATTTTTTTAATTCATCAACATAAGAAAAACGGTTTTCAAAAACTCTTTCATGGATTACTGACTGACCATTAGCTTTGATCATCAGGATTGCCCAGCTTGGTTGCCAGTCGGTCATAAATCCGGGATGAGGTGAAGTCTCAATATCGACAGGCTTAATTTCTCCCTTATTAAAAAATCGGTATTTAAAATTAGATATCACTTCGACCCCGGCGCCGGTTTTTTTCATAATTTCTAAAAATGAACCGATCAGATTTTCATTAATTGGGCTAATTATTACCTCGCCCTTGCTGGCGACCGCTAAGGTTGCATAGGTCACTAATTCATTGCGGTCAGACATAATCGTAAAAGCTTCTTTTTGTTTTAATTCAGAAGTTTGACCGATAATTATTTTATTTTCTTCTTCAACTATTCTGGCTCCTGATGAATTCAAATATAATATTAGGTCGTCTATTTCCGGTTCATTAGCAATATTTTCTATGACGACTTTGTCACCTGTCATCAGACCAATCATCATTAAAAGTTCGGTGCCGGTATGACTCGGTTTTTCAAATTTATAATTTCCTTTTGGTTTATTAATAATTTTTGCGTGATAATAACCCGTCTCCGAATTGTATGCAACTTTAATTCCAAGCGTTATTAAACCCTTTATTATTCTGTCTATTGGTCTAGCCCCGATTCGACAACCTCCGGGATTAGGAACAAAACATTCTCCAAAACGATGAAGGAGCGGTGCAAAAAGCATAAAAGAGACTCTAATTTTAGAACCATTTACTAAATCAACTCGATTACTTTTTAGACTATCTCCATTTATTATCAAAGTATTTTTTTGAATAAATTCCGCCGTCGCACCCAAGGATCTAATTAATTCGATCAAGTCTAAGACATCATTAATTCTTGGAATATTTTTTAGAGTCACTTCACCCTTAAACATTAGTGCCCCTATAATTGTCTTTAAAGCGACATTTTTGGCGCCAGATAGGACAACCTCGCCCTTAAGAGGATGTCCACCGGAAATAAGATATGAATCTGTCATATAATAAAATTCGAATTTGTTTCGTATTTCGAATTTCGAGCTTCGGATTTAAACAACTATAACTTCCTCCTCTAATTCTACTCTGAACTTTTCTTTTACTCTCTCTTTAATAATCTTAACAAGTTTTATCAGGTCTTTCGCCTGACCTTTACCACGATTAATAATAAAATTTGCATGTTTTGGCGAAATGTAAAAATCTCCAACAGAAAAATTTTTAAGTCCTGCCTGATCTATAAGTTGACCCGATGACCTTCCATTAACATTTTTAAAAAAACATCCGGAAGTGGCAATTCCCATTGGCTGTGATTCTTTTCTATAATTAAATGCTTCCTCAGCCCTTTCTTTCAAAATTTTTGAATCAACTTTTTTCAATTTAAAAACCGCTTCTAACAAAATTTCCTTCGTCTCCTGCAAAATACTATAATCATAAGCAAATCTAAAATAATTATTATCAACTTTTTTGACTTCTCTCAACCTATTAACCAAGTAGCCCATAACCAAGCTCTCTCCAAAATAACTAACCGGTTTTGTCCATTTTGAATTGCCGTAAATAGCTCCGCCGACTGTACCAGGCAACCCCTTATGATACTCAAACCCTTCATAACCCTTACTGACTGTTTCATTAACAAGTAGTGAAATAGGATAGCCTGAAGAGACCGAAATCAAAACGTCTTTATCTGATTCCTCTAAAATTTTTAATTGCCTGTAATTATTTTTAATAACTATCCCGGAAATTTTTTCTTTTATAATGGCTAAGTTCGATCCACCCGCTAAAATAAATAATGGTAATTCATTTTTATGAGCAAACTTCACCCCTTCAATTAAATCTTCTCTTGTCTTTGCTTCCAAAAAATATTCCGCCACTGAATTTATTCTTAACGTATTAAACTGTCTTAATTCTTTATTTTTCTCAATTTTTAATTTAGAATTTTTAGTTTGCTTCGAATTTCGAGTTTCGAATTTCGAGTTTATAAGCTTGACAATTTTATCTTTCAACTTATAGACGTCTCCCGCCCCCATCGTAAAAACAACATCGCCGTCTCTTAAAGTTGTTTCCAATTTTTTAACTATCTGTTCTTTCGACCCAAAATAAGAAATAGAATTTTTTATCCTTTTAACTATATCCTTGGATGTAACATTAAAATTTTTTGAATTTTCGCGTGCGGAGGCAAAAATAGGTAAAATCAAACTGACATCTGCTATCGATAGACTATCAGCAAATTCTTTTAGTAAGCTACTTGTCCTTGAATAGGTATGTGGCTGAAAAATAACAATTATCTTTCTATTTGGAAAGCGACTTTTTGCTGCCTTAATTGTGGCCGAAATTTCCGCCGGATGATGGGCATAATCATCAAATAAATAAATATTATTCTTAAAATAAATTTTCTCAAAACGTCTTTCTGCGCCGGCAAAACCAATTAATGACTTTGCGATTTCATTTTGTTTAAAACCAAACTGTAAAAGCTGGGCAATCACCGCCGTGGCGTTATAAATATTATGTTTACCAAAAAGAGAGATCTTAAACTTTCCTATATTCTTTATTTCAAAAGTGCTTTCATCTTCATTTATTTTGCAGTTAGTTATTTGGTAATCGGCCATTGATGATTCTCCGTAAGTCAAATAATTTTCTTTTGGCAGAGTTTCCGCAACTTCCATCAAATTCTTGTCATCCGCACAAAATAACAATCTTGGTACGATCGTGCCAAGATAGTAATTATTAAAAAACTTTTTAAAAGCTTCTTTTGTTTCTTCAATATCTTTGTAGACATCCGGGTGGTCAAAATCTATATTTGTGGCAATGATATAATTTGGATTTAACAAATGGAATTTAGGCGTTTTATCAAGCGGAGGGTTAACTCCGTATTCATCTGCCTCAACAACAAAATATTTTTTCGCTTGAAAATCGCCCCCCTGATGTCCGGAAAAAAATGGTACTCCAACTAAATAACTTGGTCGTAGTTTTAATTTATTTAAAGCATAAACTAATAGTGAGCTGGTCGTTGTTTTCCCGTGACAACCACAGACGGCAACGGATTTTTCAAAATGACCTAACAACTCGCCGATTAATTTTGCTTGAGAAATAATATTCTTTTTCCTTCTTATTGCGTCAATAACTAAAGGATTATTTACGCCTCCGTGCGCAGCTGAATAAATAATTAAATCAGTTTCTTGAGGAAGTTTTTCCGGTTCAAAACCAACTATCCATTTAATATTATTCTCTTTTAATAATTTATCGGTGATAAACACCTCATCATAATCACAACCGGTCACATTTTTCCCCATCTTTTTGAGAATGACGGCAATATTCGCCATCGCCACACCCTTTATTCCTAGGAAAAATATGTTTTTAGATTCAACTATCATACTTATAGTATTATACAGGGTCAGACCCTCCTGGAGGGTCTGACCCTAATTATCAAGTCCTGACAACAAAGCTTAGCATCTCGCCATAATCCGTTTTTTTATCTCTTCTGTATGAAAAGAATCTTTTCTTATCACACTTTGTACAAAACGGGAAAAAATCAATATTTTTTTTTGGAACACCCGCTTCTTTAATTTGCAGATAATTAAGAAGGGCTAAATTAAGATGTAATTTTCCCTGGTGGCGATGAAAGATTTTGTCGGCAAAACCGTTAAATTCCTCTAAAAATTCGTAGTATCTTTCATCTTCAATATCATAACAGCATTGACCAATTGATGGACCAATAGCAACAAAAATATTTTCTTTTTTCCCGCCATATTCAATTATTTTATTTATCATTTTTTGTGCCATTCTTTTGACGCTTCCCCGCCAACCCTGATGAGAAATTCCAATAATGCCATATTTTTTTTCGGTGAATATAATCGGAACACAATCTCCCGTAATAATTGTCAAGACGGAATTCAAATCCTGTGTAATGACCCCGTCTGTCTCAGAGATACGTTCAACGTTATCTATCAGATTGGCACTAAAGTTATTAACATTTACCGAATGAATTTGCTCAGGAATAACGATTGTTTTGAAATTGGGAATATTTGTTTGAGCAAAATTAATAGCCGTATCAATTTTACGGCCATCGCCCATTTCTCTTGTCCCAAACCCGCCAAAATACTTACTATCATTGATTAAAGTAGAATAAAATATTTTGAGATCAGTGTCGTAAGCAATCATAATAAACAAATCCGACCAATCCAGACCAATACTACCAATAAATAATTAAATATAAAAAACAAATGTCCAAATTATTAAATTATTGGTTTATTAAAACATTTATTTGTTTATTTGTCGGATTGATAGTATTTGTAGTATTTTCTAAAGCTTTTGATACGGCTGCGTATTCATCCCACGGATACTCTGTCTTTCCTCGACATAAGCTCTTCTCATGGGCCTTACCTGTCAAAACAACAACGTCATTTTTTTTAGCGGCCATAATTGCTTGATTAATTGCTTCTTGTCTATTTGGAATGATTTGGTAGTTTTTTTCTTTGATTCCAGATGCAATCTGATCACATATTTTTTGTAACTCTTCTGTTCGATAGTCTTCTTCGGTGACATAAATATCGTCAGCAAATTTTGACGACGCTTCACCCATCAAAGGCCTTTTGGTAAAATCACGCAGTCCAGCCGATCCAAAAACATGAATAAGATTGCCACCTTTTTTTAAATAAAGTTTTCTAACGGCAGGAAGTAGTTCTAAAAAAGCATTCGGAGTGTGAGCAAAATCGATAATAATTTTAAAATTTTTATCATAAACTAAATCCAATCTGCCTTTCGGCAACTTAAACGTTTCCATCGCCTTTAATATCACGTTATCTGATAATCCTAACTGCTTACAAACTGTGTAAGCTGCTGAATAGTTATATTGATTAAATTGAGTTAAATTTGGAATTTTTTTAATTAAACCAATTATTTTGTCTGTATTTTTTATACCAACTTTTGCCATTTTTAATAATTTATATTTTGTGTTTCTATACTCTTCATGATTTTTATGATAGTCAAGATGTTCATGAGTGATATTAGTAATTATGACAACTTCATAGCTGATACCCCAGACCCGATTTTGATCAAGCGCATGAGAAGTAGTTTCCAATACAAAATATTCATCCTTGTTATCAGCCGACTGTTTTAATAATTTTTGCAAAGCAAACGGGTTGGGAGTTGTCACATGAAAGCCGGTATCGGATTCTTTGCCCCCGATTGATGCATAAACAGTAGAAACAAAAGAAACCTTTTTTCTTGCCGTCTTCAATATATGCGCAATCAGATGAGTCGTAGTAGTCTTTCCATCAGTACCTGTAATACCAATTACTTTAAGGCGCCGACTGGGAAAGCCATAAAGAATATTAGCTAGAACTGCTTGAAATAAGTGGTAAATATTTTTTAGTTTCTGCATATCGTTTAAAAGGTTAAAGATTAAATATTAATTTTTAAATAAACTGTTAAATATTAAACTGTTAAAACTTAAATAAACTTATAAACACTAAACTGTTAAATAAACAAATTATTTGTTTAATGTTTAAGGTTTAATAGTTTTTTTAACCGTTTAAGTTTTAAACGTTTAACTGTTTCTTTAACCTTTAATATTTAAGATTTAATATTTAATTACTGGCTTGGTGATATGCCATAGTATACTATAAGATCCTTTGTGATTTCAAAAAATAAAGGTGCGGCTGTTTCTGATCCCCACTGCGATGATTGAGGCTCATAAAGAATAACAAAAGTCAAAAACCTAGGATTATTAGCCGGTGCAAAACCAATAAAAGAAGCAATTGTCTTTGAGGCATCGTAAATTCCTTTAATTGGCACTTGCGCCGTCCCAGTTTTTCCCCCAATTAAAAACCCTTTTGGCCGGTCCCATTTGGCTTCAGCGTTTTCAACCGTAGAAATTAACATTTTTCTAATAATTTCTGATGTCATTTGAGAAACAACCCTTCTCTCTACCTGTGGTTTGATTTCCGTAATTTTATTCTTAGAAATAATTTTTTGCACTATATATGGCTTCATTAAATATCCACCGTTAATGATTGAGGCAAAAGCACGAATCATTTGTATTGGAGTAATTGCAATTCCTTGACCAAAAGTTACCGTTGCATAATCAATCGGATACCAATTTGCTTTGGGTTTTAAATAACCACTGGCTTCCCCTTCAAGATCTATACCGGTATTTTGACCGAATCCGAATTTTTCAAGATAATTATAGATTTTTTTATTCCCTAATTTTTCTCCAATATAGACCATACCAACGTTTGATGATTTTTCTAAAATTCTTGTCATCGAAATCTTTCCTTCATATTTATCATTCCATGTTTTTATATTGTATTCGCCAACAGCAATCTGACCGGTTTCGTTGTAGGTGTCATTAGGCTTGATTTTTTTTTCGTCCAGTGCCGCCGCCACAATCAGAGGTTTAAATACCGATCCTGGTTCATAAAGATCAGCAATAGCTAAGTTTTTATAAAAATTTTCATTAAATAAATAATACTTTTCTATATCATAATCAGGAAGACAAACTAAAGACAAAATTGCCATGGTTTTTGGATCTGCCGTAATGACACATCCTTTTTTTGCTTTATATTTTTCCAATCCTTCAAGTAATCTGTTTTTGCTGATTTCCTGGACATTTTTGTCTATTGTTAAAATAAGATCACGACCATCTTCCGCCTCAACTCTTTGTTGAACCCCTATTAATATTGGCCGCCCCAAAATATCTCTCTCTGTTTCTACAAATCCCGGTAAACCTCTCAAATCACGATCATAAAATCCCTCTAATCCTAAATGCCCAACATCTTCACCTTGATTATCTTTACCTAAAAAACCCAATATATGAGCTGAAAGAGAAGCTTCTGGATAAAATCTTTTTGTCTGATAATCAAAACCTATCCCTTTTAAATTTAACTTATCAATTTTATCTTTCTGTTCTTGAGGTAGGCCACCTGCAATCGCGACCCAATATTTAGACATATCAAGCTTCGCTGAAATAGAAGCTTCCTCAACCTTTAAACTCTCACTTAATAAACGCAAAAGCTTATCTTTGTCTTCAATCTTTTTTGGCTCGACATATAGTTGATAACTATTTTGATTTAAAACTAAAGCTTGATTTTCTTGATCATAAATTCTTCCTCTGATGGGATTAAGTTTATTTGTTTTTAAATACTCGCTTTTGTTTGCAGGCGAATATATGACTTGAAGAAAAAATAGCCGAACAACAATTGTCAAATAAAAAACAATAAAAAGAAGAAAAATAAATTTAATTTTCATATTTCGACTACGCTCACTATAAATTATCTATATGCAAACTTTAACTGATCGATGTATTGGGGAGCTGTCGAATTGGTAAAACTAAACTCCTTAGCTTGACTTTGGGCAAATTTAATTGAACTAAGGTTAGCTGCTTCCTTTTCTAAAGTCAGATTAATTTTATGAAGATTGTCAGTCTTTTGTTCAAAATTATTTATTTCGTCACTTATTACTATTCCGGAAATAAAAACAAAAAGATTGGCGATGACCAACCCTGTCATTATTAACCCCGTTGTTTTCAAAAATATATTTTTCATAGAATATCTTTAACTATCAATCTTAATTTAGCTACTTTTTCAAAAGTTCTACCTCTTCGATTCATAATTGGCTTTTTGTTTAATAGTTTTATTCCACCAGTTTTTGTAAAATTTTTAACAATTCGATCTTCTAAAGAATGAAAAGTGACAACGGCTATCTTTCCGTCGTCTTTAATAATTTTTGTGGCTCCGATTAAACCATTTTTCAAGTTTTCAAATTCTTCATTTACCTGAATCCGTAAAGCTTGAAAAATACGTTTATAGGCATTATTGTCTTGCTCTCCTATTGCTTTATCGATACAACTTGTCAGGTCACCAACTGTTTCTAATTTTTTAAATTGACGCTTAATAATTACTTCACGAGCAATCTTTTGAGAATTTATTTCTTCAGAGTTCTTGGCAAAAACATCAAAAAGTTCTGATTCAGACAGGTGATTTAATAAATATCCGGCAGTCATTTCTGAATTTAGGCTCATTCTCATATCTAAAGGTTCAAAAACTTTTTTAAAACTAAATCCCCGACCTGATTGACTGATCTGTCTCATCGATAAACCTAAGTCAAAAACTACTCCATCAACCGGAAAAAAATTATTTTCTTTGGCAATTTTTTCAATATCCCCAAAGTTTCCCTGAACCAGTTTTAAATTCGTTAACTCGTTAACACGTGAACTCTTTAACTGCTCTTCGTCTAGGTCTATTCCCAACACCTTCCCCCCCTTATTTAATATTGCTTCGGTATAACCTCCCTCCCCAAAAGTGGCATCAATATAAAGACCATCTTTTTTAATTTCTAACGCTTCCATGACTTGGGTCAACAAAACAGGTGTATGCATACTTAATACTTAATTCTTAATACTTAATTTATAAGTTTCCCACTTACTTGCTTCCCATATCTCAAAATGATCTCCCACTCCAATAATGACTACTTTTTCTTTTAACTGACCGTATTCAAGCAGGTTTTTTGGAACTACAAACCGGCCTTGTTCATCTATCTCTAAATAAACTAATGATGAAAAGATATAACGGCGATTATCCATATCATTTGGCTGAAGCAGTGATGGATTTAAGAGCTCTGTTGCTCTTTTTTCCCAATCATCTTTATCATAACCGGAAAGACAGCTTCCAAAGCCTTTTGTTAAGATGAAAGTATTACCTTTAAGAAGCTCCCGAACTTTTTTTGGCAAAAGTAATCTACCCGAGCCTGAAAAGTTGATTTGATATTCACCAAAAAACACCATATGATTCCATTATCAACCATATTTAGACGGTTGTCAATAGGTATTTCGCCACAAAACACCCAATACGATTATTCAAATAATTAACTGATTATGTCAT
>Ga0210017_1005259_pt1 | contig 10436 bp, 9 predicted proteins | sample CryGeyCG2014_020_FD_183966 | JGI IMG/M metagenome (GOLD analysis project Ga0210017, IMG submission 183966) | Groundwater microbial communities from aquifer - Crystal Geyser CG08_land_8/20/14_0.20 (SPAdes) (version 2) | ecosystem: Environmental > Aquatic > Deep subsurface > Groundwater | place... | reverse complement strand
AAGCTCCCCGTGATTTAGTGTTGCCAGATAATATAACACAGTATGCAATTTCGCACGGCAGCGCCCAGGAAATCCATGATGTCCTGCTTTTGTCAAGGCCAGACTATACAATCTTTGACGAGATGAGGAACACCTCTGACTTCCAGCTTTTTGCGGATTTAAGATTATCTGGAATTGGACTTGCAGGAGTTGTCCATGCAACCAATCCAATAGATGCTATCCAGCGCTTTGTTGGGAGGATTGAATTAGGTGTTATACCTCAAGTTATAGATACTGTAATCTTTATAAAAGATGGTTTTGTTAATAAAGTTTTAAGCCTGAAGATGGTTGTCAAGGTGCCGACAGGAATGACAGAGGCTGATTTGGCAAGGCCTGTTGTTATTGTGAATGACTTTGAAACAAATAAATTAGAATATGAGCTTTACTCTTATGGCGAGGAGACAGTTGTTGTTCCGGTTATATCTAATTATAAAACACCTACAAACAAGCTTGCTGAAAAAACAATAAAAGATGCATTCAAGCATTATTCTGAAGATGTTAAAGTTGATGTTGTATCAGAGAATAAATGTATTGTATATGTTCCTGAAAGCAATATTGCCAAAATCATAGGAAGGCAGGGAAAGAATATTGATGAGATTGAAAAAAGGCTTGGAATGAGCATAGACATTAAAGAGCTTGATAAAAAAACACAAGGGCAAGCCATAGAATTTAACACAGAGATAAAAAAGAAGAACATTATTTTTTATCTTGACATGCAGTTCAAGGATAAGAATATAGATATATACATAAATGATGATTACCTCTTGACAGCAAAGTCAGGCAAGAGCGGCCTAATAAAAATAAAAAAGAACAACAAGATAGCAAGAATCCTTGTTGATGCTATTAATGCTGGTGAGAAAATTAAGTTAGTTTTATAATATGCTCACAAAATTTAAAATGTTAAAAGTAAAAATAACAGAAACTTATCTTATGTCAAAGAAAGGGAATGAAGATGGAGGTGAAGATAGACTTGTTCTTGGACCAATATATTATGGGGTAGTTGATGGTTCAACAGACAAAAGTGGAAACAACTGGGGCACACCGGAGAACCCAAAAAAAGGCGGAGAGATTGCAGCAGACATTATAAAATCAACACTTGAGTGCAAAAATGTGGATTTAGATCTAACTGAACTTGTTAATGTATTAAACAAAAAGATGAATAATGCTGCAGAAAAAGCAAATATTAACACAAATCATGTAAAAAATCTGGCAAGTGCAAGCTTTGCGGCTTATGTTCATGGAAAAAATTTAATTTATCATATCGGAGATTGTAATTTTGTTTTTGTTAAAGAAAATGGTGAGTTAGAAGAGCATTACAACGAAATAGCAATTGATAAACTAACTTCTGAATTACGCTCCAGATTTATAATGCTTTGCTATGAGAACAAAATTGATCCTTTTATTGATGATAAGGATATTGGTAAAGAATATATTAATTGGATATTGAAGAAACAAACAGAACTCGAAAACAGGCAGTTTAGAAAGAATTATAATGGAAAAGAAGAATGGATTTTAGGAATACCTTATGAGACAATGGTCTACAAAACAATCAATGGTCTTCCTACAGAATTAAACATAACTCCTGTTCCTGAAGGAACAAAAGAAATAATTCTTACAAGCGATGGATTTAAGGTTATCAAGCCAACTTTAAAGGAAACTTTGGGATTATTAAAAAAACAGTTAAAAGATGATCCTCATTGCATTGGTCTACTAAAATCAACAAATGGCCTTAGGCCAGGCAATATTAGTTATGATGATATGGCTTACCTAAGATTAAAAATAAACTAAAAATCAAAACATTAATATATATTTAATAGATTAGTCTATTTAACTAAACTTATAAGGTGTATAAATGCTCGGAATAAAATTTATCAGGGAAAATCCTGAGTTAGTCAAGAAAGACCTGAAGAAAAGGCATGAGAAAGAAATAATTGCATGGGTAGATGACCTGCTGAAAAAAGATGAGGAATACAGGAAATCATTGCAGGAATCTCAGAATCTTAGGGCAAAGAGAAACAAGGCAACCCTTGAGATAAATGAGCTTAAAAAACAGGGCAAGGATATCTCAGCCAAGATAAAAGAAATTAAAGAGCTTCCTTCTGAGATAAAAAAGATTGAGGAAAAGCAGAAGCAGCTGAAAGAAAAAATAACCTATTACCTTATGAGAATTCCAAATATTTTGCATGAGTCAGTTCCTTTTGGAAAGGATGATAATGATAATCTTGTTGTAAGGGAGGTTGGCAAAAAAAAGAAGTTTGATTTCAAGCTGAAGTCCCATGGAGAGATGATTGAAGATTTAAATGGAGGTAATTTTAACAGGGCAGTGAAAATTGCTGGAGCTGGATTTTATTATCTCAAAGGGAAAATAGCATTGCTTGATTTGGCATTGCAGCGTTATGCAATTGATTTATTGGTTAAGCGAGGATTCACTATTGTTGAGCCGCCTTTCCTGATGAACAGGAAAGCATATGAAGGAGTAACATCTCTTGCTGATTTTGAAAATGTTATGTATAAAATAGATAATGAAGACCTTTATCTCATTGCAACATCAGAGCATCCAATGGGAGCAATGTTCATGAATGAGGTTTTAAAGGAATCAGAGCTTCCAATAAAGTTTTGTGGTGTTTCAGCATGCTTTAGAAAAGAAATAGGCTCTCATGGGATTGATACTAGGGGCATGTTTAGAGTTCACCAGTTCAATAAGATAGAGCAGTTCATATTCTGCAAACCAGAGCAGAGCTGGAAGCTTCATGAAGAGCTCCAGAAAAATGCAGAGGATATTTACAAGGGATTAAAGATTCCTTACAGGGTTGTGAATGTCTGCACAGGAGATATAGGAATAATTGCAGCAAAGAAATATGATTTAGAGGCATGGTCGCCAAGGGAAAAAAAGTATTTTGAGGTTGGCTCTAACTCAAACTGCACAGCATACCAGGCAACACGGCTTAACATAAAGTATGAGAATAAAAAAGGAGAAAAAGAATTTATCCATACTTTAAACAACACTGCAATTGCAACATCTAGGGCCTTCAGGGCAATACTTGAGAACTACCAGAACAAGGACGGCTCACTAACAATACCAAAAGTCTTAGTTCCATACATGAATGGAATAACTAAAATAGAACCCCAATAATCTTTCTGTTAATGAAACTCAAAAAATTGATGTTATGTTTAATAACTTAAATATATATTTTTAATTACACAAAATTTTATATAGATTGATTACAAGATAGAATTTACAAGTTTAAATAAAAATAAAAAATTTAAAGTCGGGGGTATTATGAGTATTTCAAAAAAATTAATTGAAGAAGGATGTAGAACTGGAAGTATAACTACAGATAAACATGGTAATTTTATAAAAGAGGGGGATAAAGAAATAAAAGATTTAGAATCACGCTCTAAGCATTTATATGAATTGACTTTTCCTGTAAGGTTTGAAGTTAATGAAGTTAATGGAAAATCTTACCAAACTTCAATGACTCCCAATTCTGAAATAAGGATAGGTGGAGAATCCCCAGTTTATAATACAGGTTTCACTTCAAGACTTGTTTTAAAAGTTAACTCTTACGATAAAAGCATTTCTGTTACTGAGCTTATATTTGAGGGATATTGTCCTGTATTGGCAGGAAATGATATCTCTGCTTTGATACCAAAATTTAAAGAAGAAAAACTTCCTTTTTATTTGGATGGCAGTGGAAGGACATTCTATTTAGATAGAAAATTTAAGAAAAAAGAAATTACTATTAGAATATCTATTCTCTCACCAAAAGGAACGGTTCTGGGGACATATGATGCAGTTAATTACGAAGATTTTGCTAAAAAATAAATCAGGATTATACTTTATTTAAAAAGACATACAAAACTTTTAAATCAAAAATTATATAAAGCTCTTTCTTTTATTTTGTTTTATGGCCTTATTTAAAGATATGCTAAAAGCAGATGAATCTCTTTTTAAGAATTCTGTTGCCTTGGATTATGACTACATGCCAAAGCTAATTAAATATAGGGAGGATGAGCAGTTTCAGATGGCCTTATGCATAAAGCCATTATTACAAAAGAGAAACGGCAGGAATCTTTTTATTTACGGGCCCCCAGGCATAGGAAAGACAGTTGCCTGCAGGCATGTTCTTCAGGAGCTTGAAGATGATTCAGATGACATTGTTTCAGTTTACATAAACTGCTGGCAGAAAAACACATCCTTTAAGATACTTATTGAGATATGCAATATTATTGGCTATAAGCTGACTCACAACAAGAAAACAGATGAGCTTTTCAGCATTGTCAAATCAATGCTTAACAAGAAGTCAGCTGTATTTGTTTTTGACGAATCAGACAAGCTTGAAGACTTTGATTTCTTATACATGATCTTGGAAGAAATTTACAGGAAATCAATTTTTTTAATAACAAACAACAGCAGCTGGATCAGTCAGCTTGATGACAGAATAAAATCAAGACTTACACCAGAGATGCTTGAGTTCAGGCCTTACAACATCAAGGAAACAGAGGGCATACTAAGGGAAAGAATAAATTATGCATTTGTAGATAATGTCTGGGATGAGGATGCCATTAAACTAGCAGTTAATGAAACATTTGGTTTAGGAGATATAAGGTCAGGGCTATTTATACTGAAGGAAGCAGGCAATAATGCAGAAGACCGTTCTTCAAGAAAAATAATAGTAGATGATGTTAAAAAAGCAATTGAAAAACTTCCTGAATTCAGCTCAAAAGACTCCTCTGAGCTTGAGGAGGAAAAAAAATTCATGCTTGAAATAATAAAGAAAAACTCCGGAAAAAAAATAGGCGAAGTCTATAAATCTTATCAGGAAGCAGGCGGAAAGGCAGTCTACAAAACCTTCCAGAGAAAAATTGCAAAGCTTGAGAAACAGGGCTTTATCTCAACAGAAAAAATAGCAGGCGGAAAAGAAGGCAAGACAACAATAATAAACTATAAAAATATAACAAAAAAGATTACTGACTTCTAAAATCTGACTGTAAAATCATCAAACTCTCCCTTAAATTCCTCATACTCTATTTTAAGATTAGCAACACACGAGAACACAGGACCCTTTCTGCAGAAATCAATCAGTTCATTAAGCTCTTTCTCATTTCCCTCTGCAACAACCTCTACATTGCCATTTGGAACATTCCTCACAAAGCCCTTAAGTCCTAGCTTTCTGGCTTTAATCTTTGTGTTATGCCGAAATAAAACCCCTTGCACATAGCCAGATATAATAATATGGACTCTTTTCATAGCTAATTAGAACAAATGCCAGTATTTTAATTTAACCTTTTGTCCAATGCATGCAAGCCCAAAAACAAATGATTTCTTCACATACAGGCATTTCAATATCCATTGGACACTGGACACCTGTTGAAATGAGATATTTAAACAAAACAGGTATTCTTATTGCTAGAGGTGATAAAAAATGATAGATCTTAGCACAAACACAATCCAAAACCTATTTTTCCAGCAGATAAGAAATTTGACTCTTAATACAGAGGATTTAAAACAGGGATTTACACTAGTGATATAGATGGAGAAGGACTTTTACACACATGAAGCAATTAGTGAATCATTGTATGATGACCAGATTTCTGATTTAGAGGAAGGGTTTATGGCAGGCTATCTGGCAGCTTAAAAAGGTGATTAAATTCAGCATACTCAAAAAAATATTTAACAAAACTTTCATGGAATGGAATGAATACAAGGCCAGAATAGATTTTTTAGAGTATTTTTACTGGCAACAGGGCGTTCACAAACAAAGCATTCGGAATCTTTAATCCATTTTACACCTCTGCCCCCTCTCTGAGGGGGTTTTTATTCTGATTTATATCATTTATATTAACAAAATATTTAAACAAAGGTCAATACCTTATGATTATGAGAGTTTACATAAAAGAAGAAGTCTTGCTGAGAAAAGCAGAAACACTAAGAAAAATAAAAACAGGAGCAATAATTGTTCACCCAACAGACACTATTTATGGTATTGGATGCAATGCCCTTAATTCAAAGGCTGTTGAAAAGATAAGAAAGATAAAAAACAGACATACAATGCCTTTCTCAGTCATAGCCCCCTCAAAACAGTGGATTTATGATAATTGTGTTATTACAAAAAATGTTGAAAAATGGATAAAAAAACTGCCGGGAAGATACACCTTAATATTAAAACTAAAAAATAAAAAAGCTGTTGTAAAAGAGGTCAACAATGAATGGGAGACCTTGGGAGTGAGAATTCCAAAACACTGGTTTACTGCCATTGTTGAAAAAGCAGATGTTCCCTTTGTAACTACAAGTGCAAACATTGCTGGAGAGGATTTTATGACTTCTATTGATGACCTTAACCCAAAAATAAAGAGCAGGGTTGATTTTATTGTTTATGAAGGGGTAAAGAGGGGCAAACCATCTAAAATCATTGATTTGACAAAAGAGAAGCCTGAGATAATAAAAAGATAAAACATGGAAAAAAAGAAAAAGGTTGATGAGAAGGCAGTGGGTAAGAAAAAACCAGTAGATAAGACCATAACAAAGCCCAAAAGATCAAGACTAAGGATACTTGCTTCTGGAGATATACACGGCGACACAGGTCTTGCAGAAAAGCTTGCTGAAAAAGCAAAGAAAGAAAATGTTGACTTGGTAATACTTTGCGGTGACTTAACACTTGGAGAAAAAAGCACTTCAAACCTTATAGGTCCTTTTGTTAAGAGGAAAAAAAAGGTAATTCTTATTCCAGGAAACCATGAGACTGTTGCAACCGCAGATTTTCTTGCAGAGCTTTACGGAGTAAAAAACCTTCATGGCTACTCTGTTAAATACAAAGATGTTGGTCTTTTTGGCTGTGGCGGAGCCAACATAGGATTATTTCAGCTAGGAGAAAAAGAAATATTTAATCTATTACAAAAAGGATTTAATAAAATTAGGTATTTAAATAAAAAAATAATGATAACTCATGTTCATCCCTCTGGAACAAAGATGGAGAAATTCACAAAGTTCTTTCCAGGCTCAGAAGGGGTTAAAAAGGCAATAGATACATTTAAGCCAGACATTCTTCTCTGCTCTCATGTCCATGAGGCCGAGGGCATTGAGGAGAAAATAGGAAAAACAAGGGTTATAAATGTTGGCAGGAAAGGCAAGATTATAGAGCTTTAATTTTTACCTGCCTTCTTTTCTGTAAATTCTTCCAAATAATGCTCATAAGGTTCTTCTCCACGGATATTCCATGTTGTTATAAGATAATTTCTGCTGTATATTTTTCCTACCAATAATGGGTCTGGATCTTTTAAAGTATGCTCTACTTTTATATCAAGTTCAGAAGGTTTTGGAATCCAATAAACACTTAGATTTAACCCCCCGCCTTTCTGAAATCTCTCTATATCTGCCATCAATAAATCTCCAATAACATTAGTCTTTAAGGCCTTGGCATATACCTCAGAAAAATTAGCTCTAGCTTCTCTAGCTTTTTGCTTTGCTTTTAAAGTTAATGGAGGATTCCTTGCAGTTAACTCTACATCATAAGTATGTCTTGATCCATAATGGTCTTTCTCTTCTTTACCATAACTATATTTCCAAACACTTATGCTGCCAAAAGGGACAGAAACAAATAGAGGTATATCAATCTCCAAAGAAGTCCCATCTTCAAATATTGATTCTAACCTTCTTTTTAGATCAAACAAATCATTTGATAGAAGATCATAATATTCACCAAATTCTGAACAGATGTAATCCTCTATAAGGGATTGTTGAGCATCTTGTTTTGCATAAATCTCGCTTGGCATGGGAATAATACCTCTTAAACTATCTATTGTTTTTAAAATTCTTTTTTGTTTTTTCCTTGTATCTAAAATAAGTTCTTTTCTCATTCCAGGAAGTAAAAGAGAAGGATTCTCAGATAAAGAACCTCTCCTGATCATGAACTTATTTACTAACTTTCCTATACCTTCCTCTCCTGTTAATTCCTTTTCCTTAGCAATTTGTCCAACTAGTTTATACATTTTATCCACCTCATCTTTTTGAATGAATATGTTCTCTCATAAATCTTTGAATTTTTTTCCAATCCTTTTGCTCTTCAGGATTCCAATAAACTCTGAATCCTTGCTGCGCTTGTTTCCTCCTCCCTGGCCTAAACGCATCATAAGTTTTATCTTCAAGAATAGACTTGCAAACTATATCTTTTTTTCTGCACAAAATTTGTCAATAGTGTTGTATTTTTTAAAAAGTTTTAAATATAACAAAAACATTACTGAACTCATGCTCGATCCAGAGACAATAAGGAAGATAGAATCATTCATATACGCAAAACCAAGATCAATCCAGGAGATAGCCCATTATATAGGAAAGAATTGGAGAACAGCAGATAGATATATCAATGAGATAGAGAATGATTTTGGGACAATCTCAACAAGAGTCTTCAGAAAGGGGACAAGAGGAGCATTAAAGATAGTTTATTGGGCAGCCGTAGAAAAAATACGTCATTCTATTTTCCAGGAAATCCTTGAGCACGAGATAATGCAGGCAAGAAAAAAAGAGGATTTCTTTGCTTTTGATATTGCCCAGCATGTTCCTGACAAAAACAAAAAATCTTTCATAGAAAAATCACCCAATGAAACTCTGAAAAACCTCAAGGAATTTGATGAATTTCTTAAAAATACAAAAAGACAATTATTGGTCTTTTCAGGAAACCTTTCCTTCATCAATCTAAAAAATAAGGATATTAATATATTCAGGACATTAGATGATTTGGCTAAAAGAAAAATAACAATGAAAATAATCTGCAGAGTTGATATACCAGGCAAAGAGAATATAGAAAAAATCCTTTCTTTGAATTTCAAATATGGAAAAGAAGTCCTAGAAATAAGGCATAGAAGACATCCTTTAAGAGCAATCGTAAGCGATAATAGTGTTTTCAGGATAAAAGAGATCGAAGAACCGACTGGAAAAGAGCATGAGCTCAAGAAAAAAATGTCTATAGTTTATACAATAAAAGACAAGGAATGGACAGAATGGATTTCTAGGATTTTCTGGAAGATGTATTCATCATCAATAGACGCTAGAAAAAGACTAGAAGAAATTAATAAATTAAAATAAACTATCCTTTCAAAACACCCAATGGTTTCATTCTAACAACCTTTAGGCTTATTCCTGCATTATGAACAGAATCAACGACCTGCTCAACATCCTTATAGCAGCCAGGGGCCTCTTCTGCAAATGATTTCCAGTTGCCTGCTTTTCCTATTATGCCTTTCTGCTTTAACTCTTCATTTACTTTTTCTCCCCTAAATTTTTTTAATGCTGCATTTCTGCTCATAGCACGTCCAGAGCCATGGCAAGAGCTTCCAAAGGTTTTTTCCAAAGCAAGCTCTGTTCCCTTACAAATGTAAGAAGCTGTTCCCATTGTTCCTGCAACTATTACAGGAAGCTCTGGAAAAGCCCTTGTTGCACCTTTTCTATGAATATAATATTCCTTGCCTTTTATTTTATCGAGCTTTACAACATTATGGCAGATTGCATAAACAGTCTGCATGTCCATATCTTCCCATGATTTTTTAAACACCTTTTCAAAGGTTTCCCTAATCCATTGTGTCATAACAAGCCTGTTTGTAAAGGAATAGTTAACAGCGCACTTCATTGCCTTGTAATAGTTCTGGCCCTCCTCTGAATTCACAGGAGCGCATGCAAGCTGCCTGTCAGGAAGCCAGATATTGTATTTTTTAACAGCCCTTTCCTGTATTTTGAGATAATCTGTTGCAATCTGGTGTCCAAAGCCCCTGCTTCCGCAGTGAAGCATAATCAAGACCTGGTCTTTATCAACAATGCCTAGTTTTTTTGCATATTCCTTATCAAAAATATCAACTACTTTTTGAATCTCAAGAAAATGATTTCCTGCTCCCAAAGTGCCAAGCTGCGGTAATCCTCTTTTTTTCGCCAAATCAGAAACCTTTGAGGGGTCTGCATTAGGCATGCAGCCATTTTCTTCTGTTTTTTCTATATCTTTTTTTGTTCCATAACCATTTTCAATAGCCCAATTAAGTCCATGAGTCATAACATTATCAAGTTCATCATAATTTAACCTTAGTTTTCCCTTGGAGCCAACACCGCATGGAATTGCATTAAACAATGCTGGAACAAGCTCTTTTAATTTTTCATTAACATCCTTAAATGTTAGATTTGTTCTTATGGAATTTATGCCGCAGTTTATATCAAAACCGCATAAGCCTGCTGAAATAATCCCTTTTTCACTGTCAAATGCACTTACTGCACCCATTGGCAGGCCATAACCAAAGTGCATATCTGGCAGTCCTATAACAGGTTCAATAACTCCAGGAAGACATGCAACGTTTGTTAGCTGCTGAACTGCGTCATCCTCAATATTATCAAGTATATTTTTGTTTGCAAATATCTT
>Ga0210017_1005258_pt1 | contig 10436 bp, 11 predicted proteins | sample CryGeyCG2014_020_FD_183966 | JGI IMG/M metagenome (GOLD analysis project Ga0210017, IMG submission 183966) | Groundwater microbial communities from aquifer - Crystal Geyser CG08_land_8/20/14_0.20 (SPAdes) (version 2) | ecosystem: Environmental > Aquatic > Deep subsurface > Groundwater | place... | reverse complement strand
TACAGATTTTCTGGGGCATCCATTGAAAACATGCTGGGCTTTGTCAAACAGTATCCAGAGGCAACAGTTATCACCCTGAGTGCCAACTACCGCTCCACTCAACTCATCCTCGACGCCGCAGAGAGTGTTATTAAACACAACTCAACTCGGATTAACGACGTCGTAAAAGATTTGAATCCCCACCTTGTCTCCTCGCCAAAATCAACCGGCAACCAACTTGCCCTTGCGACCGTTTCTTCCTCAACTGCGGAGGGTGTCTACCTAGCGCAGGCTATTCAAAAACTGATTAAAAGTGGCACCAAGCCCTCAGAGATCGCGGTTATCTACCGCGCGAACGCCGACGCCAAATCTCTCTCCGACATCTTCATCAAATACGGCCTCGACTACGCTGTCCAGGGCGGGGGAGACGTACTCGCAGATCCCACCGTCCTCCACTTCCTCAAAATCCTCTCTGTCATCTATGACCTCCGCACCAAAGAAGACGATCTCAACCTCTTTACTATTTTGCACTACGATATTTTCCACGTTGACCCCCTCGACGTGCTCAAGATTTCCCGCGCCGCCAGTGATCACAAAGCCACTCTTTTTGATGTGATTGCCGACACTAGCTTGCTGAGCTCTCTCGCCCTCACAACCAAAGCAGAAATTGTGGCGGTCTTAGCCAAACTTGCCGCTTGGCAGGGGATCGACGCCAACTCGACCTTTGTGGAGTTTTTTGAAAAAGTCTTGAACGAGTCCGGCTACCTCAATTGGGTATTGCACGAACCCGACGCCCACAATCGCCTCGCGCGTTTAAATACTCTCTTTAGCTCCGCCAAACAAATGAATAGTCTCGACCACGCTCTCAACCTCAAAACCTACTTGGAGAACATTGATCTCATACAAACGCACGCCATCCGCCTAGAAGAGACCCAGTTTGGTATTCGGGATAATGCAATTGTTTTGACGACCGCCCACTCCGCCAAGGGGCTTGAGTGGGAGCATGTGTTCCTCTACAAAGTAGTGGATGGTGCTTGGGGTAACAACGCCGTCCGTGATCTGATCAAGCTCCCCGCCTCTATCCTTCCTCTAACCGGTGCGCGGCTTGAGAAAGAAGAGCTCAAGGCACGCAATCTCGAAGACGAGCGCCGTCTCTTCTACGTCGCCTTGACCCGCGCCAAAAAAACCCTGACTCTCTCCTACGCTGGCGGCTACTCTACCTATGGCAAGGTGCGCCAAGCCACGCCCTCACTGTTCCTTACAGAAATTACTCCCGATTATCTCCATACTGTAGATACCGTGCAAACCGAGGCCGAGGTGGCGAGCCACCTGGAAAAACTTTTGACCCTCCCCACCAACAAAGCTTCCTCATTAAAATCCGAGGAAACGGCTTTTCTCCAGAATATAGTCGACAATTTTTCCCTCTCCGCCACCGCCCTCAATTCCTATCTACAGTGTGCCTATTTATTCAAGCTTAACAATTTGCTCAAAGTCCCGCGCGCCAAAGCGGGATACCTAGCCTTTGGTACCGCTGTCCACGCCAGTCTCGAAACCTTTCTCCGCCAGTTTATGGATACTGGCTCCCTCCCGCCGCAAGATTTCCTACTTTCCTCATTCAAAGCGGCCCTTGCCAAGCAAATCATGACCCAAGCCGAGTACGACAAACGGCTGGAGCAGGGGATCAAAGTCCTCACTGCCTACTTTAAATTTTTTGAGGCCGATTTTACCGCCCCGCTCCTGCTAGAAAACTTCTCTAAAGTGCAACTAGGAGATATTACCTTGACCGGCAAGCTCGACCGCATCGAATGGCTCGATCAAATTAAAAAAACTGCTAGAGTCGTCGATTACAAAACCGGCAAGCCCAAAACGAAAGGGCAGATCATGGGGACTACAGAGGACTCCCGCGGCGACCTGCACCGCCAGCTCGTGTTTTACAAACTACTGATCGATCTAGACAACCGCCTCAACTTCAAGTTTGGTGAGGCCGAGCTAGATTTTGTCCAGGCTCCCTCCGACACCGGCAAATCCGGCCAGCACCGTTTCGAGATATCCGACGTTGACGTCGACGACCTAAAGTCTACCATTCGCAAAGCTATGGCCGAGATCCGCGCTCTCCACTTCCCTCGCACCACCGACCTCACAATCTGCGCCAAATGTGATTTCCGTGACCATTGTTACCCCAACGGTATCCCCACCACCTGAAAGTCCTGAGCTCGCCGAAGGATTGACTTCGCCTATCATTTGTATATGGAGTTTCTACTAAACGCTTAAACGAGGCAGTCAAGAGAAACATTGACCGATTCCCAGAAGAATTTTGTTTTCAACTAACCAGGGATGAGTACTCAAACTTGATATCACAATTTGTGATATCAAGTTTGAGGTCGCAATTTGCGACCTCAAACAAACGAGGTGGCCGTAGATACCAGCCCTATGTCTTTACCGAGCAAGGTGTCGCCATGCTCTCCGGCGTCCTCAAGAGCGACGTCGCTATCCACATGAGCATTCGCATCATGAGCGCCTTTGTCTCCATGCGCAAAGCCATTCAATCCAACGGACTTTTGTTTGCGCGCCTCGACCACGTCGAGCAAAAGCAAATCGAGCACAAACTAGACACCGACAAAAAATTTGAACAAGTCTTTGACGCCTTATCGTTCAAAGATAGGATCCCCGATCAAAAATTATTTTTCGAAGGTCGGGTTTTTGACGCCCACAAATTTGTCTCCGATCTAATCAGGTCTGCCAAAAAAGAAATCATTCTCATCGACAACTTTGTCGACGACACCGTCCTCCATTTATTTACCAAGCGGCGCAAAGGGACACAAGTAATCATTTACACCAAACAGATCACTCCAGCCCTCGCCCTCGATATTACTAAATACAACCAGCAGTACCCAACAATCACAGTTAAAGAGCTTAGCTCCGCCCACGACCGTTTCCTGATCATCGACAAATCAACCACATACCATTTCGGCGCCTCTATCAAAGATCTCGGCAAAAAACTCTTCGCCGTCTCCCGCTTCGATAGGCAAGCTATATCCCTCCTTCGCAAACTTTCCATTTGACTTCGCCTTCGCCATGACCGATCACAATATCAAAGATAAAAACCTGCGGGGATCATACAAACTCAACGAAGAAGTCGTCAAAAACAGCCGCGCCACTCGTCATACTCTCCTGTCTCGTGGAATTCGCCCCGAATCCCTCAAACCCCAGGAAGATCTTAAAAAAATCGAACTCCGACGCCTCCCCCAACGCCTAGTATAATAACCACCATGTCACCAGAAACACAGGATGTTATTAGACTTACAGGCGAGTCGTACGAGTACAAGCAAGCGGATAAAGTTGCCCATGACAGGGTTACCCTAACTTCATACAATCTCAAAGATGCTCCCGAGATTTTCGCGCTCATCGATCGCAATCGAGACTTCTTCACTCAATATGACCATCGCTGGACCGATAAACCCAAATATCAAACAGTAGAGCAGTTTACAGACACTATCAAAAATCCAGAAGACCAAAATATCCATTACTTTTTCATCCGTAATGCCAAAGAAGAAGCGGTTGGTGGTTGTCGTCTCAAGGTTGACGAGGATGATCCCAAATCTGCCGAAATTGGCTACTTCATCGACCAAGCGCAAACCCACAAACGCTACGCTTCCCGCGCGGTGCGCCTCATCATTACATACGCAACCGAGGAGCTAAAACTGCAAAAAATCAAAGCATTCGTCAATCACGAAAATATCGGTTCCGTCACCACCCTCGAGCGCAATGGCTTTGAATTCACCGGCATCGACCCCGAAGATCCCACCTACCACTGGTACGAACACACTCTTCCCAACCCCAAATAATAATTTGTCATATTTTATTTGGTGGGCAAATCCACAAACTGATTTAGTAAGATCTACAAAGATATATTGCATACTGTACAAATGGTCGGGTATTATATAAATAATGAAAGACACTACCCCATCTACAAGACAAATCGAAATGCTTAAAATTCTTTATGGATATATTCGAGACACTGGTTATCCTCCCACCTTCGAAGAAATGCGCGAATCACTTAAAGTAGCATCCAATCAATCAGTTATTGACCTACTTACCAAACTTGAAGAAAAAAAATTAATTAAGCGTAGCGAGAATTCTGCTAGGGGTATTAACATTCTCCCACTAGGATATGAGTATGTTAAAGAAAAACCACTCGTGCCATTTTTGGGAATAAGTCATGCAGAGGTGCCCATTGATGTTTCAGAAATAGCAGGCAACTGGGAATCTGTTTCTAGCGATCTACGACTTTTAACAGACGAAGTTTTTATGGTAGAAGTTATTGGAGATTCTATGATCAACGCAAGCATCTTCGACGGTGACTACGCCCTCATTAAATCGGCTAAAGAATTTTCCTCTGGTGACATAGTTCTAGCTAACATAGCAGGTAGATCTACCATAAAGCGTTTTATTTCCGATGACAAACCACCATATCTATATCTCAAACCAGAAAATCCCAACTACCAAATTATTCTCTGCACCAGCGAAGTTGAACTTAAAGGAAAAGTCATTCACGTTATTAATAAACAGCGAAAGGCTAACTAATTATGCCAACTCTTAAACCAAACAAAACAGAATTGATTATCGGTAAAATTTTTCGTGATCAAAGTCTTACATATGGTCTTTATGAGTTTGAAGATATTGATTTAGAGAGCACGCTTAACATTACAGAAACAGATCAAGGTAGGTTCTCGATCAAAGATCTCCGCACCGGCCAATCTCGCTTTGTCTTTGACGAGACTACGGGTTCAGGCAAACCAGAGGAAATCGTGCGTCAGCTCTGGTTACACAAATTAAATAAACAATATGGCTATCCACTTGACAGGATCGACACCGAAAAAAGTATTCACTTTGGTCGTGAAGTCCACAAAAAAGCTGTTGACATCGTGGTTTACAAAGAAGATAAAGTTACCCCTTTTATTGTCATCGAAGTCAAAAGTCCCACCCAAGACAAGGGTATCGATCAACTCAAAAGTTATCTCAACGCAGAAGGATGTGAAATAGGTGTTTGGTCAAATGGTGTGGCTAAAGTCATCTTGTATCGCAATTATCCCAACAATTTTGATGATACTCTGTCAGAAATTCCCTCCGCCAAACAAACGATCGACGATATTTTCAGCGAGAAAAAAACTTTAGGCAATTTAGATCCCAAATTCGAACTCAAACGCGCTATTGAAATTATGGAAGAGCTTGTGCTTGCCAACGCCGGAGTTGATGTTTTCACTGAAGTTTTCAAACTAGTTTACGCCAAGCTATTCGATGAAATGGAGGCCGAAAAAAGGACAGACCAAGAAGTTCAGTTTCGTAAATATCGCGATCCTCAAAAAACCTATTCTTCTATAAACTCACTCTTTAAGAATGCGATCACCAAATGGCCAGGAATCTTTTTTGAAACCGACAATATTCGTCTCTCCCCCGAACACCTCTCTGTGGTTGTGGGAGAAATGGAAAGAGCCAGACTCTTTGGTGCCGACCTCTCGATAGTCGATGAAGCCTTTGAATACCTTATCCCAGAGGTGGCAAAAGGTAAGAAAGGTCAATACTTCACCCCTAGGCACGTGATTGCCATGATGGTCCAAATGTTAGATCCCCGCCCCACAGAGTATATTCTCGACCCGGCGGCTGGTTCAGGAGGTTTTCTTATTGGAGCCATGAATTATGTTCAAAACAAATATTTCAAGAATAGTAAGCCTGACAAAAAAGACTATGCACAAAAGTATTTGTATGGTATCGATTTTGCCGACGAAACCGCCAAAGTTTCACGCGCGCTCATGTTGATTGCCGGTGACGGTCGCTCTCATCTATTCAAGCTCAACTCTCTCGATCCCAGGGAGTGGCAAGGAGAGCAAGAAGAAAAGATGCAAGCACGGGTAGAATTGCGCAAGCGTCTTGCCAAGCTCGATGATTATAATAATAACGAAGAAAATCAAAAGAATTTCAAACAATTTGCTTTCGATCTTCTCTTAACCAATCCACCCTTTGCTGGAGAACTCAAGGAACCAGGGCTTCTTCGCCAATACGAGTTCGGCAAAAAGAATGGTAAATTAGTCAACAAAATCGAACGCCACATTCTTTTTATCGAGCGCGCCCTCGAACTAGTTCGCCCCGGAGGTCGCTTAGGCATCGTTTTGCCTCAAGGAGTCTTTAATAATACCAACATGCAATATGTACGCGAGTGGTTGTTTGACAAAGCCAGGATTCTGGCAGTAGTAGGCTTGCACGTAAACACCTTTAAACCCCATACCGGCACCAAAACCAGTGTGCTTTTCCTCCAAAAATGGGGAGGGGAAGCAGGCGATCCACTCCCAGACTATCCCATCTTTATGGCAGTCTCACAGCGATCCGGCAAAGATAATTCTGGGCAGTACGTTTACAAAAAAGATTCAGTAGGGAAGTATATTTACGATCCCCACCACCACCGTGTCCTCGACCATGATCTAGATGAAATTGTCAGTAGATATCTGAAATTTATCACGAACATCTCAAATTAATGAACTACTCAATTATCCTCAAATCCCAACTTGAAAATAATCATCGTCTCGATGCTGAATATTACCAATCACAATATATGGAGATTAGGAATATTCTGTTAGATAAGTTCTCTGGAGTAAAACTAGAAAAGTTAATATCAGCACAAGTTGTCACTGGATCGACACCCACCCAACGAGACTGTCGAAATGATGGGACTGATATCCCTTTTATCAAAACCGATACAGTCAGGGAAGGGGTAGTCAATTTTGCCTTCGCTGATTATATGCCATTGAAGGCTAGTATAGAAAATTCAAAACCGAAAGCAAAAGATATCCTAGTCACAATCATTGGAGCGACGCAAGAAATTGTTGGTAGAGCTGCATTTGTATATGAAGATTATCCTGACATGAATATAAATCAAAATATTGCAAGAATTAGAACTGGAAATACACTCAATCCATATTTTCTAGAGGCATTTCTAAGAGGTAAATATGGTAGATATCAACTATGGCAACAAAGCAGACAAACTGAACAAGTGAACCTGAACTGTAGAGAAGTAGAACAAATAATTATTCCTCAATTTAACGAGGATATATATTTAGAAATTCAAAACTTAATGACTGCTTCAAGAACAGCTGTCATCCAGTCGCAGGAATATTATGCTCAGGCAGAAAACATACTTCTCAAGACATTAGGCCTCATCAATTTTCAATCTGAGAGTACGAACTCATGCATTGTTAATTTGTCAGACGTTCAATCAGTCAATCGCATCGACGCCGATTATTTTCAGCCAAAGTATGCAGAACTGATCGATAGATTAAAAAAATTTAACTCCACACCCTTAACCACAGTGATCAATAATATTTCAGCGAAATTTAATCCATTAGCTCATCCAGATCAACAATTTAGATATGTCGAATTAGCTGACATTGATAGCACTATCGGCATTATCAATAATTGCTCGGAAATGATGGGCAAAGAAGCTCCTAGTCGGGCGAAAAGGCTACTCAAAGAAGGGGATGTGATAGTTTCTTCGGTCGAAGGATCATTAAACAAAACTGCCCTAGTTGAGAAACAATATGACGGGTCATTAGCCTCAACGGGATTTTTTCAATTTCGAAGTAATAAATTTCTCCCAGAAGTTATCCTAATCATGGCAAAAAGTATGGTATTACAAATGCAACTTACACGTGAATGTGCGGGCACAATTCTAACGGCGGTACCCAAAGAATCTCTAAATCGTATCTTGGTTCCGGAGGTTGAAGATAGAATTCAAAAAGAAATTGCTTCTTTGGTTAAAGAGTCTCATCTCGCCAGACAAAAATCAAAGGAGTTGCTTGAACAAGCCAAAAAAACAGTCGAAGAAATGATCGAAAAAAGAGGTGATAATATATGAGTCTATATAATGCCAAAAAACAGTTTTCCGAAAACTTGCGATTATTCGGAAACGCACAAACACAACCAGAAAAATTTAATCTATACTCAGGCCTAGTGAATTTAACAGATTCTCTAAGTGAAATAGAGTCTAGTGTTTCACAAATCAGAAACATGGTTGAAAAAATAGAGCGAAATCAAAAATAAAATTCTTAATCCCACCCCAGACGCAGTAGCCTTGTCATTTAATGGCCTGCGAGGATGATCCTCGCAGGTGATTAGGAGCACAATATTGCGCGAACAATCAAGATAATTTACAATCAGCCCATGTGCTGGTCATTTGCAATCATCAATGGCAGGTTAGCAGAAGTCTACTTTGACATCACAAAGGACGGGCCAAAATTTCTCGGGCACTGCTATGTCAAAAGATCCGACTTAGGTACTACAGTAAAAAATATACCAACCTTCAAGGACTGTCCTTGTAGGGCTGATTAATCATGTATCATATAAACAATGAATAAAAATCTCTCCAAACTATTCCTAATCATTCTTCCCCTGATAATCGTCATTGTCTATGCCTATTTCTATACCACCCGCCGCTCCGCCGTAGTCCCACCGCCAGACATATCAACTTTTGAAGAATGCGCAGCCGCTGGCTACTATGCGCTCGACACTTCCGTGGTGCTAACTGCCAATTACCCGTACCTCACCGGTGGTGAGTCGATCACCGTCGAGGGGGCGCTCGTCCCGATCGAGATGGTCAGCGCCGACCGTTGGCAAATTTACGACGCGGTCGGGATCATCGCCGTCGACAAGATTATAAGAAAATAAAATTCCATCTCGGGATTTTAGATGAAGTTAAATCTTATTGTCAAAACCAAAGCGAGAGCTGAGAAAGTGGTCAAGCTCACCGACTCGGTCTACGAGGTCTCAGTCAAAGCTGCACCAATTGAAGGACATGCCAACCAAGCCGTGATCGCGGTCCTAGCCGATTATTTTCATGTTCACAAAAACCAAATAGAGATCGTCTCAGGATTTACCAGTATGAACAAAGTCGTCAAGATTGAGAAGTCTTGACTTCGCCTATCATTTGGGTATAGCATAAGATTATGAAACAATCTCCAGCAAAACTACAGAACAACTTCACTCAATTTTTATTTTACAAATCACCTACAGGTCAAGTAAAAATAGAAATTTTTTTGCGTGGCGAAACGGTTTGGCTCACTCAGGACAAAATAGCCACTCTCTTTGACGTCCAACGGCCAGCTATTACCAAACACCTCAACAATATTTTTGAAACTCGTGAATTAGTGGAAGACTCAGTTAGTTCCATTTTGGAACATACTGCCCATGATGGTAAAAAATATAAAACAAAATTCTACAATCTCGATGCCATCATCGCCGTGGGTTACAGAGTCAACTCAAAAAAGGAATTGTCATGTATATGAAAGATTGGATCCAAAAGCTGAACTCATTTCTTCAATTCAATGAAAAAGATATTTTGTCAGACAATGGTCGCATCAGTCACGAAGTAGCCATCGCGCTCGCCGAGTCAGAATATGACAAATATCAAGTCATACAAGATCAAAACTACGTCTCTGATTTTGATGAAGTTGTCAAAACTCTCCCACCGAAAAAATAATATGTCGCTCGCTCAACTCATATCTCATCTTGATCAGCAAAGAGATCTAATCAGGGCTACCAATCTCGCGAGATTTTTCAAGACTGGCAAAGGGGAATATGGGGAAGGGGATCAATTCTTGGGGCTCATCGTCCCACAGATTAGAGAGGCTGTGCGACTCTACTGGCGCGAGATCTCGTTCTCGGATCTAGATGAGCTCCTCGCCAGCCCCTATCACGAACACCGCTTGACTGGTCTGCTCATCTTAGTCAAACAATACGAAAAAGGGGACGATGGTATCAAAAAATCGATCTATGATTTCTATCTCGCGCATCTCACTCGTATCAACAACTGGGATCTCGTGGACTTGAGCGCTCCCAATATCGTGGGAGATTATCTCTCTACTCATCCGCGCAATATTTTGTATCACTACGCCCGCTCGCCCCACTTGTGGACTAGGCGTATCGCGATCCTTTCAACATTCGCCTTCATCCGCGCTCGTGATTACGCCGACTCGCTCGCTATCGCAGAGATCCTTTTGCATGATCCTCATGACTTGATCCACAAAGCCGCGGGCTGGATGTTGCGCGAGATCGGCAATCGTGATCTCCCCACATTGTTCTCATTCTTGGATCAGCATGCGACTGTGATGCCCCGCACTATGCTCCGCTACGCCATCGAGAAACTCGAGCCCACCAAACGTCAGCACTATATGATGTTAAAATAATCCAGTATGAATATAATTCTGCGTCAATAACATAGGGAGTTACAATGCAAGACCAAGACGCACTCAAAGACGCACTTAAAAAATATAAAAAAGAAAATTATCAAGTCATGTCATGGAGTGAGTATGAAGAAGAACTGACCAAACTTATCAAAAAAGTCGTCGCTTACGTCAAAGAACATGACCTCAAAGTGGATATCGTCGTCCCTATTTTGCGCGGTGGCAATA
>Ga0210017_1005257_pt1 | contig 10437 bp, 13 predicted proteins | sample CryGeyCG2014_020_FD_183966 | JGI IMG/M metagenome (GOLD analysis project Ga0210017, IMG submission 183966) | Groundwater microbial communities from aquifer - Crystal Geyser CG08_land_8/20/14_0.20 (SPAdes) (version 2) | ecosystem: Environmental > Aquatic > Deep subsurface > Groundwater | place... | reverse complement strand
GACGGATATGTCGCGCAGTTGGGAAACCAGGACTTAGTGAACCGACGAATTTTCATAGAAAATTCGAAGATCATCAACCAAAAGTTACCCCGGGGATAACAGGCTAGTAGAGCCCGCGAGTCCATATCAACGGCTCTGTTCGGCACCTCAACACATCGGGGCGCCATGACAGCGATGTCATTAAAAAATACTGGCTTATAACGGTGAACTCCAAATTCTTTTATGATAAAATAAAAGAATGGACAACACCGTGGGAAGTTTAACTCAATTCCAAAAATCATTAATTACTGGAACAATGTTAGGCGATGGATATTTACGTATAATTCCAGGAAGGAATAATGCCTTTCTAGAAATAAATCATTCTTTTTCTCAAAAACAATATGTTGATTGGAAGTTTGAGAAATTGCAGAACATTGTTTAAAAGAAATATTGAAAGAAAATTTAATTTCTTCAATGAAATATAAATTGGGTTATAACCCCGTAGAGACTTGCTCAAAATGAGCAGATGGAAACAAAAATTTCCATAATACGTCAGCCCCTAACCCCATCGCAAAGCGATAGGGCGGGTGAAGATATAGTCCGATCCTTCTGGTAACAGAAGAAAAATACCGACAAGCGATGTCGGCTCAACGCATCCTGGGGGTGAAGCCGCTCCCAAGGGTTTGGCTGTTCGCCAATTAAAGCGTTACGTGAGCTGGGTTCAAACCGTCGTGAGACAGGTTGGTCCCTATCTACCGCAGGCGCAGAATCTTGAGGGGATTTGACCATAGTACGAGAGGACCTGGTTGAACTGACCTCTGGTCTACCAGCTGTTCTGCCAAGAGCATCGCTGGGTAGCTAAGTCGGGAAGGGATAAGCGCTGAAAGCATCTAAGTGCGAAACCCACCCCAAGATTAGGATTCATAGATTTCCCGCAGATGACGGGATTGATAGGCTGCAGATGTAAGGACAGTAATGTCTTTAGTCGAGCAGTACTAATAAATCATATTTCCTTATCCTTTTTGGTCTTTTAACTGTGACTTTGGCTAACAATCAATGTCTGCAATTGCAGGCACTGTAAGGGAGCTATAATCGAGGATTTTGTAAGGCGATTATATCGAAGGTGCTCCACCTGTTCCCATCCCGAACACAGAAGTGAAATCCTTCAGAGCCGATGATAGTGGCTTTGCTGCGAAAGTAGGTCGTCGTCTTACAAAGTTCTTGATAGCGAAAGCGAAGTCCCGTACCTTCCGCCGAAGCGGGATGGTGCGGGATAGGTAGCTCTCTTACAGTGTTTGCAATGTAGCCCGTTCCGTTTTTAGCGAGACGGGCTTTTATTTTGGCTAAATCTGAATTACAATAAAAGATAATGAAACTCTCTCGGAAAAAAAGCAGGGTTTTGGTCGGAATTGCGATAGTGGTTTTGGCGATTGTTTTACTGAACGTTTTTCAGAAAGAGGTAAAAGGTTTTTTTTATTATATTTCCTCGCCGGTTCAAAGGGTTTTATGGATGGCAGGGGAGAGGAGCGCTGGTTTTCTGGCAGGCGTTTTAAGGGCAGGGGATTTAAAAAAAGAGGCAGATGAACTAAAACTTAAAAATCAAGAATTACTTTCTCAAATTATAACCTTAGAGGAACAAAAAAAAGAAAATAATATTTTAAGAGAGGCCTTGGGGATTGGTCTTCAAAAAGAATTTAAATTGGCTTTGGCTCAAGTAATTGGCAAAGATATTTCTCAAGATTCTATTTTAATTAATAAAGGAATCCAAGATGGTCTTTTAAAAGATATGCCAATAATTACAGAACAAAATGTCTTAGTAGGCAGGGTTAGCGAAGTTTATGATAGATTTTCAAAGGTGCTCTTAATTTCTCATAAAAATAGTTCTTTAGATGCTGAGTTGGGAGTAGTAAGAGGCCAGGGGAATTTTAATCTTTTATTTGATCTTATCCCTCGAGAACAGGAGATATTTCCAGGAGATGTTGTAGCAACTGGCGGCCTTGGCAATGATTTTCCAAAAGGACTTTTAGTCGGCAAAATTAAAGAAGTTAAAAAAAGCGATCTTGAACCTTTTCAGCAAGCAGAAATTGAGCCGGCTTTTAATATCTCGCAAATAGAAAAAGTTTTTATTATTTTAGAATTTTGATTTTAAATATTGACAGGTTGGTTAACATACGTTAACATAAAATATAATAAAATATATAGGTTAACATAAAAATTTATGAAAGATAAAAGATTCTTTTCTACAACCGAATTAGCTAAAATTTTAGGCATTAGTCGAATAGCCGTGTATAAAAAGATTAAAAAGGGTGAAATTACGGCCATAAGAGTTGGTCGTAATTTTGTTATTGATAAAAAAGATTTAGGTAATATTTTAGGAAAAGAATTGACCGAAAAAGAAAAAAAAGAAATAGAAGAAGCGGTTAAAAGGGTAGTTAAAGAATACCGCGAAACATTAAGATTATTATCGACAAATGATTAAAACTTTATCCATTAAAGACGTTGAATACATTGCTTTTACGTTAGCGAGAGAATTAATGACCTATGATGAACCAATTCCTGATTTTGTTACCCGCTTTCCAAATATTTTGGAAAGCTGTATTATAGTTCCTTTTCAAAAATTTGAAAAAAAATCTCTCTATAAAGGAATTGTTGGAAAAACAGCAATCTTTTTTTATTTAATGATTAAAAATCATCCTTTTCAGAACGGAAATAAAAGAATCGCAATGACTAGTTTATTTGTATTTCTGCATAAAAATAAAAAATGGTTAAAAGTTGATACTAAAGAACTTTATAATTTCGCGGTTTGGGTTGCTGGAAGCAACCCAAAACTAAAAACAGAAACCATTCAGGCAATCATTCATTTTCTAAAAACTTGTTTAGTTGATTTGAAATAAATTATGAAAATCCGCGATTTAGCCGAGGCCGAATTATCACAGGAGAGAGGCTAATTCTAAAAAACACTGTCAACCCTTCAGTACAGGCGACTTTAGAGATATTGGAAAAAACTATTGGTAAAAACTTTACCTTGCTCTTGACAACACCTTCTGGAATGATAAAATAAGATAAAGCCGTTTTATTTATGGTAGTTTTTTGTCCCAATTTTAGAATTACTACAATATGATAAAAAAACCGAGAAAGAGACTAAATCCAATAAAAATTCAGAAAGCTTTGATTAGAAAACAGTCTAAGATATTTACCCCTCTGGATTTACAGAGGGTTTTTGGCGTCTCTTATGAAACAGCTAGAAAATTTATTTTAAGACATATAAAAGATAGATTTATTATAAAATTAAAAAAAGGTCTGTATTCTTTAGAGGATTATTTACCATCTGAGTTTGAGATTGCTAATAGGGTCTACAGCCCTTCATATATTTCTCTAGAATATGCAATGATGTATTACGGGATTATTCCTGAAACCGTCTATACTATTACTTCTGTCGCCACCAAATCCACTCGTGAGTTTGTGATTAACAATATTTCTTACACCTACAGCAAAATTAAAAAAGATGCTTTCAGCGGCTATTTAAGAAAATCAATTGAGGGAAATATTGTTTTAATTGCCGAATCTGAAAAAGCCTTCGTTGATTATCTTTATTTTGTTGATTTGGGCCAAAAACCAGTTTATGACCGTATAGATGTAAATAAATTATCAAAAAATAAATTAATCGAATATGCTAAATTATTTAAAAGAAAGTCTTTAGTTAAATTAGTTAATAAAATTTATGATCAGTCCAGAAGAAGTAAAACAATTATCTACTAGATACCAAACAAGTCCCCTGACCATTGCTCGGGAATATGCCCAACATTGTTTTCTATCTGAATTTTACAAACTTAAAAATTCAGATAGATTGCTATTCAAAGGAGGAACGGCTTTACGTTTAATTTATCAAAGTCCAAGATATTCTGAAGATTTGGATTTTACTGGAATAAACAATGTTGCTTATCCCGAAATTGAAGATATATTAATCGAAACTATAAGGAATTTAAGCGCCTGGGGGTTTGAAATTGAGATAACAGAGGCTAAAAAAACTACCGGTGGTTATTTGGCAAAAATGGACTTTTCTTTTTCAAGATTTAAGTTGCAGATAAAAATAGAAATCTCTTTCCGAACAAGGAAGCAAAAAAGCATGGGAGCAGTTTCTAGAATAAAAAATGAGTATATCCCTCATTATGACGTCTACCACCTTCCTTTAGACGAGATTATTACTGGCAAGATTTCTGCCCTCTTGACGCGGTCTAAAGCCAGAGATTGGTACGATCTTTATTTTTTTCTTCATAACCGGATGCTGGAAACGAAACATAAAAAATTATTGCCGGAAATTTTAGAAAAATTAAAAAAGTCAAAAACCGATTTTAAAAAAGAATTAAAAACTTTCCTTCCCCGAAGCCACCGGATGATATTGAAAGATTTTAAACAGACCCTGATGCAAGAAATCAAGAAATACTATTAAAATCCTATGAAACTTAAAAACCTGCCTAAAATTGAAAGACCAAGAGAAAAATTAATCCAAAAAGGTCCTCAAAACCTCAAAGATGAGGAACTCTTAGCGATTTTATTGGGAACTGGTGTGGAGGGAAAAAACGTAGTTGAAGTGGCAAAACAAACTTTAAGAAAATACTCAAAAAAGAGATTATTGAAACTAACTTATAATGATTTATCCAAAATTAAGGGTATCGGTTCAGCCAAGGCCTGTACAATTTTAGCTGCTGCTGAATTAGTAAAAAGAGCTTTGGAAATAGGCGAGGAAACTCTGCCCAAAATTGAATCAATAAAAGACGTAGTCGCCCAATGCAGTTATTTAAGAGACAAATCCCGCGAACACCTTCTCGGATTATACTTAAACGCCCGCAATGAAATGATTTTTAAAAAACACCTTTTTGTAGGGACTTTAAACGCTAGTTTGGTTCACCCGAGGGAGATTTTCCAATACGCTTTATCGCAAAACGCGGCTTCTGTAATTTTAATCCACAATCATCCCTCCGGAGATACAGAGCCGTCAGAGGATGATTTGGAAATAAACAAAAGAATTCTTGAAGCCGGTAAAATAATGGGAATAGATGTTTTAGACCATGTGATAATCACTAAAACCAAAGTTTTTAGTTTTAAAGATAAAAAATTAATTTAAGCTTATATTATTCGTTATTCTTAATAATAGCCAGTTGACGCTTGACAACTGGTTTTCATTTTGCTATAATTCTAATAATGAATAAAGAAAAATATATATCAACTGCTGATTTAGCGAGAGTTTTGGGTGTAACTCGTCAAGCGATACAGAAAATGTTAAAAGGTGAAACGGACGTTAAAATCAAGAAAGTTGGTTCTGGTTTTTTGTATGAGATAGAGTCGTTGCCCAAAGAAATTAAAACACGAATTAAAAAGAACAGAAAGAAGCAGTAGAGGAAGTAGTAAAACTCGGCCAATCACCTCAAAAAGATATTGGTTTTGAAAAAGAACTTTGGAAGGCGGCTGACAGATTACGCGGGAATATTGACCCGTCCGAGTACAAATATATTGTCCTCGGTCTTTTGTTTTTAAAATACGTTTCAGATTCTTTTTATCAAAGACAGTGGCAATTAGAGCAATGGATGAGCGATTCTAAAAACCAGAATTATTATATTCCCAAAGAAAGCGCCCGCAAATTTATTCTTAATGATAAAGACCAATATAAAAGTCAGGGTGTTTTTTATATTCCTGAAAATGCTCGTTGGGAATTTCTGCGAGAACGCGTTATGCGCAGCGACATTGGAAAATATATTGACGAAGCAATGGAAGCGATTGAAAGCGCAAATCCGAAGCAACTAAAAGGCGTGCTTCCTAAGATTTTTACTCAAACAAAATTAGAAAGTCATATTCTGGGAGAATTAGTGAATATTTTTTCTAAGATCACTTTTAACCATGACATCGAAAAAGAGAAAGATATGTTGGGGAGAGTATATGAATATTTTTTAGGTCAGTTTGCTTCAGCGGAAGGAAAGCGGGGCGGAGAATTTTTTACCCCGCGCTCTATTGTTCAACTTATTGTTGAAATTTTGGAGCCGTACGAAAACGTGCGCATTTTTGACCCGGCTTGCGGAAGTGGAGGAATGTTTGTCCAATCAAGCGAATTTTTAAAGATTCATCAAAAAGACCCATCTAAAATTTCCTTTTTTGGGCAGGAAAGCAATCCCACAACTTTACAACTTTGTAAAATGAATTTAGCGATTAGGGGAATTTTTGGACAAATAGAATGGGGTAATTCATATTATGATGATAAATTTCCTGACCTTCGAGCAGATTTTGTTATTGCAAATCCGCCTTTTAACGCAGAATGGGAGCCGGGACGATTAAGCGATAAAGACCCTCGCATAAAATATGGCACCTCGCCTTCCGGCAATGCCAATTTTATGTGGATTCAGCACTTTATTCATCACTTGGCGCCAAACGGATTGGCGGGTTTTGTTATGGCAAACGGCGCCTTGGCAGTTAGCGGCAAGGAAGGAGAAATTAGAAAAAAAATTATTGAAGATGATTTGGTTGAAATAATTATTGCTTGTCCCGCTAAAATGTTTTATAGCGTTGCTCTTCCTGTTTCTCTTTGGTTTGTGGCGAAAAACAAAAAGAACGGAAAGTTTAAAAATAGAATCGGTCAAACACTCTTTATTGATGTAAGAGAAATTTTTGAGCCGATTTCTCGGAAACAAGTTATTTTTACAAGTAAGCAAATTCAAAAAATCGCTGATACTGTTCGGGCTTGGCGAGGAGAAAAAGGAGCGGGTAAATATAAGGACATTCCTGGTTTTTGTAAGTCGGTTGTTAAAGAAGAAATTGCTAAAAATGGCTATGTTTTAACTCCCGGTCGCTATGTTGGGGTTGCCGAAGAAGAAGACGACGGCATACCATTCAAAGAAAAAATGGAGAAATTAACCGGCGGATTAAAACAGTATTTCAAAGAAGGAGAGAAATTAGAAAGAGAAATTGAGAAAAACTTAAAGAAATTAAACTGTTGATTATGCCGAAATCCTTTAATTATATTTTTATTGATGAGTCGGGTGATCCCGGTAAACCATTTGAAACAAACGAGAAAGGTGAAAAAGTTCCCACGGGATCGAGCTTGTTTTATATCCTTTCTGCTGTTTGTTTAGATTCTAAAAAATTGTTCGTTCTAGAGAACAAAATGTTGCAAGTAAAAAATAAATATGGTTATCGTGACGAAATTAAATCAATAAATATTCCCCTAGAACTTTATAAGGATTTATTAAATATCGTGAACGATTTAGAGATCAAAATATATTATCGCTTAATAGATAAAACAAAATATAAAGGAGTATTTTCTATTGATGGGAAAAAGAAGCTGCACAATGTTTTTGACGAATATAACCTTGCCAAGTTAGTATCTTTCGCAATAAATAAATGTTTTACTGAGAAAGTTGAGATTGTAATTGATAGGACAGACAGAAGATTATTGGACGGAAAATTTGATAATTTCAATGGTTATATTATGGGCAAAGTGAATACTAAAACTATAAAAAAAATCGATTATGTAACCCATGTAAATTCTGAATATGTTAATGCGATGCAGATGTCTGATTTAATAAGCGGCGCTGTGAAAGATTGGTTTACAAAAAGAAATGTAGATTTAAAAAAAGTTATTAACAAGAAATGGCTGGTTAAAGTTTGGTAGTAACAAAAAAGCGGGCACCCAGACCTGGGACACGCTTCAACTATTATATTAGCAAACATACACCTATTGTCAAGTGGAAAACTACACCCAATAAAAAAAGTGAAAATATGACCAAAAAACAAGCAAAAGAACATAATTATTATTGCAAAACCTGCGGAGCAAGATTTGGCGATGACGGCAGGGCTTTTGAGGTTGGCACATTAAAAGACGGAGCAAGAGATTGGCATTGTTATCATTGTAAGATGGATGAAATGCCGCCCGAAGCCCTTAAGGAATTTGCGAAATTGCAGTTGAGTAAAAAGGAGTAACGAAAAACCAAAGCCCAAAAAAAATGAATAAAAATTATCAATTATGGCAAAAGTAATTAAAAAAACCAAGGCAAAAGCCGAAATCCCAGCGTGCGGGTTGTGCGGCAGAACAAAAAAACCAAGACGCAAAACAGAGTGTTGCGGCAATTGGGTATGCGGCGATGAAAGCGAATATGTAATGTTTTCGTATTCACGCAATATTTGCTCGCGCAATCATAGGCGATTTACGCTTTGCGGCCATCATCACACCGAGCAGCATAAGGGCGACTGGAAAACCTGTAAAAAATGCCGCGAGGATTTTGAGCATGAATTGGAAATGTACGTCTGGTATGGCATGAACGAATATAATTTTGAGAAACTTCCCAATCCCCCTGCTTTTAAACCGACTTACTGCTCCAAATGCGGAGAAAGAATCGTTTTGCCTGACGGTGGATTTTCTGTGCTCTGCGGAGTATATCGTTGTGATAATTGCCCGATAACAGAAAAAGAGCGAGAAGAAATTATTCGGAAGTATAAAGAGAAACAAAGATAATATGACTATAAAAACTAAAACAACTTGGCGGAAGGTGAAGTTGGGAGAATTGGCAGACATTACCTCTAGCAAAAGGATTTATCTTTCCGATTATGTTAAACAGGGCGTGCCCTTCTTTAGATCAAAAGAGATTATAGAAAAGCATGAAAGTCAAAAAACTTCTACAGAGCTTTATATTTCTGAAGAAAAATTTAAAAAAATAAAAGAAGTGTTCGGAGCACCCATAGAGAAGGATTTGCTTTTGACATCCGTCGGAACTATTGGGATACCTTATTTGGTAAAAAAAGATGATTATTTTTATTTCAAAGATGGAAATTTAATTTGGTTTAGAAATTTTAGGAATTGTAATCCAAAATTTATTTATTATTGGTTTGAGTCATGTTTTGGGAAAGAGGCCGTGAATTCCATTACAATTGGTTCGTCCCAAAGTGCGATAACGATAATTGGGTTAAAAAATTTAGAAATTTTTCTTCCTTCTTTTAACGAGCAAAAACGCATTGTTTCTATTCTTTCCGCTTTTGATGATAAGATTGAGCTAAATAATAAAATCAGCCGGACGTTGGAGCAAATGGCGCAGGCGATTTTTAAGGAGTGGTTTGGAAAAAACGAAAAACTAAAAACGAAAAGTGAAAAGTTGCCAAAAGGATGGGAAATAAAAAATATTATGGAAATAATAGAGAGGTTGTCAGTCGGTAAAAAATACGATAATAAAACCGCTTTACCAAAAGGAAAAGTACCGATATTAGACCAAGGACAATCAGGAATTATAGGTTTTCACAACGAAGAACCAAGCGTAAAAGCAAGCACTAAAAATCCCGTGGCTGTGTTTTCAAATCATACCTGTTATTATCGATTAATCACTTATGATTTTTCTTGTATTCAAAATGTAATCCCGTATATTGGAATAAACGGTTATCCAACCTTATTTGTTTACTATTTAACAAGGGGTAAAATTAAAATGGGCGATTATAAAGGACATTGGCCAGAATTTGCTGTGCAAAAATTTATTATTCCGCTTAAAGAATTAGCGATAAAGTTTAGTGAGAAAATACAGCCGCTTATTGAACTTATGAACAACAATAAAAAAGAAAATCAAAAATTAGCATCTCTCCGCGATTTGCTTTTGCCAAAGCTAATGAGTGGAGAGATAAGAGTATGAAAAAGAAATTAACCAAAAAACAAATTGAGATGTTGTGGAGCGGAGGCGGCAAAGGACCATATTCTCAGGCGAAATTAATAAAAGAGGTTCGTATTCTTGACGATAGAATCAGCCGAGTATTTTTGGTTGTAGAGGTTGAGATAAACCCGACAACTTTTGAATTGGTTGAAAAACACAGAAATGATAAAGAGTTTAAAAATGATATTGCCGTTCAACAACTGCTTGATTATTCAGAATATCGCGGACCAGGATTTGGTTATGTTTCTATGGCTTTTCAAAAAGAATATAGAAATGAAAATGTGTTGATTGAAGCCGAACTTGTCTTACAACGTTCTCAGGATACTATTATTAAAATGCATCAATTTATTATAAATAATTTCTATGTCTAAATTATCTGAAGACACATTAACTGAACAGCCAGTTATAGATTGGTTCAAGGAGATGGGCTATGATTATGAGTTCGGGCCGGATTTGGCTCCCGTTTTCGTTGAAGCTTCGGCGGGCAAGCCGGGCGTGAATTTAGGAGAAAGAAATTCTTTTAGAGAAGTTGTTTTGATTTCGCGGCTTAAACGTTCTTTGCGGAGATTAAATCCGGAATTATCTGATTTGGCGATTGACGATGCAGTTTTAAAAATTACTGGATTTGAGCATCCGAGTTTGGATATTGCCAATAAGGAAATACATAAAATGCTCACGCAGGGAATTAAGGTTGAATCAAGAGACAGAAATGGAGAACTCAAGGGCAAAATAGCCAAGGTTTTTGATTTTGAAAATCCTTTGAATAATGAGTTTTTAGTTG
>Ga0210017_1005256_pt1 | contig 10439 bp, 8 predicted proteins | sample CryGeyCG2014_020_FD_183966 | JGI IMG/M metagenome (GOLD analysis project Ga0210017, IMG submission 183966) | Groundwater microbial communities from aquifer - Crystal Geyser CG08_land_8/20/14_0.20 (SPAdes) (version 2) | ecosystem: Environmental > Aquatic > Deep subsurface > Groundwater | place... | reverse complement strand
GACGCTGAAAATTATTTCACTCATTTTTTCACGCAGGTAACGAAAATGCTCCGCTTTCTCTTTTCGCCAGAGCAACACCAGCGGGTCTTCCTGTCCCTTGTTACTGAAATCTTCTCTCTGCTTTTCTTCCACCGGCTTCCCGCCATCATCAACCGGCTTGCCTAGGATTGCGGCGCTAATGATTACATGGGGATGACTTTTACGCAGGCCTGATACGGCGAACCTGAAAGCGGCTGTGTAAATATAACTGCTGGAATTGGCCGGCTTCGCTTTTTTTAATCCTCTGAGAACTCGCGGCCATTGTTCATCCCAGAAGGAATTCACAAGCCCCAAAGCTACACATCGATTTTCATCCCACCGGTAGCTGCCGCGGAGATAATGAAATATGCAGTCGTGTATTGCGCCCTGAACCATATCGCTACAGGCTAATTCAAGCTCTCTTGCTATTTTTTTATCGTAAGCGCCGTCACTAAATTTTTTCGCGAGCCGCCGTATCTTGGCCCTGTTTTCTTCATATCCATCTTCTTTTTGCGCCTGCGGCCATATTTGACTGTGCTCTTGTGTATTCATGTTCGCATTATATAAATGCGAATGAGCAAAGTCAATCAGTCATCGGGCATCGCCTATTTCTCTTTCCGCATTTTCTGCATTATCATCAACTATGCGCGGCGGGAGCGCAACTTCTGCATAGCATTTCCGTATATTCAAATTCTTTGATTTGAGCAATAATCTCATTCGAATTTTCCGGCACGGTACCTGTTCCGGCCAAAAACACTTCGTAAGTTACCTCTTCTTTGTTATAACCCAATACACCCCTTACAACAAAATCTCTTCCGTGATACTGAATCATATATGTACGCACTGTTCCGAGTAATTTAATCATTTTATCCTCCTATTTTTCTCTTTCAATGTTTTTTTTGCTGCTTTTTTAGCTTTCTTTTAAAAAAACACTCAATTTATTTACCTGGTATATTTTAGTAAATTGTATTGCCTTTTTCCAAATAATCAAATTCTTCCATCCTTCCATATTCATCCCTTTTTAATTAGCCGTATCGCTTCCTCCATTACTTTTTGGCATCAGGATCCCGTTCTTTTTCCAAAGCCTTTTGTAACGGTTTCACCGCTCTTTTATCGCCGATTTCACCCAGCGCTTTTACGGCTGCCTCTGCCACATTATAATGCTCATTCTTCAATTCCTCAATCAATGGCTCCACTGCCCTTTCGTCTCCTATTTTACCCAGCACTTCCGCTATTGCTTTCTGCAAAAAGTCTTCGTCATACCTTAATGCTTTAATCAGCGGTTCTACCGCGTCTTTTCCTAATTCTACACATTTATCAAATTCTTCTTTTGCTAAATAACACAGAACTTTTTCAAAGTTGTTCAACGGCATCCAGTTGAGCTTCTCAAGAGTTGTCAATGCGAATCCCACCACTTCTACATCACCATTTCTTAGGAGTGAGCGCAAAGGTTTTATAAATTTATTGCCCTGAACCAGACATTTATCATTTTCCTTTTTTGCTATGTAATACCATAATTGATCGTCAATATTTGACGGTCGCCAGTGAAGTTCATCTAGAATTTCCGCGGCCTCTTTCCGTACATCCTCATCTCCATTCCTTAAAGCTTTTACCAGCGGTTTTACTGCTTTTTTCCCTAATTTTTCCATATCATCATATTTATTTTTTATCATGTAATACCAGACTTTTTCACTGTTGTTCGCCGGCTTCCAGTTAAATTTTTCAAGAGCTTCCGCCGCGTATTCCCTCACGAAAAAGTCCTTATCTTCCATCGCAGCAATTAGGGGCTTAATTGCTTTTTTATCTCCTATTTTGCCCAGAGCCTCAGCGGCTGACTTTCTCACATAGTGATACCTGATTTTCAATAACCCTATAAGCGGACACACCGCCTCTCTATCTCCTATTTCACCAAGCGCTTCTGCTGCCGCTTGCATACTAATGTCTTTATCCTTGAGTACACCTATCAACGCTTGCACTGCTATTTTATCTCCGATTTTTCCCAATACTGTTGCCGCCCCTATTCTCACCCTCCAATTTTCATCTTTCAAAGACTTGATCAGCGGCAATACTGATAAATTCCGTATTTTTACCAATGCTTCTTCTGCCCGCGATAAATACATATATTTAAATGTCTGAATCAGCGGTTCCACACCATCAAATCCAAGCGCTGCGCATTGATTCACTTCACCTTTGGCTATGTAATACCACACTTTATCAATGATATTTACCGGCTTCCATTTCAGTTTTTCCAACGCCAGTGCTGATGTTTCCCGTATGGTATCGTTGTCATATCTAAGGGCTGCGATCAGCGGTTTTATGGCTTCCTTATCTCCAATTTTTCCTAGAGCTACCGCTGCGGCATTTTCCACCCGCCTCGGTCTATCCTCTAATGCTTCAATAAGCGGATTTACTGCTCTTTTATCACCTATATCACCGAGTATTTCCGCGGCCTCCCTCCTAATATCAGCATCTTCATCCTTCAGCATTTCAATCAACGGCATCAAGGCCCTTATATCCCCTATTCTGTCCAAAGCCCGCACCGCTTCCCTTCGCACACGCCCATCTTTATCCTTCAATGCAGCAATCAGTGACTCCACCGCTCTTTCGTCTCCTATTTTACCCAGGGCCTCCACTGCTTCTTCCATGGCATCGAAGTCTTTAACTTTCATTGCGTCTATAAGGGTATCTATTGCATTTTTATCTCTCAGTTCACCTAGTGCCGAGACAGCTGCTCTTTTTACGGAACAATTTTCATCAGACAAGGCTTCAATCAGAAAGTCTACAACTCTTTCATCCCCTGTTTGCCCAAGAGCGAGTGCTGCTTTTAAGCGTATTTGACTATCCTGATCGTTCAATGCCCTTATGAGAATGCAGATCATCTTATTTTCAAATTTATTCATTTTAATTCCCCCTTACTTTCCGTAAGACATAAAAAAGGGGACAGGTCCCTTTTTAGTGTTTGCTTGTTAAACGGGAGAAACTTTTACAACCAATATTTGGCCGTATCTGCCGGGATTGAGTATTTTGATTTTATCTATTTTGTCTTTCACCGGCTCGTCGTAATGATAATGGCCGCAGATAATGGCCTGCGGTTTAATTTTCAATATGGCTTCTCTCACATGCGGGCATCCCGAATGAGAGCCGTCACTCTCAACATCACAAGCTGTGTTCATGGGCGGCATATGCGTAATAAGGATTTGCGGCGCTTGGCCGGGCTGAAGCAATTTACCGGCATCCGGAGCATCAAGGGGATATGTCGCCGGCAATCCGCTTATTTCGATCCCTTTGAATTTAACGGTTTTATACGATATGTCCTGAAAATACCGGCTTTTTTTTGTTATGGCTTTTGCCGTTTTTTCTTCTTCGTGATTTCCTCTGACGAAAAATACGGGAATTTTTAGCCCGCCGAGTTTTTCAACAGGTTCTTCCCAGTCCGAATCAAAATTGCTTATATCACCGGCGCACAAAAAAGCGTCAGCTTTTTTCGCCTTCGCCAGAGCCGCAAGTTTTTCCGCAAAAACAGCGCTTCCGTGAATATCCGCAAACGCGACAAATTTAACAGTTTCCATCACTGCGCCTCCCTTCCTTTTATTCTTCCCCGCGCCGCTGTGGTCTCCTGATAAAATTCACATCCACTCAAAACCGGCGTCGCACAAATGCCGGCAATAACATAATCGGAGCAAATTTCGCCTTCATCAGGGGACTGCGCTTCGTCACGCAAATTTCACCCGGCATCGCCGTCGCACGAAAATCTATAAGCCTTTCCTTCAAATAATTCAGACATCAGCTCTATCATATCCTCATTGCCGGACTCCCATATCAACTCCGCCGCCCTGTCACGCATAAGAAAATCATCGCCTTCCAACAGACCTGCCAATATTTCGTTTACACGGGGGCCGCCGATTTTTGCCAATGCGCCCAAGGCCCAAAAGCATATCCATCTGTCTTTGTCTTTCAGCAATTCAAGTAAATCAGACTCGCGGATACAGCCCGTCTTTTCCAATGCAAGGGCTGCCTGGCGCCGGAACCAGCTTTCAGTGTGACTCAAAAAAAATCTCAAGCCATTGACAGCATCCTCTCCGCCGATTTCACCGAGCGCGTCAATCATAGCAAGAATAAAATAAAGGTGGCGCTGTTGCCGCACTTTTTTTAATTCCTCAATTAACGGTTTCACCGCGAGCCTGCCTGTTTTTGACAAAAGTTCCAAAAGTCGCTTGGGACTATCCATGGAAAATTCAATCAGCGGCTTCACCGATTCCGCATATCCAAGTTCCGCAATTCCCTTTAATACCATAAAATATTCCCTGTCATATCTTCTCTCGTAATCTATCCCGTGACTTACCCCCATATTATGATAAACGCGCTCACTGAAATAAGTCGTCAGCGCTTTTGAGAACGCCTTGACTATGCGCTCTCTGTCAATTCTTTGCGGCTCAAGGGAAATACGCTTTAGAAATTCGTCTTCCTCCCATATATACGGTCTCTCGCCCAAAATTCTCCATAGCACTTCAGCCGCTCTGTAACGAAAGACTTCATCTTTGTTTTTCATTGCCTCACTCAAAGGCACCACCGCCTCCCGTCCGAATTTCACCAGCGCCTTTGCCGCCTTCATCCTAATGCCTGCATTCCCGCATCTCAATATTGCAATTATTTTTTTGAGCAATTGCTCTCTCGCCATATTCTGAAGCGTCCTACGCGCCATGAAACGCCTTTCCGCATCCTTGTTAACAAGTTGACTGCTCAGCCAGGCCATTCCATGGTGTTCATACATCAAAACCATATAAGACGAATATCTTTCAAGCTCATCTTTGTTCATAATTACAGCCCCGTATTCACAATATCAATATACCCTCCGCGAATGACATAATGCCGCACAAGTTTAATATTCTTTTTTTTAAACTCCCCCCCGAGCGTGCCCAGATACACGACGGATTCGCCATTCTCATCATCAATGAGCAGCGAACAGGAATTATAGTCTCCCATTGTTAAAAGCACAAGAGAAGCCCCTGCCTTAGCCGCGCTGTCCACTATTGTCTTGACTTCCACTTTTGCCCCGTATCGGAATATTTGCGCGCCGATGGCGCCGCAGACGGTCGCCCATGTCACCACTAAGCCAAAATGACACAAATAGAGGTCGTTGTACCATGTCTGCGCATTCAGCATAGATTCACTCTCGCGGCACCTTATTTTCACGAGGTCTTTATCGTATATCCCTGCGTTCATATCATTCTCCCGTGGTAGCCGCAACCTTTAGGTTGCGTTTTATTATGCGCGTGGTAAGCTGTCCCCCGCTTTATTATATCTCCCCGTATTCATTAGCGCCGTGAATGCTGTTATCGTTTGGCGACAAATTGACTCTGACCACCTTGCGGCAAAACGAGTTCAGCGCTGATATGTCACTTTCTTCGCAGGTGACAACCGCCGTCATTTCCTTCTCATTCATAACCCGTTTTGCCAGAGACTCTTCCACACACGCGTAGCCGTCGGTTATTATGAGCGCTTTTTTTGCTTTATGACTGATAAAATGCTCACAGACACAATTAAAATCCGTGCCGCCCGTAGAACATATTTTACCTTTCAGAAAATCATCTTTGGCGACTTCCACGACTTTATTGCTGAAATTGAACACTTTAGGGGCAAGATATTCACGGAGCTCCCCGAGAAGCGAATAAACAAATCGCAACTCATTGTCCATTGACCCGCTGACATCAACATACACAAAAGCTTCTTTGTAGGCGCGATAGCTTTTTCTGGCGCTGAAATAGGCGGGATAAATCCCGGCCGCGAATAAAGACAGCTCTCTGCGGCTTATGTCGGAAGAAGGGAAAACCGTCCTTTCCGACTCATGACCGCGGACGCCAAAAACTTCAAGCACTTTCTCAATCGCATTTTTCAACAGTTCATTCTTTGCAATCTGCAGTTCCGCCGCAGGTACGGCAGACAAGAAGTCATGCAGATCTGATTCAAACACTCTTTCACAATAGCCTCTGTTCTTTTGCCCGGAATGAGCAAGGAGCTCTTTTTTTATGGCCGCCGCAATTGTTTGCGGAATGAGAATCCCTTCCTCTTCCTCGCCGGCGCAAGGGCCGTGACTGCCCAGCAGGATAGTGCCTTTAATATTCCTCAGGGGGCTCTTTCTCCTGAAGAAATCGCCATATCCGTATATTTCATCCAGATAACTGTCGTCTGACTCTTTCGCCTTACCGTAAATTCCCGGAAGCCATAGCACCGCATATCTGTGAAGCGCTTCCGTGTCGGCGTAGTTAATAAGCGATTGCGGCCTGAGGAATTTGGCGGGCATTTTTTCTCCGGAATAAACATCTTTGAAGAAGGGCTCAAACATGGGACTGAGCCGGCAGATGGAAGCGTTGATTACGGCGTCGCGGGCGTATGCTCTGTAAATATCAGAATCCCGCTCTTTCAGATGGCCGAGCAGGTGATGCATTATCTCGTGCAGCAGCAAAGCGGCGAATTTGAGCGGCGTCGCGGCAAATTCAGCGGTGAATTCGGGATTCACAAACAAAATGTTATCCTGACCGACCTTCCCTATGGCCGCCGTCGGGAAAGTCCGGTCTATTTTAATTGTGCTGACCGAAAGGAAATCCGCCGCGGAGGCGACCGACACCTGCTCTATGATATCAAGCGCTTTGCGAAAAAGGCCTTTAATCCGAATGTTATTTTTGAGCATTTATATTCCTTTTTTTCAGTTCTTCCTTGTAAACGGGCCTGAGCGTAGTGACACAGCGTTTCATAAAGTCCATATAATTTTCCTCCAATTCGGGGGCGCCTGTCGTTGAACCGGCTTTAAAGCGGGCGTAAAGTTTACAGAGCGAGCGGATTCTGTTCATCCCTGCGGCCAAATATTCCGGGGAAAAGCGTTTCAAATCGTCCAGAGACCTGATCGCCACTCGGCTGTTATTCAGCTCCACCAGCCGGCTCAATCCCGTCATGATTGTTTCCGCCTCCGCTGTCGAAAACAGGGAATCTTCAATGAAGACAAAAGGCGCCAGCGCCACGCAGATAAGCGGCTTCCATTCTTCATCCGATAAAACATCGTCGAGGATTTTTTTCCGCCCGAAATTCGGCAAATCCTGACTGCAAAGCGCCTTCATGCGCTTAACAATGTCTTTTTCCAGATAGGAGTCAACAAACTCGCCTGACATAAACACCTGTTTGAAAGACAGATGAAGCGCCGAAATCAACTGCGCACGCCGCCCGGGATTGTCATCCAGCGCAATTTCGGGAATGAGGTACGGTATCACTTCCATGCATTCCGTCAATATATTTTCGCGGGAGCCGGCCTGCTGCACGACGGCAATGTAGGCCAGCAGAGAGCGCCTCATCATTGAAATCCTTCGGCCGTCCAGTTTGAGATTGTTTTCTTTTGCGAGAAGCATGCTGAGATTGGCGATGGAAAAAGCGATTGTGTCGTTCAAATCCCTGTAAACTTTCCGGTAATTGGCGGAGGCCTGTTTAATCCTGTCTTTAAAGTCCTGGTCACCGGCGCCGGCCTTTTCATTTTTTCCCATGTTGAACCAGGACCTAATGCAGGGAATACCTGCGGCGTAGCATGAATTAAAATCGTCCCAATCCAGGCCTATTATGCCCCCGCTTTTTCTGAGCGCCGGCGCGTCGTGTTCCGTTAATGACTCGCAGATTGAGCATATATCATCTTCATGCATATCGGCAGTTTCCGGCACGGGAATAATAAACGCGAATCTTCCTAAAAAAGCGGGGTCAAGTTTTTCGGTTGCCAGATATTCGTCCCCCGTGTTCATCGCCGCCCAAAGCCATGTCACATTCGTGTCCTGCCCGAAGAATTTTCTCTCGTAAACAAGCTCAAGCAGTTTGTTCTGCGTTGAAGGACGGCATCTGTTTATCTCGTCTATGAAAACGAATTCTTTGTCCGTGATGGATAACGGCGTCTCTATGTATTCAAATCTTCCCTCGGAAAGCGCCTTGGGATTCGGGAATCCCAGGTAATCTTCAAATTCCGCCTTGGACGCGTCCACCTTCCGGTATTTGACGCCCAGCGCGCGCGCCAGTTCCTCCGCGCAGTATGTCTTGGCTATTCCGTGCTTGCCTGTAAAAAGGGCGCTGTCTCCCGTGACCAGAGCGGCGAGAATCAGATTCTCTATCTTATCCCAGCCGTAAATAGGCAGGCCTGCTAATTTGCCCATTGTTAGTCCCCTCTCTCGCCCGACGGCGGCAAATCTTCTTCGTAAATATTCATTATCCCTCCACACCACAGTGTTGTGTTTTTCTCGCGCGATGTTTCGCTTACTATCAGCTTCAGGGGCTTTTTACAATATTCTATTATTGAGTCAAAACTTATGCACTTCTTTTCAAAGCCCGCCATCATATACACCGCAAATGTTTCCACCCGCGATAATTTTTTCACCCATCCGGGAACGCCGCTTAGATTTCCGCGAAAAAAGAAATATCTCCGCGATGAAAATTCCCCGTCCATTTTCTCCTGGATTTTTATAGCGAGGGAATGCATAACACTGCCGTTCCATGTCTCGGTAAGGGCCTTCACCCCGAGATAATTCGCTATCTCGTTCTTCAGCGCGGGAATATCAGCAAGCCTTATCTGCGGCAATTCAAAATTGGGAACAAACATAAAATTATCACTCAGCGGCAGTTCAATGCTGTTCTTTATACTCAGGTTGGCGAAGACATTTTCCTCTTCGTTAACGGCATCCGGCATTCGCCTGCTTATCCCCTCCCCAATAAGTTTCCCCAGGGCGCTGTAAGTTAAGTCTGGCCTGAAACCGGCGCCTTCATACTCGTAACTGAACAGCGCGAATGAGTCCGCCCCCTGAGGAATGACACAGCAATCCATCATCTGCGCTTTTTCTTTCCGGGAGAAGAGCCGGATTGTGTATGCGTAAAAACCGCTTGTGTATCCGCTCAAACGCTCTGTAAATTTCGTCAACTGTTCGTCGCGGGGGACACGCGAAGCGTCGCCGGAGGAGGCGACCAACCCTCGCCGCAGTAAGACGCGAAGCTCATAAAGGTGACGCGCTCCGTCGGAGTTGCGCGAATTTGCTTTTACCGCTGCCCGTTCATTCATAATCCCGAAAAATCTCCCGAGGGTCAGAGAATGCCCTAAACTCAATTGTTGGCCGCCGCATTCAATTTCTTTAATGATTATCCGCTCCGGGGCGATGTTTCCCACCCGCCCTGTCTGCCACTCCCCGCAGGGCGCTTCGCTAATCGCAATTTTTGTTTCATTCATAACAGGCCTCCTTACCCCCTGCGATAATCCCCTTCGAGGGTGACCGTTCCGCGACCCGGCTTGCCGGAAGGCTGTCGTAAAGAGGCCGGAGCGTTTTTATGCACTCCTTTAAAAAAAGCATGTATTGTTTCGGCGCGAAAAAGGCACAATACGGCTCGGGAGCGAAGTATGCGGCTATGCCAATGTCAAATGCGCGCATGCAGGCGGCGTGGTCGTCGCAGAGCTTATCAATAATTTCATCAAAATACTCGCTGTAACTGTCCATTTCATAATAATTCAGGGCGGCGGCGCTTTTTATATTTTTCAAGCCGTAAAAGCCCGCGAATTTCACCAGGGATTCCACTTTTTTGCTGACATCCTCAATTTCGCCGGCGGAGAAACAGGAATTGTTCTTCAGCATAAAAGGCAGCAACGCGGACGCGGCCAAAGGCGCAATCTCTTTGTTAGCGAGAATATCACCCAGGAGCTTGCGCCTTGCATCATCCTGTACAGCCGGATTGCAAATCTCTTTTATGTTCCCGTAAAAATCATCCGGCGGGGTAAATTCAAAACATTTTCCTTTCTCAATGAAGGCCTCTTTGAAAATGTCGCCGAACCATTCCACTTTTTTCCCGTCGAGGCCAGGCAGAAGATAGGGAATGGCTTCACAGCAGGATGAACACGCGCCGGCCCCATCCAGCTCCCGGATTTCGCCTTTTGCGAGTTTAACCGCCAGATATGCGATAAGAGACCTTCTTATCATCGCCATTCTTCTGCCGTCAAGTTTTATCTTTCCTTTTTCGAGCATAATCTTGCAGAAACGCGATAGAGCACTGCTTATAATTCCGCTCGCCCTCCTTTCCAGTTTCATATATTTTCGCGGCACGATATCCGTCACAAATTTTTTAAGTTCCTCGTCAGGCGCTTTTTCCCCGCGGTTTTCACTGTCAGGCGCTTTTTTCCCGCGGGTTTCACTTCTCTTTTCAAATTTTCTGAGCGCCGGGGCGTCGCAGAAAGATTCTGACTTGCACACACTGATTATATCGTCCTCATTCATATCGGTGGTTTCCGGCGCGGGAATAATAAACGCGAATCTTCCTAAAAAAGCGGGGTCAAGTTTTTCGGTTGCCAGATATTCGTCCCCCGTGTTCATCGCCGCCCAAAGCCATGTCACATTCGTGTCCTGCCCGAAGAATTTTCT
>Ga0210017_1005241_pt1 | contig 10452 bp, 8 predicted proteins | sample CryGeyCG2014_020_FD_183966 | JGI IMG/M metagenome (GOLD analysis project Ga0210017, IMG submission 183966) | Groundwater microbial communities from aquifer - Crystal Geyser CG08_land_8/20/14_0.20 (SPAdes) (version 2) | ecosystem: Environmental > Aquatic > Deep subsurface > Groundwater | place... | reverse complement strand
TTAAAATACTGAAAATCTTTGAGATTTCCAATGTTTAAAAATCTTTGAGATTTTAAAATACTGAAAATCTTTGAGATTTCCAATGTTTAAAAATCTTTGAGATTTTAAAATACTGAAAATCTTTGAGATTTTAAAATACTGAAACCGTTGGTTTCAATCTTTAAAAAATCCTGGTATTTTTTAAATACATGACTATCGGCTATTTTCAAAATATGGTTAAAATAAATGATTTATTTATTTGTTTTACCTATTGTCATATATAATTAAAATAAAGTATTTGTTTCAATTGGTTTAGATATTTAATTTGGTCAAAATTTAATTTAGCCGATAGTCATGAAATACTGAAACCGTTGGTTTCAATCTTTAAAAAATCATGGTATTTTTTAAATACTAAAAACTGCAAGTTTTCAATCTTTAAAAATTTACGAAATTTTTAAATGTGAGCGAAGCGAACTTATCTTCAACTCTCATTGTAACTGCTGCATATTACTATGCTCCCTAATCAACCAGTTGCCCTTATCCCTCACGGAACAAGCTCATCAATTTATTGATTGGTGATTGACTCTTTTAAACATATCCTGTATTTTCATCTTTTTTATTCTGGTTTAAATTTTCCTGTTCAATAATTATGTTCCTGTCAATTTTCTTTTCGTTAAAAAACATAAAGTCCTGCCTCAGTAATCTGACAAAAATTTTATCAGGAAGAATCTCCAATGCAATTACTCCTTCTCTTTCTAACTTTTTTATTTCTTTTTGCACTACATCCTTTCTCATTCCGAATTCATTTACAATTTCATCAGTGGTTATCGGATACCTTTTCATTAAAATTTTTATAATTAGTTCCTGTAATTTGTTAAAGACCCCTTTCATTTTACCGAAGGCAGTTCAAATTTTGGCTTAAATTTTAAATTATTTTTTTAAATTATTTGTTTTTTATTCCATTATTTTTATTCCATTATTTTTATTCCATTATTTTTATTCCATTCTAATTTTATTTTATGAAATCTGTATCCATAATCTCTGATTTAGAGGACTTTTATGTTGTGCAAATTTTTGGAAAAATTTTTGAGCGTTGCAAGAAACACATAAACACTTTTAATGTTCGGGTTAAAAATTTCTCAATCATAGAAGCGTGCTTTAAAATTTATTCCCTTTCAGGTTTAAAAGATGTGGTTTTTGTATGTGTTGTTGACCCAGGTGTTGGAACCAAAAGAAAGATAAAGATAATAAAAACAAAGAAAAATTTTTTCATTGGTCCAGACAATGGAATTTTTTCTTTAATTGATGAAAATTTAATTGAGAAAATTATTGAAGTAAGTAATGAACAATTTTCGCCTTCACCAACATTTCATGGAAGGGATATTTTTGCTGTAATTGCGGGAAAAATTTTAAATGGACATAAGATTGAAAGTTTTGGAAAAGAAGTTAAGGAAATTAAACGCGTTGATTTGAAAAACAAAATTTTATATATTGATGAATTTGGAGACATAATTACCGCTATAAACAACAAAAAAATTATGGCAAAATTTGGAGAAATTTTAAAAGTAAAAATTATGTGCAAGGATAAAAAAGTAAAAATTATTGAGTCAAAATTTGTAAGAACTTATGCCGATGAAAAGGAAAAATTTGTTATTTATAAAGGAAGTTCAGGATTCTTGGAAATTGCAAAATTTAAAGATAACGCAGCAAAAATTTTAAATGTGAAAATTGGGGATGGAATTAAAATTTTGGATTAATGTGTTATTAAAGTTTCCTCTGTAAAGACATAAAATTTTTATGCTTTTAATAATTAAATTATTTCATAATAGTTTATTGATGAATCATTAACTTTTATCAACAATTTTCATCTCCAAAATTCTATCCACCCTAAACATTCTATCCTCTTTTCTCTTGAAACAATACCCTTCTACTCCATCAAATTTCTTCCCTAAATATTCCTTCTTTCCAACAGCATAAGGCTTGATTATGCGGCGGGATTTTTCGTCGTTTGCCTTTAAATATGTCATTTCTAAATATAATTTTTCCTTTATCGCTTTCTTGATCATTTTAATTTTTCCTTCCATTGACATTTCATTTTCAGATAATTTGTACTGATATGATGTCATAAATTTAACAATTCTCCAATCCATAAATATGTGTCCCTTTTTAATTGGTTTTGTTAAAGAAATGCCTTCAAGCGTTCTGCACCTGCTCAACGCGACATAAATTTGTCCCGGCGCAAATGCTGCCCTTCGTAAATCAACAACCACTTTGTCAAATGTCTTTCCCTGGCTTTTATGTATTGTAATCGCCCATGCAAGCTTTAAAGGATATTGCACAAATTTTCCCAATATTTCTGTGGCGATGGTCTTTTTTTCATTGTCATAATAAAAATGAAAAATTTCCCATTTGTGAGGAACGACATCAACGAGATTTCCATTTGAAAGTTTAACAAAGATAACATCTCTATCATTTTCTCCATCATATCCAAATTTTTTAATTTTTCCAATACTTCCATTGACCCATCTTCCATTGGCCTCGTTATTCAATAGCATAACCTGCGCCCCAACAGAAATTTTTAAGTCAACATCAGCAGGATATGATTCCTTATCAAAGTCCCCGGAAATTCTCGCGCTATAAGTGTAAATTTTTTCGTTCAAATTTTCAAGTTTATCTTCATTAATTTCATAAGCTAGCTTATTTACAGTCGTTAAATGAACTGCATAAATGTCTTTATTATCTTTATCGTTATTCTTATTATCTTTCTTGTCTTTTCTGCCTTTAGCATATTCATCATCCTTTTTACCTTTATTGTCTCCTTTATCTTTTCTGCCTTTAGCATATTCATCATCCTTTCTGCTTTTATCATCTCCTTTATCTTTTATGCCTTTATCATTTTCATCATCCTTTCTGCCTTTCTCGTCTCCTTTATCTTTTATGCCTTTATCATATTCATCATCCTTTCTATCGTCATTATCTTCATCATCCCTTTTTCTTATATCCTTACCTTCATCATATTCCTTAACTCTCGCATTTAAAATTTCTAAGTTATCATTGGTTACTGTATTATTTCTTATCGCATTCAACGATTTAATAAATTTCTCATCTTTTTGCCTGTAAATTTTTTCCAATTCTATAAATTCCATACAAAAATTTTTGTCTTTAAACACATTTGCGCTGAATAAATATGGGCTTTCATAATGTTTCTTAAAAATTTCTCTTTCCTCTGATTTAACAACCGGAGGTAATTGGTATAAGTCGCCAAAGAAAAGCATCTGCAAATTTCCAAAAGGTCTTTTTGAATTCCTATACAATCTTAAAAAATTATCCACGCAATCTAACAAATCAGCCCTGACCATTGAGATTTCATCAATAATAATTGCATCTAATTTCCCATAAACTTCATCACGATCATTTATTTCATATCTTTTTTTATATTTTTCTTTTTCATAGTCCTCTTCAATTTTTTCTATCGTAATGTTCGGTTTGAATCTAAAAAAGGAATGAATTGTTTCTCCTGAAATATTAACTGCTGCAACTCCTGTTGGCGCTAAAACAACTATATTCTTTCTTGTTATATCTCTAAAATAACTTAAAAGTGTTGATTTTCCAGTCCCTGCCTTTCCAGTAATAAATATATTTTTCTTTGTGTTTTCCATTAAATCAATACCTTTTTTAAATTGCTCGTTAAGTTCTATTTCCATTCTTTAAAAATTTTGAGAATGTATAATTTTATTAATAATTTTTTTGCTCCATTTCCTTTAAAATTTCCCGATTGCCATAAGGTGAATCCTTGACTGTATTTTTATTATGTTTCTTCTGGATCAATAAACAATATGTTTCTCTTAACCAAATATATTCTCTCCGCTCTGCTTATTTTTATGTCCTCTATTTCTTCATTATCTTTGAATTTTTCCAATAGCAGTAGCTCCGAATGAAATGTTTTCATTTCTTCATTAACAAATTTTGATATTTTAAGATTATGTTTAAGCTTATGGTTAGCCGTGACAATGCGTGGTTTAACTTTTCAGCAGTAATAATATTGATATTGCTTACCATTGATTTCCACCGCAACAAAATAATTTTCAATAACATTTTCAATAACATTTTAATAATATCTTCATTACCATCAACACAATTGTTTATTAAATTTTGGTTTTGTGGAAATTTATCTAAATTAAGGATTTTAATGATCATGATTGCTAAATAATTTTTAACCCACCAGCACGATGAAATTGTTGTTTCTGTTTACCTTTAATTCACCCATAATTTTTTGCAAATGATTCTTTAAACTAACCTTCATTCTGTAAGTTAAAAAATTTATATTTAATATTTTTAAATTATTATTAACTTACTAACAAATATGCTCAACCTTGCGCCTAAATTCACAAACAACAAATATATTTGCTATTAAAAGGAAAATAAATCTTTTTAAAAATTTTTGAAATTTTGTTTAACTTTAAGATATCAAAACAATAATGACAAGAAAGTGAAGCGTTTGGATTGTCATATTTCAGTGATTTTTAACTTACACTTTTAAAGGTAAAACTTAAGTTACTGATTGCAATTTTAATCTTTCCATCGTGCTAATGAGTTATGATTAATAAAAATTTATTTTTTGGAAATTGCATTTAAACATTTTTCAACATATTTATCCTGATTTTTATATTTATTTATGATCGTAATTATTTTTATTATATTTGTTTACAATCTTAATTTATTATAATTTATTTAAAATTAAATTTTTAACAAAAATATTAAAAAACTATCTAAAATGACAAAAACAACCAAAAATACGGGAAAAAATAAAAACAACGTGAATGAAAATATGGGAGAGAGATATATATATATACCAAAATTGGAACATTGAGTTTAATGGGGTTAATAATATTGATGTTTGCTTTACCGTCTGTTTCCGCCAGCATATATTCTGATATTAGATATCTTTCTGTATCTCCAGATCCAGTTGCAGCAGGAGGAACTTTAACAGTTAGTTATCAAGTGCTTGGAACTGGTGGAAGTTATCCTTACGAAACACAAACACTTTATATTGACGGTGTTCAAAAAGCGTGCTATCATGATAATATAGCAGACAATTCATGGTCATCAAAGACACGATATATTACAGCACCAACGAGTTCTATGCAACATAATGTTAAGGTTATGGTTTACGGTTGCGAAAGTTCTACAGGATGTTGTGGATCTTGGGATGATTATGAGATTAAAAGTTTTACTGTTTCAGGAGGAACTACAACTACATGTAATTCCAGATCAACAAGTACTGATACCTCAACTATTTATCCAACAACGAACTGGCAGACTGTTAGTGGCTCTTTAAGTTCTGGCACAGATACAAAAAGATATAAAGTAACTGTTTCAACTTCTGGACAGCATGAATTTTCTCTTTGCTCATCAGACGGTGGAAGTTGCAATTATGATTCCTATCTTTGTTTGTTTGACAGTAATGGAAATCCAGCTACATCTAATGACGACTATTGCGGACTTGCTTCAAAAATAACATATAATTTGGCTATAGGAACATATTATGTTCAGGTCTCTGGATATAGTAGTAATTATGGAACATATACATTAGCTTATAAAAAAACCTGCCCAAATGCATTTTTTGATGATTTTAATTTTCTAAACACAACTAGATGGAAAGAAGACAATAACATAGACTGTTCTAATCCAGATACTACTAAAACCTATTGTAAGATTGAGTCACCAGGTGTTAAATTTACAGTTCCGCAAGGTTATGCAGGGCTCAGGGTCGAGATAATATCTCCTCCTTTAGATGAACTAATTTACTATTATGGCAATTATGAAGCGCGATTTAAAGCTGCTACAGGCAATGCTGATGAGCACTTAATATCTGCATTTTGGACATCTAATCGTAATACAGATAACCCATACAGTGAAATAGATTTTGAATTCCTGGGTGAGGAAATAGACACGGTACATATGGCCATACATAAAAGTGCAGATGAAAATGCAAAAGACACTATTTTTAGAGTGTTTAATATGCGTACTGGGAAACAAGAAACATGTATATACAATACTCTTTTGAATTGTACTAAATATGTCAACTGTGAGCAACACTGCAAACCGTATCAAATCCCCCAAAACATTCCTTGTGATCAAGCATTTAGAATAGATAACTATCACAATTATAAATTTGAATGGCGTTCAAATTATGTGGACTTTTTTGTCGACAACATAAGAGTGTGGAATATGAATGATAACCAATATGTTCCGGCCAGTTCTGTAAGATATAAATATATATTTAACTTATGGCAGCATAATTGGGGAGGAAACGCGCCTCAACCTGTGGACTATGATAGATCTATGGTAGTAGATTGGGCTAAATATGAATGTTGATAAAATGATAAAAAAATTTTTAGTACTAATAGGATTTTTATTTATGATACTTGCTATTCAAGAAATAAACGCAGAAATATGTGAATGTAATTCCTGTGAAGATTGTACCAAAAAGTTAAATGATGCTTCCTGTACAGAAGTTTATCTTTCAAAGAATATTTCTGCTGAAAGAGGTTGTATTAGCAGTAAAGGCATTAGTAATAAGATTCTTGATTGTAAAGGCCATATCGTTGATGCGACATTTCATGCTCCAGGAATTTATTTAAATAATCTTATAAATGTTACCGTAACTAATTGTGTGCTCAACTCATCCAATATATACTTATATAATTCTCATTACTGTGTTATTAAAAATAATACGATTTATGGATATATTGACGTCTATGGAAGCTCAAACAATAAAATAAAGTATAATTATATCCTTAATAGTCATGGAGAAGGTATTACAATCCAAGGTTCAAGCAAAAATTTTATAAGTGATAATAAAATTCACAACCATTCTGGTTATGGAGTACATATAGGAGTAGAACCCGAATGGAGGGGGGGTGGATATTTGTCTACTGAAAATATATTATTTAATAATGAAATAACTATGAACCAAGTAGGCATTTTAGTCAGACCAGATACAAATAACACTGTGATAGATTCAAATAAAATATGTTGGAATCTTGAGGGGGATATAATAGTTAAATCTAATTATTCCATCGTAAATTTAAAAGATAACATTTGTGGTGATTCAAAAAAGTGTAAAAAATGCGATGAACAAATATTAAATTGCAACTGTTCATCTTGTATTGAATGTAAAATAAAGCTAATTGATCCAAGATGTAAGGAAGTTACATTAATATCTAATATAACTCAGTATGTGCCTGCATTCAGGCAATGTATTTCTTTCAATGGCAGTAACAAAATATTTAATTGCGATATGCATTCCATAATACAATCTGATGTTCATAGAGGAGGGACAGGAATTGTATACAATAACAAAAATAACACCATAATGAATTGTATTGTCAAGAACTTTTCAGATGGAATAGTTATAGAAGGAGATAATTGTAAGTTGATTAATAATATTATTGAGAACAACAGATATGGAATTATGGTCCGTGGCAATGGGTTTATAATTAACAATACTATTCTTTCAAATAGTCATGGAATAGAAATAGAAGGAAATGCAACAATTTTGAATAACAAAATTTTGTCAAGTGAAGAGGAGGGAATCCATCTCGCTCGTTCAACTTCAGTTATATCAAAAAATTTTATTACTAATTCAATAGTAGGAATTAACTCTACGCTATCTAACATAGAAATGAATTCAAATGTTGTTTGCAACAACAATGAAATTGATCTCTATTCTGAAAATTGGCAGAATTCAACAGGAGTAAATAATACTTGTGACAACCCAGATGGATGGGACGATGAGGAAAAAGAAGGATGCACATACAAATGTGGCGAACAAAAACTAACAGAAAAGCCATCAAAACTCCCAGAAAAACCTCCATATCAAGAACCAAACTACAACAATTACATAATCATAACAATAATTTTAATTACAATTCTACTAACTGTATTTGTAATCTGGTATAAAAAATTTAAAAAATAAAATATAAACTGTCACTATGAAAAGTAAAATTTTAATATTTGTGGCTGTTCTTATATCTTTAACGATTATATGGACAATCCAAGCAGAACCCATTCATGACTATGGAAATTATTCTGTAAAAGATAATATTACAATATCAGCATGCATTAGTGTAAATGTAGATATTCTTTATGCGAACATAACAAAACCTGACAACATAAGCAAAATTATGACACTTTCTTGCAGTGGTACAGGTTATTGTCCTCAATCTTGGATTTACTGTATAGGGATATTTACAAATTCAAATGTTTCTGGAATTTATAATGTGAGTTTTTATAGTGATCGGTATGAATTGAGCACTTCATTTAGAGGATTCTTTACTGTTTTTGAAGGAACATTTTTGAATGTTTCTTATCCTTTAAACAATACGATAAAAAATAATAGAACTATAATAATCAAAGGATTGACAAATGGAACAAATGTTAGCATAATTAAAGGCAATGTGAATTTTTATGTGAAGGTAATAAATGAAACATTTACATTTCCTTTAAATCTAACAGAAGGAGAAAATAAAATTAATGTCACCTCTTATGGGCAATATAAATATGTAAATTCAACTATCTTAAAAATAATTTTAGATACAATTCCACCAGAAATTAAATGGATAAATTACAGCAACAGTATTAGAATTTCAAGAGAATTTAAGTTTGCTTTAAATGTAAGTGATAATATAAACATTTCTTCTGTTTCTGTAAAGAAAATTCATAACAATGAAGAAATTAACAATGCAATTTATTTTGAAAATGGTTTTTATGTGATTCCAATACAGGAATATGGAATAGGAGATTATTTATTAAAGGTTAAAGCATGTGATTTAGCAGGAAATTGTAATGAAAGTTCTTTTAGTTATTATGTTTATAAAGAGTATGAAGAAGAACCTAAAGATAAAGAAAATTTGCCATCAGTTAATGTTACAAATGAAACAAATGAAACAAGCATTAGCGAATTTTCATTGAAGATCATAGGTGATGAAGGAAACACCATCGGTGTTGTGAATTTTAATACAACTGACAAATCCTTTAATGCAACGCATTTGAGATTTATAAATGGAATAATATTCTATGAATCTGAAAGTGGTGGAAGAAAATTGCTTAATGGAAGTGTAATTATAAAATTTTGGAACAATAATGGGAGGGGTTGGACAAAAAATGAAACGAAATTTGATGTTAGCAATGGAAAAGTAGAAGAGAATATTAAAGAAATATTAGAAGGAGTTTCTGAGGAAAGAAAAAAAGAATTAAAAAGAGATGAAAATGTTGGAACAATCGAACCGCCAATAAATCAACCAGAAAAATTAAAAATAAAAATTCCTGAAAATTTGATAAAAAATGAAAATTATGAAACAGAAGTTAGGGATAAAGATGGAAATTTGATAAAGAACGGAATTGCAGAAATAACATTACCTAATGGAGAGAAAATTAAAGTTAAGACAGATGAAGAAGGAAGGGTAAAGCTAACAATGAGTAATGGAAAAATTGAACAAATAAAAGAAGCAAAAGTAAAAATTCCCGAAAAAACCAATGAATGGAAAGTTTTTGAATTAGAAGTTAGAGACAATGATGGAAATTTGATAAAGAACGGAATTGCAGAAATAACATTACCTAATGGAGAGAAAATTAAAGTTAAGACAGATGAAGAAGGAAGGGTAAAGCTAACAATGAGCAATGGAAAAATTGAACAAATAAAAGAAACAAAGGTAAAAATTCCTGAAAAAATTGAGGACGGAAAAATATATGAATTAGAGGTCAGGGATGAAAATGGAGAATTAATTAAAAATAAGACAGTAAATATTAAGCTATCAAATGGTCAATTTTTAATTGCAAAAACAGATGAAAATGGAAAAGTAAAATTGGAATATAAAAACGGAATCTTTGTGGTTGTTAGAACGCAAAAGCAGGAATTTCAATTGAAGTGGTATTATTTCTTACCTTTATTGTTAATTCCATTGATTTTATTTTTTACATTAAAAAAAGAAGATGTTATTTTAAGTTATGAATTCTATAAAAAACTTGAAAAGGAAAATAATCTAAAAGAATTGCAAAAATATGGAAAGATTTACATGCTTGAAAAGCATAAAAATGATGTAAAAATTAAAGTTATTTTTGTTGATGAAGAAAGTGAGGAAAAGTTGATTAAAAAGTTGAAATTAAAAGTTTTGAAAATAGGACAATGATTCCTCAATGGTTTTCAGAGCAATTGCCCTTATCTTTTGGATTATCTTTGGAAATTACAAACAATTAACATCAAAAATTTTGTTAAGTTTTGTAAAAAATATCGTAAACCCATCACCCTTTGCCTTCAATTTAGCCCAACTTCCCCTCACAAATTAACTTTTTCACGATCAGTTTTTTGAATCTCACGAAGGATTTGTAGTTTGTAGTTTTTGTGGGATTTTTTAACGATTTAGACCGCACATAGTTTTATCATCCACAAATTCAAATACTATGTCAAAT
>Ga0210017_1005240_pt1 | contig 10454 bp, 7 predicted proteins | sample CryGeyCG2014_020_FD_183966 | JGI IMG/M metagenome (GOLD analysis project Ga0210017, IMG submission 183966) | Groundwater microbial communities from aquifer - Crystal Geyser CG08_land_8/20/14_0.20 (SPAdes) (version 2) | ecosystem: Environmental > Aquatic > Deep subsurface > Groundwater | place... | reverse complement strand
ATAACGAGTTTAGGATGTCTAATTATAGTTAGTTCCGACGCTTGCGCGTCGGAACTAACGGGCTGCGGATTGCCATCCGCTTGTGTCCCGCGCAAGCGCAGGACTAACAAGCGAATGAAGCGGACAGTCCTTATGAAAATAAATTTTCAACGGAAATGCCGCTTATCCGCAGCCCGTTAGCCTTCATGGAGAGTTATGAGTAAGCCTTTAATTTACATCGATCAAAATATCATCGGATTGCAGTTGCAGGGCATTTTCAACCTGAGCAAGCGAGATGATGTAACTTGGGTTTACTCAAAGGAGCACTTTGCAGAGATTCGACGCTCTAATGAGCCTGAGAAATATTTAGGTGTGCTCGATGCTATAGATGCAAGATTATTAGACCTAGTTCTTGATGAAAACTGGAAGATTACTGGTGAAGCCAGGTTAATTGAGAACGGAACCCCATTTGAACATTATGATAGCTACATTGAAGCAACCGGTGATGTAGATTTCGATGACACCATTTTTGACTCATTCCAGGTATGGGTTAACGGTGGTGGAGACGAAGGTCCATTAAAGGAGCTCTCTGAAAAATTCGCACAGCAAATTTTAGGGTTCACTTCTGACTTGCCTTTTGATACTACAGAAATGACCGACAAGGTTAAGCAGATAAAACCCGAATTTGATTCCATGATCGATGAGATGATATCAAATGGAAATGATATCCATAAGACTAGGGCGGCTTTCGGAGATGAGAAAGGCTCTATCGGTAGTATATCAGGCGAGAAGCAGATTGAGAAAATTTGGGAAATAATATCTCCGACGATGCACCGGGCCGATATTAGTTGTGATCAATTTTTTGGCTTTGATCCTATCGATAAGCAAGGTTACGATATTTGGCCAATTTATCTCGGAATAATTGGATGCAATTCGGTGCTTGATATATTGGGTTTTCAAGCAGAGAAAAAATGCAGAAAACTAAACAAAATTCATAACGTAAGAAGTGATGCCGGTCATATAGCGATGGGAGCATATTGCTCAGCAATCATATCTGAGGATAAGCGTTTAGTTAAAAGAGCAAAAGCCATCTATGAATATAAGAAAATAGGAACTTCCCCTATTCTGGTCACACGAGAGGCTAACAAACCAATCCAGTCGACCGCTGACGCGTCGGCTGATTGAAACGTTAGCTGCTAAAAGGAAGCCATGAGCATCGAATATAAAATTAACGCTCCAGTATCCACAGATCAATTCATTGGCTTGCTGCGCGAATCAACACTTGGAGAGCGTAGGCCAATTGAAGATCGTGAGTGCATGGAAGGTATGGTTAAGAATAGCAACCTACTGGTAACAGCTTGGCAAGGTGACACGCTGATAGGTATCGCGCGTTCAATGACAGATTTTCATTATGCCTGTTACCTTTCAGACCTGGCGGTTCATATGAAATATCAAAGAAGTGGGATAGGAAAGAAACTACAAGCCAAAACTCAGGAGCAATTAGGCCCGAACTGCAAGTTGATTCTGGTTGCTGCCCCAACCGCCAATTCATATTATGAGCATATTGGTTTTACAAATAATCAAAGGTGTTGGGTTCTTGATCGTGATAAAAACATCAGCAGCTAACCAGGCGCTCCAGCCGACCGCTCAACCGCTGCGCGGTTTCGCGTCGGCTGAGCTTGGTCGTTAGTTCCGACGCTTGCGCGTCGGAACTAACGGGCTGCGGATTCCCATCCGCTTGTGTCCCGCGCAAGCGCAGGACTAACAAGCGAATGAAGCGGACAGTCCTTATCAAAATAAATTTTCAACGGACATGCCGCTTATCCGCAGCCCGTTATACATAAAAAATTTAAATTGCGAGGAATCGATTTGTAAATGAAAAACTTTAAAGAAAAGTCAGACAAAATATAGGAAGTTGCAAACCTTCTCAGAGGCGATTACAAAAGAGCAGATTACGGAAAAGTAATTTTGCCAATGACAGTGCTAAGGCGTTTGGACTGTGTGTTAAAAAGCACCAAACAAGATGTTCTTGATTATTTGCCAAAAGTTGATAGTTTAAAAGAAAGTGCAAAAGACATTGCTCTGAACAAAAAAGCAGGTTTTAACTTTCATAACCGAAGCCAATTTGACTTTGATAAACTCATTGCCGACCCAAATAATGTTGCGGCAAATCTTAGAAATTTCATCAACGGATTTTCGACAAGTGCCAGAGAAATAATTGAATACTTCAACTTTGACGACCAAATAGACCGAATGGACGACCCAAAAGCGGACATTCTTTTTCGGGTGGTAAAAGCATTTCAGGAAATTGACCTTTCAGAAGATGACCCAATGATTATGGGTTACATTTTTGAAGACCTTATCCGAAAATTCTCTGAACAATCCAACGAAACCGCAGGGGAACACTTTACGCCACGAGAAGTAATTCGGTTAATGGTTAATGTGCTGTTCAACGAAGACAGCGAAACCCTGACCAAAGAGGGAATTGTAAAAACAATGTACGACCCTGCTTGTGGAACTGGCGGAATGCTTTCGGTTGCCGAACAACATTTGCACGAACTCAACTCAAAAGCTGAACTAAAAGTTTTCGGACAGGAAATAAACCCTGAATCTTACGCCATCTGTAAATCGGATATGCTGATTAAAGGGCAGAATCCTGCAAATGTAAAATTCGGAAACACCTTTACCGTTGATGGACTGGAAGAGGAGAAATTTGATTATATGCTTTCCAATCCACCTTTTGGTGTGGACTGGAAAAAAGCACAAAAAATCATCAAAGCAGAAGCAGACAGCAAAGGAATGAGAGGGCGTTTTGGGGCAGGATTGCCAAGAATTAACGATGGTTCGCTGCTCTTTTTACAACATATGATTTCAAAAATGAAATCGGGCGGAACACGCATAGGCATTGTGTTTAATGGCTCGCCTTTATTTTCCGGTGCAGCAGGTAGCGGAGAAAGTGAAATAAGAAAATGGATTATTGAAAATGATTGGTTAGAAACCATTATTGCACTACCCGACCAACTGTTTTACAACACAGGTATTTCAACTTACATCTGGATTATTACCAATAAGAAAAGTTCTGAACGCAAAGGAAAAGTGCAGTTGATAAACGCCACAGGTGCAAAAGATGAAGAATTAATAAAAGAAGGCAAACTCGACCAAAACCGTTTTTGGCAAAAAATGGATAAAAGTTTGGGTAATAAACGTAAAAAGATTGTTGAAAACGGCACCGAAAAAGGCATTGGTTTTATTACGCAGCTATACGGAAACTTTGAGGACCTGTCTGCCGAACAGGCAGGAAACGAATTTTCTAAAATAGTACCCAACGACTATTTTGCGTATTGGAGAATTACAGTAGAACAACCGCTTAAAGAAAATGGCAAAGTGGTAAAAAGTAAAGGCAAACCCAAAGCCGACAGCTCTTTGCGAGATTATGAAAACATTCCTTTTTTAAAAACAGACGAAAACGGAAATCTTGTACCGCAAACCATTGAGGAATATTTTAAGCGTGAAGTAAAACCGCACTTGCCCGAAGCCTGGATTGACGAAACCAAAACCAAAGTGGGCTACGAAATAAACTTTACCAAATATTTCTACGAGTTTAAACCCCTGCGACCTTTAGAGAAGATAAAAGCCGATATTTTGGCGTTGGAAGAAAAAACTTTGGGAATAGAGAAAAATATCTTGAACCATGATTAATAAGGATTGATTGATTTCATGATTATGAAGTATAAAGATTTAACGCATAGAATTATTGGATGCGCCATGGAGGTGCATAAGTATTTGGGTAATGGCTTTCAAGAAGTCGTTTATCAAAGAGCCTTATCCATTGAGTTAAACATGAACAATATCAGCCATGAAAGAGAAAAAGAGATGTCTCTGCAATACAAAGGTTTTGATATAGGCACACGCAGAGTAGATTTTTTTGTTGAGGAAAAAATAATGGTTGAAATAAAGGCACTGGTCAATTTGGAGGATGTACACCTGGCACAAGCAATGAACTATGTGGAGGCATACAACATGGAAATAGGTCTGCTTTTAAACTTCGGAGCAAAAAGTCTTCAATTCAAAAGAGTACATAACAATAAGGTCTTGAACCTTGATGCAACCGAATCGAAAGTTTCACCTGATTTCCATAATCAAAAAAAATCAAGCCATCAAGACCATCAAAAAAATCAAGGTTCAGACAAATGAAGAAATACGACAACTATAAAGATTCAGGCATTGAATGGATTGGGGAAATACCTGAGCATTGGATAAGTATTCCAATGAGATTTTTACTGCGACAAAAGATAACTGACGGACCACACGAAACACCACAATTTATAGCTGAGGGTATTCCTTTTTTATCTGTTGATGGTATTCAGAACGGGGAATTAGTTTTTGAAGGTTGCAGAAAAATATCAGAAGAAGACCATAGCAGGTATAAACAAAAATGTGTTGTTGAAAAACAAGATATTTTAATGGGAAAGGCTGCGTCCGTAGGTAAAGTAGCCCAAGTAAAAGTTGATTTTGAATTTAGTATTTGGTCACCACTTGCTCTTTTAAAACCAAATCACAATAAAATTACATCTGCATATTTTGAATATTTTTTAAAAAGTACATATGCTAAGGATAATGCAAATATCCTTTCCACTTTTAATACCCAACAGAATATAAGTATGACTGATATTCCAAGGATTTATTATATAATACCGAATTCAATTGAAGAACAAACCGCCATTGCTCACTACCTCGACCGCAAAACAGCAGAGATAGACGAACTGATAGCCGACAAAAAACGCCTGCTCGAACTCTACAATGAAGAAAAAACCGCCATCATCAACCAAGCGGTTACCAAAGGCATTAACCCTAATGTGCCAATGAAAGACACCGGCATTGAATGGCTGGGCGAAATTCCTGAGCATTGGGAGGTGAAGAGGTTCAAATACTATTTCGAATTAATTACTGAAAAGTTAGAAGAAGATTTACCTAAAATTGGTTTGGAAAATATTGAAAGTAAATCAGGGAAATTTATAGAAACCGATTCCGATTTTGCAGGTCAAGGAATTCGATTCAAGCCAAAAGACATTTTATTTGGTAAACTTCGACCATATTTGGCTAAAGTTTGGCTTGCTGATTTCGATGGTCAAGCAGTTGGTGATTTTTATGTTTTCCGTTCTAATAATACTGTTCATCCTGCATTTGCGCAGTATAGAATTTTAGATTCATCATTTATTGAAGTCACAAATAATTCAACTTATGGTTCAAAAATGCCAAGAGTAAATTGGGAATTTATTGCCGATTTGCCAATAGCATTTCCGAATGCTCAAGAGCAAAAAACTATCGTGCATCACATCGAAACCGAATGCACTCATATAGATTCGAAAATTCAAGCAACAAAAAAACTAATCGACCTACTCACCGAATACCGCACCGCCTTAATCAGCGAAGTGGTAACAGGTAAAATAAAAGTAACTTAGCGTTTAGAATATGGAAACAGAACATACACATATTGAATATAAAAGCCTAAAAAAAGCAGTAGGAACAAAAGCCAATTTTAAGGAATTGGCAGAAACCTGCGTATGTTTGGCAAATTCGCAGGGTGGCATTTTGTTTATAGGCATTGAAAACAATGAATTGCTACCCCCTGCAAAGCAAAAAATTACTCAAGAAACGGTAAATAATGTACTTTCAAGAATCCGCTCATTAACCGATAGTGTGGGACTGGGCGATGCCATTATTGAAACACACGAAAACGGTGGTCAATATTTTCATTTTAAAGTATTTCATACCAGCCGAACCATAGCCACTACTTCCAGTGGTAAAATATTAATGCGTATTCAGGATAAATGTTTTCCTATTTCGGGCGAAGATGCAACCTGGCTTGCTGCCGAAAAAAATGCCTTTCAATGGGAATTGGTCGAATTAAAATCCTTTAAAACAACCCAAGTCCCCAAGCAAAATATTATGGATTTTGCAAATGACATCCGCAAATCAGACAGAGTAAAAGAGAGCGTTAGGCAGAAAGATGATTTTGAAATCATTGAACATTACAATTTAAGCATAAATGGAAATTTAACCAATCTTGGTGCTTTATGGCTTGGCACCGAACAAATGAGAAGCCGTATATCTTATCCTATTACCATTCAATACATTGTTTACGATGAAAATGGCGAGAAAATAAAGAAGGAAAACTGGAACGATTACGAATTAAATCCCAAAGACCTGATTATTGATGTGGAAGAAAAGGCAGGTGAATTGAAATATTTTTATGAATTTCCGCAGGGGCTTTTCAGAAAACGCATCCGGCAGTATGCACCCGAGATAATCAGAGAGTTATTGGTAAATGCCATTGCCCACAAAAAATATACAATTTCGGGAGATATATTTATTGAAGTCTATCCCAATAAATTAGAAATCACCAATCCCGGAAATTTGCCAATCGGAATAACCGAAAATAATATCCTTCATAGCCGACATCGCAGAAACCCGCACTTAATACGAATTTTTCACGATTTAAACTTAATGGAGGGCGAAGGCTCGGGTTATGATTTGATTTATGAATTAGACAGCAAAGACAATAAACCTTTTCCTATTGTAAAGTCTGAATTTGATTTTACAAAAGTCATTCAAAGTTCTGAAATATTGAACGAAGAAGTTGTGTTTCTGTTGGAATATATTTCGCAACACTATCAGTTATCACAAAAACAATTCATAGCACTTGGAGTTATTGCCAGAGAGAAAAAGATACTCGGTACAGAGCTAATTAAACACTTGCAAATTCAAGAAGATGACAGGCTTCGTTCTTATGTTACAAAATTGGAAGAACAGAAAATTTTAATATCACGTGGAGTAAGTAAAGGAAAACAATATTTAATCAACCCTCAATTAATAAAATCTTCCAAATTAAAAATAAAACCAAGTTTGAAAACTATTGAACCCCATCGTTTGATTGCTTTAGTTGAGAGTGATTTGCAAACCTATCCTGAAAGTACAATAAGAGATATTCATAGCCGAATTCCGGATGTTAATTATAAAGATTTGCAAAAAACCATTTATAAAATGGTTAAAAATGGCGTTTTGAATCATTCATCCGATAAAACATATAGAAAATATTGGTTGGCATAAAAAAAAAGAAATGAAAAAGAAAGTGAAAAAGAAAAATGATTAACTATATGTTATACAATTACTTACGGATGTTAATCTTCTTTTTTTATAATGAAAACTGAAATAGAAAATGAATAGAATTACAACCGAAAATACATTTGAAACCGCTCTTGTACAAACATTGGTAGAACAAGGCGGCTACACACAAGGAAATGCTGAAGATTACAGCAAAGAATTGGGAATGTTTAAATATGAAGTGATTGCATTTCTGCAAGCATCTCAACCCAAAAGGTGGGCGAAAATTTCTGCCATACACGGAGCCGATACCGACAATAGAATTATACAACGACTTTACAAAGAATTGGAATTAAGAGGCAGTTTAGATGTACTCAGAAATGGTTTTGTGGATTATGGTGTTCGTTTCCAGATGGCATTTTTTCAACCTGCTTCGGGGCTTAACCCTGATGCCGTTGATTTATACAATAAAAACAGCCTGAAAGTTTATCGTCAAATTTATTACAGCACCAAGAATAAAAACTCGGTAGATGTTGTTTTGGCAGTAAACGGTATTCCTGTGGCTACTTTAGAGCTAAAAAATCAGTTTACAGGGCAGGATGTTGGCAATGCTTTAAAACAATACAGCACCACCAGAGACAATAAAGAATTGTTGTTTGCTTTCAAAAAACGAACCTTGGTACACTTTGCCATTGACCAAGACGAAGTATTTATGACCACAAAATTAGATGGTAGCAAAACTTATTGGTTGCCATTCAATAAAGGAGCAAACAACGGAAAAGGAAATCCCAAAAATGAAAATGGCTACAGAACGGCTTACTTGTGGGAATACATCTTACAAAAAGACAGTTGGATGGAAATTTTGCAGCGTTTCTTGCATTTGGAAACGGAAGAATTTGAATCCAATGGCAAAATTTACAAGAAAGAAAAATTAATTTTCCCTCGATATCATCAATTAGATGCTGTTCGCAAAATCAGCAACAATGTACTCGAAGTAGAAGCAGGAACAAACTATTTAATTCAACATTCGGCAGGTTCAGGTAAAAGTAATTCCATTGCTTGGTTGGCTTACAGGCTTTCAAGTTTGCACAATGCCACAGACGAGCGGATTTTTGATTCGGTCATTGTGGTTACCGACAGAAAAGTACTCGACCAACAATTGCAAAATACCATTTATCAATTTGAGCATAAAACAGGCGTTGTTCAGCGAATTGATAAAGACAGCACACAATTAGCCAGTGCATTGGGCTATGGAACAAATATCATTATTACCACTTTGCAAAAATTCCCCTTTGTAGTGGATAAAGTTGGAGAATTGCCCGACCGAAACTATGCAGTCATTATTGACGAAGCACATAGTTCACAGGGTGGCGAAGCCAGTAAAAAAATGAAAGAAGTTTTAGCGGCAAAAACCTTAGAAGAAGCAACAACGGAAGACACCACGGATGATTATACAGGCGATGATTTTGTAAGAGAACAAATAGAGCGTTCCGCCCAGGCAAGAGGTCAGCAAAGCAATATTTCGTTTTTTGCATTTACGGCTACGCCAAAGTATAAAACATTACAAGTTTTTGGACATAAAGATGCCGAAGGCAAACCACAACCTTTTCATTTGTATTCAATGCGTCAAGCTATTGAAGAAGGTTTTATTTTAGATGTCTTAAAAAATTACACGACTTACGAACTTTACTTTAAACTGACCAAAGCCATTGAAGACGACCCCAATTTAAACAAAAAGAAAGCGGCAAAAGCAATAGGCAAATTCGTTTCCTTGCATCCGCATAATTTGGCTCAAAAAACTGAAATCATTATTGAACATTTCAAGCAAATTGTTTCTCATAAAATTGGAGGAAAAGCCAAAGCAATGTTGGTTTGTGGTTCAAGATTACACGCTAAACGCTATTTTGAAGAATTTAATAAGTACATAAAAGAAAAAGGCTATCATAACGATATTAAAATCCTTGTGGCATTTTCGGGTAAAGTAATAGATGATAATACACCTGATGGCGTTTCAGAACCACAAATGACAGGATATAGCGAGAAAGAATTACCTGAAATTTTTGACAGGGAAGAATACAAGATTTTAATTGTGGCAGACAAATACCAAACAGGATTTGACCAGCCACTTTTGCAGACAATGTATGTAGATAAGAAACTATCGGGAGTAAAAGCAGTACAAACATTATCTCGGTTAAACAGGACATGTGCAGGTAAAGAAGATACATTCGTTTTAGACTTTGTAAATGACCGTGAAACTATTTTTGCATCGTTTCAACCTTACTATGAAATTACAACGGTTACAGAAGAAACAGACATCAATCACCTGTACGACTTAAAAGCAAGATTAGATGAATTTCAGGTTTATTGGGAAACAGAAATTGAAGCATTTGCAAATGTTTATTTCAATCCTGAAACAAAACTGAATAACCCGAAACAACAAAAATATCTGTATTCATTTACCGACCCTGCCGTTGACAGATTCAAAGAAATAGAAGAAGAAGAAAAACAAGACGAGTTTAAAAAAGGATTACGCACCTGGACTAATCTTTATGCTTTTTTGGCTCAAATTATGCCATTCGTTGACCCTAATTTTGAGCGTTTTTATGCTTATGCAAAACTTTTACAAACAAGATTGCCCAAAAGAGAACTCTCTGAAAGTCTGCATTTAGACGATGAAGTGGCATTGGAATACTATCGTTTGCAGAAAATCAAAGAAGGTTCGATTGATTTGCTGACAGGCGAAACAGGCGAATTAAGCGGTACAACAGAAGCAGGTTTAAAACGAGCTAAAGATGAAGAAGCCTTACTTTCTGAAATTATTAATGTGCTGAATGACCGTTTCGGGACTGAATTTGAAGAAGCCGACAAACTTTTCTTTGACCAAATAGAAGCGGAATTAATGGAAGACGAAACGCTTCAAACACAAGCAAAAGTAAATAAGATTGACACCTTTAAATACGCTTTTGAGGACTTGTTCATTACAAAACTAATTGACCGAATGGACCAAAATCAAGAGATATTTGAAAAAATTCTTGAGGACAAAGTATTTGGAAACTTAGTGAAAGAATTGATGATGAAAAAGGTATATAAGAAAATGAATGAATAATGCCAACGCTAAAAGCCATACACATTTGCAATTACTCACGGGTTTTAAATTTTATTTTGGTGTTCGTGAACTTTCGTTTCGCACCTAGAAAAGGGGAAAAGGGGACGCTACCCATTAATTTTGTGTTAGCATAAAATCATGCCTAGATTAGCCAGAGTTGTCATTCCTGATATTCCATACCACATTACCCAGCGTGGGAATCGTCGTGAAGATGTGTTTTTTTGCGATGAGGATCGTGAGTTTTATTTGGCCTTGCTGAATGAAT
>Ga0210017_1005232_pt1 | contig 10463 bp, 10 predicted proteins | sample CryGeyCG2014_020_FD_183966 | JGI IMG/M metagenome (GOLD analysis project Ga0210017, IMG submission 183966) | Groundwater microbial communities from aquifer - Crystal Geyser CG08_land_8/20/14_0.20 (SPAdes) (version 2) | ecosystem: Environmental > Aquatic > Deep subsurface > Groundwater | place... | reverse complement strand
TCAGTCCAATAACCCCGTAATGCTTAAATCTTTTTAGCCATCTGTAGAGCGTCATTCTTCCTATTCCAAAGTGTCTGGCCGTAAGCGATGTATTATTCCCATGAGCCCTGTGCCAATCCAGAACCCTGAGCTTGTATTTTGCCTGCTCTGTTAATTTATCTGTCAGGAACGTTGAACGGGCAATAGATACCACTCCTGGCAGGATTGTGCCGTATATGGTCATACGGTATCCAGAATACCTTCCTCTCATAGATTTTCAAAGCCTCAAAGTGTATCATATCATATGAACCAGTACATGGGCTTGATTAGATTTTGGAGATGGCTATAATAAAACAAGATAGGAAATTAATCGTAATGACTGGGCTTTGTGATGGGTAAACTTTCTCACCTCAGTGACAGAAGAGGTAATATATGTTAAAAGAACTTATTGATAAATATTATTTGGATAGACAGAAAGATAAAGTCCAGACAAGTTTTTATATTTCAGAAGCAGGGAAGTGTCCTCGGACTGTTTTTTTTAAATTCAAAAATGCTCCCAAGAAAGAAATGAAGGCAAATATTTTGAGATTATTTGACCATGGAGACCATATGCATCAGCTTATAATGAAGCCCCTGCTTTCAATAAGAGATGTTCATGTGGTTTGTTCGGAAATAGATATTCCTCCTCAGCAATTAGTGCGAGGCAGGGCAGATGCCATAATCAGCGACGGCAGACAGCTTTATGTTTTGGATATTAAGAGTATGAATAGTATGATTTTTAGAAATTTGAGCCAACCCAAACCGGAAAACATTGAGCAGCTTCAGTTATATTTGCATTATTTTAAAATACCAAAAGGAATCTTGCTTTATGTTGATAAGGATAAATTAGAATTAAAAGAGTTTCTAATAGATTACAATAAAATTCAGGCAGAAACCCTTTTGAAACGATTGACGGTCCTTAAGAACCAAATTGATTCTAATGTTATACCATTACGTCTGCAGGATTATCCGGACAACTGGCAGTGCAATTACTGCCAATTTAGAGAAATTTGCGATATGGGCGAGCCGGGCGAGATGAATTGGGAAGATTTCAAAGCGAGAATTCAAGGTATTAATTCTTCTGAGACATAGAGATTTGTTTCAGATAGAACATAGAGTTTTTTGTTAGCCCAGAAGATCTCTGGGCTTTTGAATTCTGCCAGGTCAACAATGTTTATTTTGTCGCGGTCGTCAATCTCAGCGATTTTTATTTTATCATTGGTCTTGAAAATTAGATAATGGTTGGTGTACCAAAAAATATCGTTGAGTTCTTCCGAAAACCGAGCTATAAATAGTTTTTCGCCTTTTTCTCTTTGAGGTTGGTTATAACTTTTTTCCAAAAATAAAACCCAAACTTCATGACCATTAGCATAAAAAAGCCTTTGCCAGTCCGGGGAAAACTGGAAATTTTTAATTGGTTGGAAAAGTTTTTGGAATGACTTTGTATTTTCGTCAAAGATATATAGGATATCGTTTTCTTGTAAAATAATATTTGGGCCTGAAGCTGTAATTTCATATTTTGTTTCTTTTTTTATTTCATAAGGAATTAGATTTAATCTTATTTCATTTTTAAAAAGAAAGCCGGAGTCATCAAGATAGTAAACATCATCGCCAAAAATAGTTAAAGCAATCGCCTCTTTTTTTAAGGGAGAAGGTAAAAAGAACTCTTCGGGTTTTTCCAGGGGGTCGAGAGAAGTTAGAACCGGAGGAGTTTTATCTATTTCTAAAAGATAATATTGTATTTTTTCTTCGAAACCCAATTCTAATAAGACCGTTTTTGAATCCGGAGAAAATTTTAGGTCAAATAACTCAACTTCTTCTTGGGAAATATCTCCCTTTGAAATTAAATGGCTTTTGACATTTTTATCTACTTCAAGAAGCTTTAAAGCCCAGCCTTCTTTTGTTTTTTCTTTAAGAATTATTTTTTTGTCGTTCGTGGAAAAGAAAAAAGCTTCTACATTTTTGTTGAGCAAATTAAATTTTGGATCTTTAGGAACTAAAACAATATTTTTTGCCTCCGTTACCTCTCTTTTTTTAATTTCCAAGTCTTTCCGCCAAATATAAAAACCATCTTTTTTAATTTCAACATTGTATTTTTTTGGTTTTAAATTTTCAATTAAAACCGAACCAAAGAAAAAGTCAGTTTTTTTGTTAAGTTTAGCGTCTCGCCCCGTTAGATGTTTACTATCTAACGGGGTCAAGTAAATTTCAACGTTCTTTGGCCAAACCTTAAAATAAAAAACTCCGGGCTGGATTATGCTTTTTGTGTTCCAATCAAACCGCCAGCCCAGAGAATAAAGAATAGTTAAGGAAGCGGCAGTCAAAAACAGGACTAACAAAATTAAAAATAAAATAGTTCTAGTTCTATAAATCATAGAGTCATACTATTTTTATATTTTACCTCAATTCAGTTAGCTTGCCAAATTTTTGGTTTTAGATTAAGATTAAAATATGGCAGATAAATTTATCATTCAAGGCGGAAAACCATTAAAAGGAGAGGTTGAGATAAGGGGGGCAAAGAATGCTGCTTTTCCAATTTTAGCGTCCACTCTTTTAACCAAAGAACCCTGTATTATTGATAATTTACCCCTGATTGAAGATGTTTTTAAAATGCTTAAGATTTTAGAAAAAATAGGAGCTGAAGTTTGTTGGAAAGGGGAGAGAAAAATTAAAATAAATTGTTCAAAAATTAAACCATTGCAAATTCCTTTTGATTTGGTTGGATGTTTTCGAGGTTCAATCTTGCTTTTAGGCCCTTTGCTGGCCCGATTCGGCAAATTAAAAATTCCGCCACCTGGCGGTTGTCTAATTGGAGCCAGGCCTATTGATACTCATCTGGATGCTTTTTCTCAACTGGGATTTAAATTATTAATAAAAGATAATTTTTATTATTTTAAACAAGGAAAAATAAAAAAGGGATCTGGTGAAGTAATTCTTGATGAATTCAGCGTAACTGCCACAGAAAACGTTCTTTTGTTTTCTGCTTTAAGCTCTGAGAAAACGATTTTAAGGATTGCAGACCAGGACTATCAGGTTCAAGAGTTAATTAAAGTTCTTGGAAAGATGGGGGTTAAAATTAAAGGTTCAGGAGTTCATAGTTTGGAGATTATGGGGATAGATAATCCTAAGGGTTTTCAGCATACTATAATTTCAGACCCCATTGAAACAGGCACTTTTATTGTGGCTAGTTTGGCAACCCAAGGAGAGGTTTTAATTAAGAGAGCTGAATTGTCATTTCTTACTCTTTTTCTAAAAAAATTGAAGGATTTTGGCGCTAAATTTAGAATTTTAAATCAGCAGACAATTAAGGTTTTAGCCTCAAAAAATCTTAAGATAGACAAAATTCAAAGCTTGCCTTATCCCGGGATTCATTCTGATTTACAGCCAGAATTAGGGGTTTTAGCCACCCAGACAGAGGGAGCAACCTTGATTCACGACCCTTTGTTTGAAGGACGTTTGAAATATCTTGAAGAATTAAATAAAATGGGGGCAGATATTATTTTTTGCGATCCTCACCGGGCAATTGTTTACGGCCCTACCCAGCTCCAAGGAATTGAAATTCCCAGTCCAGACCTGAGGGCAGGAGCCGCCTTAATTATCGCCGGCTTAATTGCCAAAGGAAAGACAGTTATTAAAAATATTTATCAAATTGACAGAGGATACGAAAAAATAGAAGAACGTTTGCAGGGGTTGGGAGCAGATATTAAAAGAGTTAAAAACTAAAATGATTTTCATCAAAAAAATCGGTATTGATTTGGGAACTTGTAATTCGGTGGTTTTTACTCCTCAAAAAGGGGTGGTTTTACAAGAGCCATCAGTGGTAGCAATTGCTTTAAATGAAAACAGAATTTTAGCTGTTGGTCAAGGGGCAAAAGAAATGACCGGCCGAACCCCTGATACAATTAGGATTTACCGGCCATTAAGGGAGGGAGTGATTGCCGATTATCGGATCACCGAAGCAATGCTGAGATATTTTATTAGAAAGGCTGTTAAAACCTTCTGGTTTTTAAAACCGGAACTTTTAATTGGAGTGCCGGCAGGTATTACCTCAACTGAAAAGAGGGCTGTGATTGAAGCTGGCATGGCAGCTGGCGCCAAAGCCGTTTATGTTGCCAAGGAGCCGATTTTAGCCGCAATTGGAGCCGGCATACCTATTAATTCGTGCTCTGGCCATATGATTATTGATATTGGCGGTGGGACTTCTGAAGTAGCTGTGATTTCTCTTGGCGGGATTGTTACTTGTTATTCTCTTAGGGTGGCTGGAGATAAGATGGACCAGGCAATTTCAGATTATATTAAGAAAAAATATAATTTGGCAATCGGCGAGCAGACAGCTGAAGAAATAAAAATAAAAATCGGCACGGCCTTGCCGGATAAAGAGGAAAAAGAGATAGAGATTCGCGGCAGGGATTTGATTTCAGGATTGCCCCAGAATATTAAGATTAACTCAAGAGAGATCTGCGAAGCGATTTCAGACCGTTTGGTTGAGATTATTCAGGTAGTAAAAGCGGTCTTAAGAGAGACACCGCCAGAACTTTCAGCCGATATTATGGACAAGGGAATGATTATATCCGGCGGTGGGGCCTTGCTTCGGAATATTGATGGATTTATCACTCAGGCCATTGGAGTTCCCTGTTTTATAGCTGAAGAGCCATTGCTTTGCGTGGCTAAAGGGACTGGCGTGGTGTTGGAAAACCTCGATGTTTACAAAAAGAGCATAATGATTAAAAAGTAAATCATCTTAACATATAAACATATAAACAAAAAGATTCGAAAGGTTTAAATGTTAAAATGCTTAAATGTTTAAATGATTCTAGGGCATCAAAAACAATGGCAGTTTTTAGTAAAATCAGCTAAACTAGGAAAACTTCCTCATGCCTTATTATTTTATGGTCAGGAGAAAATAGGGAAGAAAGCCCTAGCAATTGAATTTGCTAAGTTTTTTATTGGAAGAACGAGCCCTCCTGATTTTATTTTGGTTGAACCGATAGGAAAGGAAATTCAGATTTCTCAGATAAGAGAAATTATAAATAAATTTTCTTTTAAGCCGTATTTGGCTGATTTTAAACTTGCTGTTATAGACAATGCCCATTTAATGACTTTAGAAGCCCAGAATTGTTTTTTGAAATTTCTTGAAGAACCAAAAACTCAAACATTTTTAATTTTAGTATCAGCCTATCCTTCATTATTGCTTCCAACTATTATTTCTCGAGTTCAGAAGATTAGATTTTACCAAACCAAAGAATCTAAAATAGAAGAACCAGAAAAATTGATTTCAATTAGTAAATCAGATTTAGCCGCACGATTTCAATATGCAAAAGATATTTCAAAAGAGAACTTGGAAGAAATTTTAGACACTTGGCTGAGATATTTTAGAAAAGTTTTTCTTGAACGTGTAGCCAACCGACAGAAAAACAGCCAGTATTCTTTATCTAAACTAAAAGATATTATTAGGCAAATTCAAACTACAAAACACTTAATTTCTACCACCAACACCAATCCTCGCTTGGCTCTGGAATTATTGTTAATGGAGTTATAAGGAGGTTATTGACAAGGTCTCTGAAGGGGGGGGTAAACTAAATAAAGGTTAATAAAATTTATAAATAATAAATTAAAAAAGGAACCGAGTTCCTTAAAAAACTTATGTTTAAATCTTTAAACAGAGCAATTTCTACCCCAATAGCAATTATTATTGTTATTGTTGTAGCCGTTTTTGCAATTGGAGGAGTTTTGGCTTATCAGTATTATTGGCAATCGCCAGAGGAAGAAATACTAGAAGAAACACCAAAAGACCAAACCGCTGATTGGAAGATTTATAAGAATGATGGAATTGGGATGCAGTTTAAATATCCGGGGAATGAACAGACCGAAAATACTACTATAATTGATGAACAAATTGGTCCTATTTATGTAAAAGCATTTCCTATTGGTATGTGGGGACCATATACTATTAATCCCTACGAGGGTGAAAGTGAAATAGAGAAACAAAAAAACGAAAAATACTATAAAGACCTTTTTTTATCAACTAAAGATTATTCACAGAATCAGGAATGCAATAATCTTGATATATCCATACCAATTTTTGGAAAGTCAAATTTGGGCAAAAGCTGTAGGATAGTAAATTCTGATAGCGAAGTGAAAATAATTACTGGATTTTATACAAATATCCATGGAGAGCCCCCAAAAGTTGCATTTTTTGCAACAGATAAATATTGGATTGAGCTATTGCTATATTATTATAATGGAGAGCCGACCAGTTTTAATCTCAATTCGGATAGTTTTATACAAGAGGTTCAGTCGGATAAGTATATGAACATATCAAAACAAATAGATGTTTTTAACCAAATATTAAAAACAGTTGAAGTGATAGAATAATTTTGATTTTTCTTAATCCTTTCTACTTTTACCCTATACTAAATTTTGCAGGAAATAACTTTGGCGATGGTCTCTTCTTCGGAAAGCCCTATTCGGGCCCGACCATCGCAAAAAGATCTCCATAATTAATTTTAAATCAAGATCCTTAAAGTTTTTGGATGGCAAAATTAGTACGGGGCAAGGGTTTTTGGAGTAAATAATCCCGTAAACAAGTTTTAACCCCGGGTAGTAGTCCCGCTGAAAGCGGGACACTACGGGGTAGGCATGCCTTTTTAAAGAAAACATCCAAAACACCGGTCTTCGAAATAAAAAGAGCTGAAGAAAATTATCAAAATGTTTTAAAGAACCCCGAAATATATGAATAAAAGAAAAAAAACCAAAAAAGCAGTGGATTTTCAATGGTATCTTACTGAGGAATTGAGAAATCCTAAATTCAAGAAATATTACGATGAATATGGTAAACAATTAGAAATTGCTTACCAGATTTTGCAATTGCGCAAACAAAAAGGAATGTCTCAATCAGAGCTAGCAAAAAAAATAGGTACGAAACAAAGCAACATTGCTAGAATAGAAGCTGGGCAACAAAATTTCACTACTGATACTCTTCAAAAAATTGCCTCAGTTCTTGACCGTGAGCTTAAAATTGAATTTGTCAAATAAGAGGGTGAAAATGGGGTCAACCCTGCCCGTTCCGCTTTCAAACTTAACCTGGTTAACGCCCTGCGCTACGAGTAGCAAATTTGACAGTGTTTTTTGAGAAGCTATAATGAAATTGTATGAGGATTACCAAGTGTGATTTGTGCAAAAAGAAGATTAAAGGTGAACCAATAATTGTTTATGCCGGATTATTTTCAAAAGTTGAATTATGTGAAAAATGCGGTTCTCCAATTCTAAAATTTTTAAAGAAACATAAATTTATAAAACCCAAAGAAAATAAAAAGAAATAATATGCTTACAGATGAAGATATTGAAAACTTATAGTTTTTAACGGCTCCGCGTTTTTGCGGGGCTTTTTTATTTTGCTTGGCAAAAGAAAGATATTTTGGTATAGTAAAATATATATGGACTACAAAGAAATTATTAAGAAAATTAGGCCGGAGATGGATAAAACGATGGCTTTTTTGGAAAGGGAAGTGGCAAAAATCAGAACTGGAAGAGCTTCACCATCTTTGGTTGAGGATATTGTGGTTGAATCTTTTGGCCAGAAATTTTCTTTAAAGCAATTAGCGGCGATATCTTCCCTTCCTCCTAGAAGTATTATTATTCAGCCTTGGGATAAATTCTATATTGAGCCAATTGAAAAAGCGATTTCTCGATCAAGTTTGGGGGTTTCGCCTATTGTTGATAAAGAGATAATTCGTATTTCTCTACCTCCTCTGAACAATGAGTATAGGCAGAGTTTGTTAAGAGTGTTGTCAGAGAAGCAGGAGGAAGCTCGTCGGACCATAAGAGGGTGGAGGCAGGAGGTTTGGGATGATGTCCAAGAAAAAACCAAAAAAGGAGAAATTAGAGAAGATGATAAATTTCGGGCGAAAGAAGAACTTCAAAAATTAATGGATGAATTTCATAAAAAAATTGAAGAAATGGGGGAGAGGAAGAAGAAAGAAATAGAAGCGTAAATTAACCTAATTATTCTAATTAACCTAATTGACCTAAATTTTGGTCATTGGTCATTAGGATTTGGGATTTTATTAGAATAATTAGAGTAATTAGAATAATTAGAATAATTTTTTATGGTTTTAACGATTATAATAGTTTTTATATCTCTTGTCGGCTTGATAATTCTTCACGAATTTGGCCATTTTGTTTTGGCAAAGAAATTTGGAGTAAAAGTTGAAGAATTTGGAATAGGTTTTCCTCCGCGACTTTTTGGCAAGAAAATCGGGGAAACAATTTATTCTTTAAATCTTTTGCCTTTCGGTGGCTTTGTTAAAATTTATGGACACGAAGAACCGATAGACCGTCCCAGGAGTTTTAGTGTTAAACCTTTTTGGCAGAAAGCTCTTATTATTTTGGGTGGGGTCATTTCTTTTTGGGTGCTCGCAGTTATTATATTAACTATTGTAATGGCAACAGGAGTGCCCACAATGGTAGATGACGAGGAAAGCCAGAGTTTAACTGGTATTGAGGCAAAAATTCAGATTTTAGCCGTTTCTAAGAATTCCCCGGCAGAAGAGGCAGGGTTGAGGACTGGTGATATAATAAAAAACTTTGTTCAGGTTAAAGAAATTCAGGAATTCGCCGATGTTCATAAGGGAAAAGAAATTACTTTAACAATTCAAAGACGACCCACCTTTGGTGGGTACCCCGAGGTTTTTGAAGTTTCTCTGGTTCCTCGGCTTTCCCCACCGGACAGCGAGGGACCGATGGGCGTGGCTTTGGCAAGAACGGTTTTGAAAACTTATCCTTGGCATCAGGCCTTTTTAAAAGGAATTTTAGCTACCGGAAATTTAACCTGGCTAATAATTAGAAGTTGGATTATGGTGATTGGGAGTTTATTTCAAGGACAAGGATTGCCTCCCGGGGTTGAAGTTGGAGGATTACCTAGAATTTTTGTATTATTTGCAGAAATGGGAAACTTAGGAGCAAGTTATTTTCTTCAATTTATAGCAGTAATCGCAGTTCACCTGGCTTTAATTAATATATTGCCGATACCGGCCTTAGATGGTGGATGGCTGATGTTTATGGTTATTGACAGATTGCGAAAAAAGCCGTTAAATCAAGAAGTAGTCCGGAAAATAAGCACTGTTTTTTTCTTTTTATTGGTCGGTTTAATGATTTGGATTACCATAAGAGATATTATAGGGATTTTCTGACGAAAATCCTTAAATTTAAAATTTAAATATCAAAATGGAAAATGACAATGAAAAATTTTAAAATTAAAGATAATTTTATAACTTTAAACTGTTATTTTGATTTTTGCTCGCCCGCAGGCGGAACTTGTTCCTTTTTGCATTTTGCATTTTTATTATGTATCAGTCACAATTATTTTATAAAACCTTAAAACAGGCGCCGAAAGGGGTGGAAAATATATCTCACAATTTATTACTGAGGGCCGGCTTTATTTCCCAGCTCGCCTCTGGCATTTATAATTTCTTGCCATTAGGGTATAAGGTTCACAAGAAAATAGAGCAGCTTATTAGAAAAGAGATGGATGCAATTGGCGGACAGGAAGTTTTTTTAGCGGCCTTGCAGCCGAAAGAGCTTTGGCAAAAAACAGGTCGTTGGGAAAATATGGACCCTCCTCTTTTTAAAATTAAAGACCGGCATAAAAAAGAGTTTGCTTTAGGTCCAACCCATGAAGAAGTGATGACTGATTTAGTGAAGTCACGGATTCAATCATATAAGGACTTGCCTTTAGCCCTTTATCAAATCCAAAATAAATTCCGAAATGAAATGCGTTTTACCGGCGGTCTTTTAAGAACTAGAGAATTTGTGATGAAAGACCTTTATAGTTTTCATGACAGCCAAGAAGACTTGGAAAGGTTTTTTAATAAAGCTGTTGGCGCATACGAGAAGATTTTTAAGCGATGCGGTTTGGAGGTAGTAAAGAGCGAGGCCTCGGGCGGGGTTTTCACAAAGGACAAAACCTATGAGTTTCAGGTTTTATCAGAAGTAGGAGAAGATAGAATATTTTTTTGTTCAAAATGCCAATGGGCAGTTAATTTGGAAGTTGGAGGGAAGAAAGAAGGAGAAAAATGTCCAAAATGCGGCAAAAAAAAGCTGGCAAAAAGAAATTCCATTGAGGCGGGGCACTGCTTTAAATTAGGAACGAGATATTCCCAGGCCTTGGGGCTTTATTTCAGAGACAGAAAAGGGGCCCAGAGACCGGTGGAAATGGGCTGCTACGGAATTGGTTTGGGACGACTGATGGCAACAGCGATAGAGTCAAATCACGATGAGAAAGGAATTATTTGGCCAAAAGAAATTTCTCCTTTTAAGGTTCATTTAATTCAAATTGAAAATTCGGCGAAAGTTAAAAAGGCAGCTGAAAAAACATATAATGATTTACGGAAAAAAGAGATAGAAGTATTATATGATGACAGAGAAGATAAAACTGCTGGAGAAAA
>Ga0210017_1005230_pt1 | contig 10468 bp, 10 predicted proteins | sample CryGeyCG2014_020_FD_183966 | JGI IMG/M metagenome (GOLD analysis project Ga0210017, IMG submission 183966) | Groundwater microbial communities from aquifer - Crystal Geyser CG08_land_8/20/14_0.20 (SPAdes) (version 2) | ecosystem: Environmental > Aquatic > Deep subsurface > Groundwater | place... | reverse complement strand
AGGGAATGGTCAGAGCTCTTCTGGTAGACTTGAGGCTAAAAGAACCTATCCAGGGAGGTTCTACCATTACCCAGCAATTAGTTCGTTCTTCTTTTTTAACCAATGAAAAAACTATTGAAAGAAAAACAAAAGAAATTATTTTAACTTTAGAGCTCGAGAGGAGATATTCAAAAGACCAAATTTTGGAATTTTATTTAAACCAAATCCCTTTTGGCCAGAATTGTTACGGAGCTCAATCTGCCTCAAAAAGTTATTTCAAAAAACCGGTCTCTGAACTCTCTCTATCGGAGGCCGCGGTTTTGGCAGCTTTAATCCGGGCCCCAAGTTATCTTTCGCCGTATAAAGAAAATCTTAATGAGCTTTTATTCAGAAAAGATTATGTCTTAGACCGAATGGTCAGGCTCGGATATTTAGAAAAATCAGCAGCAGAGGCCGCTAAAAAAGAAACCGTAGAATTTGCCCTTCCAGAAGAAATAAATCCCTTTGAAGCGCCCCATTTTGCCTTAGAAGTAAAAAAATATTTAATTGAAAACTACGGTGAAAATTACTTAAAACAACAGGGTCTTAAAGTCTATGCCAGCCTTGATTGGGAACTCCAAACCGCAGCTGAAGAAATAATTGAAGAAATTGCAGAAATAAACAAGAATTACAATGCTCATAATGCTTCTCTGGTAGCAATTAACCCCTGGAATGGTGAAATTTTAGCAATGGTAGGTTCTAAAAACTACTTTGGAACGCCTTTCCCCGAAGGATGCAACCCTGACCAAAATGAATGTTTATTTTCTCCCCAGTTTAATGTAGCTACCCTGGGGAAAAGACAACCCGGCTCTGCCTTTAAACCCTTTGCCTACTTAACTGCTTTTGAAAAAGGTTTCTTTCCGGATACTGTTTTATGGGACGTAGAAACTGATTTTAACTCAGGAGAAGAAGAATATATTCCTCGAAATTATGATGGAAAATTCAGGGGGCCGGTTACCTTCCGTCAGGCCCTCAGCCAGTCTCTAAATGTGCCCTCAATAAAAGTTCTTTATTTGGCCGGTCTTAAAGAAACCTTAGAAACGGCTAAAAAATTAGGGATTACCACCTTAAACCAGCCCCCTTCTTACTACGGACTTCCCCTGGTTTTGGGAGGCGGAGAAATAAATCTTTTAGAAACGGTCTCCGCTTATGGAGTTTTTGCCACCGAAGGATATAAAATTTCTCCGGTTAACATTTTGAAAATTGAGGACTTAAGAGGAAATGTTATCGGGAAAAACGAAAAGCAGGCTAAAAAAATATTAAAAACTCAATACTGTAGTTTAATTAACGATATTTTGTCTGACAATGAAGCTCGAGCTCCGATGTTCGGGAGGAATTCTCTTTTATATTTCAAAGATTATAAGGTTGCAGCAAAAACCGGAACTACTCAAAAATTTAACGATGCCTGGGCTTTAGGCTTTACGCCAAATTTAGTGGTCGGGGTTTGGGTAGGAAACAATGATAATTCTTCAATGGCTGAAAAACCGGGAGTAGTTTTGGCAGGACCTATTTTCCATCGATTTATGGAAACGGCCTTAAAATTATATCCTCCATCCGACTTTACTCCTCCTCAATTAAATAGCGGACAAGCACCTTTAAAACCAGTTTTAAGAGGAGAAATTATAGAACCTTACCACTCAATATTGCATTACATAAAAAAAGAGGATGTTTTAGGAAATCCTCCATTAAACCCGGAATCTGATCCCCAATACGCAGAATGGGAGAAAGGAATAGAGAATTGGCTCAAATCCAATCCTAACTTTTGACCGGCATTACAATATAAATATAGCTGGGGTCCTCGTCAGACCTTAATACGGCTGGGCCATCTTCTCCGTTTAACTCGAAAATAATTTTTTGACCTTCTAAGTTCAAAAGTCCATCTATTAAAAATTTAGAATTAAAAGAGATCTCAATGTTTTCTCCTTTTATCTCTCCGGATAAAGAAGATTTTATCTCTCCTGTCTCCGGGCTTTGAGAGAAAAGAGAGAGCAGATTTTGTTTAGTTTCTAGTTTTATTTTTATTCTGTTAATCTTACCGCTGAAAAGAGCGGCAGTTTTAATTTGGTTTAAAAAATCATTTTTGTTCAAAACAGCCCTGGTCTGGTATGATTTTGGAATTATCTCCTGGTAATTTGGATATTCTCCTTCAATTAAACGAGAAGCTAAGCGGAATTGAGGAAAGGAAAAATTTTCTGAAATAATCTCAAAAAAAACTTGGTTTGGCTCAAAATAAATTTTAGTTTTATAGTTTTCAATCGATTTTGGATCTTTTTCTGAGAGGATATTAGTCAGTTCCCTGATTGTTTTTTGGGGAAGAATGAAAGAATAAGCTTTGCTAATTTTTTCCCGATAATACAAGTCTTTTTTAGCAAGTCTAAAACTGTCGGTGCTGACCAGTTCTAGTTTCTCTTTTTGAAAATTAAAGTAAACGCCGGATAATCCGAGATGGGTTTGTGATATGCCGCAAAAGTTGAGAACTTTTGACAAACCCTGTAAAAAAGGTAAATTATTTACTTCAATAAATTTTTTTTCATCTTTAATCTGAGGGATAATTGGAAAATCTTCGGCCGGTAATCCTTTAATCTGGGCTTTAATTTTTTCTCCCGAGATAAGAAGAGTATTATTTTTTGATTCTAAATATATTTTTTCATCCGGTAAAAAGCTTATTAAGTTGAATAAGAGCTTAGCTGGTACGGTTATCTGTCCTTCTTCCTCGATTTTAGCTAAAGTCCAGTAATTTATTCCTAATTCTAAATTGGTTCCGGATAGAGTCAAGAAGTTTTGAAATGTTTTTATTAAAACGTTGTCTAAAATAGGTAAGGAGAAATTTTTACCTGCTATTTTCTCTATAATAATTAATCCTTTTTTAAAATTATCTTTTATTATTATTAGTTTCATGAAAACTTTTATTTTTTAGTTTATTTGTGAACAAAATAAACGGTGGATAATTTGTTTAAATCTCGGGGACAAGGAAGAACCTTTTAAGTATTCCTATTTTTTTCCCTAGTTTTTTAACAGTTTTTCTACCTATAAATTAATTGTTTAATCAACTCAAATTCTTCTTTAAATTTATTATCATTTTCTATTTCTTTTGAAATTTTTTTACAAGCATAAATGGCAGTTGTATGATCTTTCCCCCCGAACTTTCTTCCGATAGAAGGAAACGAACTTTTCAACTCTTCTCTCAAAAGATACATTGCGATCTGTCGAGGTCTAACTATCTCTTTTTTCCTTGAAAGACGAAAGAGGTCAGCCCCTTTTAAGTCATAAAACTCTGCTACGTTCTGAATTATTTTTTTGGGAGTAATTTTTTTATATGGAGAAGAAATTATATTTTTTAATAGAACCTTGGCTTTTTCTAAATCAAGGCTGCAGTTATTAACGTTTTGATAAACTACAACCTGACTTAAGGCTCCTTCTAATTCTCTTATATTTTTTTTAATGTTTGAAGCTATATATTCTAAAACCTGAGGAGCAACATCGATCTTTTTTTCTTGAGCTTTCATTTTTAAAATAGCTATTCTGGTTTCAAAATCAGGAAGACTGATATCGGTAATCATTCCCCCTTCAAAACGAGAACACAATCTTTCTTCTAAGGCCGAGATAGCTTTAGGGGAGCGGTCCGAAGAAAGAATTATTTGCTTATTTTTTTCGTAAAGAGCGTTAAAGGTATGGAAAAATTCTTCCTGGGTTTTTTCTTTCCCGGCGATAAATTGGACATCATCAATAATCAGAACGTCAACAGACCTATTGCTTGATTTTAGCTTTTCAACATCATGATTTCTAATTGAGTTCACAACTTCGGAGGTAAATTTTTCCGAAGAAAGATATTTTACTTTTTTAGAAGGAAAATTTTTAACAATCTCATTGCCAACGGCCTGGAGAAGATGAGTTTTACCCAATCCTACTCCTCCGTAGATAAATAAAGGATTATAAGTAAATCCCGGGTTTTTACAAACGGCTTGAGTGGCGGCATGAGAAAGTTCGTTAAAGGGACCAATGATGAAATTTTCAAAAGTATAACGCGGGTTCAGATTGGTTTCCTTGTTTATTTTAAACTGTTGGAATTCAAGCTGGTCAACTTCTGCCTGTGAAGGTTCGAAGGGTTTTACTTTTGAGTTTGAGTGAACCACTTCATATTTTACCCCTTTAATTTCATGGTCTAAACCATGAAGGGTTTTTAATATAAGTTTATGGTATTTACTCGTCAGCCACTCTTTAGAAAAATTATTTGGCACCGAGACTATTAGTTCCCCCTCTTTTTGACTGATAATTTCCGTATTTCGAAACCAGGTAGCAAAATTTGCTTGAGAAATATTAAATTGAATTTGGGCCAGCAAGGCTCGCCACAATTCTTCTTTGGTCATAAAACGCTGATTTACGCAGATAACAAGCAGAGGGGTGCGGAAAAATTTTCTGCGCAAATCCTGCTTGATATCCGCGATGTTCTGCGATCATTATAACATAAGACAAATAAGAACAAAATGAAGAGAAAAAACGAAAACTGTTAATAAATTGTGGAGAAATTGTGCAATTGTTTCTTGGTCTTCATTGCCTCTTTGTACTCTAACTAATTAAATTGACTTAGTAAAGAATTTTTGTTAAACTGATAACCATGAGTATTACTTATCAGCCAAAAAAAAGAAAAAGGAAAAAAACTCATGGATTTAGAGCAAGAAGAAGAACTAAATCGGGGAGGAAAATTTTAAATAGAAGAAGAAAAAAGGGGAGACAGAAACTTACAGTGTAAACCCCGTTAGAAAGCCCGGTTAGAGATTTATCTCTAATGGGGCAAGAGATGGGGCTTTCTAACGGGGTAAACGCGGCACTAATTACGAATTACGCTCGAATTTACTAATTTTGTTCGTGTCGTTCGTGCTTTATTCGTAAATTGGCGTCGAGTTCATGTTACCGCGAGAAAACAGGCTAAAAAAAGAAGAGGATTTTAAAAAAATATTTAAAAAAGGAAGGGGTTTTACTAACGACCTTTTAGTTTTAAAGGTTATAAAAAATAATTTAGATATTTCTCGGTTCGCGTTTGTAATCAGCAAAAAAATTTCAAAAAAAGCCACGGTAAGGAACAGAATTAAGCGAAGGTTGGACAATATAATCAGAGCAGATTTGCCAAAAATAAAAAAAGGATGGGACGGAATAATAATTGCCCTCCCCGACATAGAAAATAAGAAATTTGAAATCCTAAAAAAAGATGCCGAGAGCTTGCTTAAAAGAACAGGGCTGCTAAAATGAAAAAAATTTTTCTCTCAATTATCAAATTCTACCAATTATGTATTTCACCTAATTTAGGTGAAAATTGCCGATTTTATCCAAGCTGTTCGGAGTATGGTCATCAGGCAATTCAAAAATACGGAATTTTAAAAGGAACTTGGAGAGGATTAAAGAGAATTTTAAGATGTGGTTTTTGGAGCAGGGGAGGGATGGACCAACCCTAAAGCCTGAAACCTGAAACCTGCCTGCCCCGCTGGTTGCTCCAGCAGACGGCCTGGGGAAACTTGAAACTTGGAACCTGAAACCTGAAACTAATCTCTTGAAACTTGAAACTTGAAACCTAAACTAACGTAGTAAAAATTTTCTAAGAAAATTTTTACTAATGTTTCACGCTTTACGTTTTACGTTTCACGTTTTATGATGTTGTGAGTTTACTTATCAGCACTTTCAATTTAATACTGCGTCAGCCTTTATTCAACGCTTTGATTTTACTTTATGAGTCTTTGCCGGGTCATGATTTTGGAATCGCCGTAATAGTTTTAACCGTTTTGATTCGCCTCATACTTTATCCGGTTATGATTCAATCTATCAAGTCCCAAAAACAATTGCAGGAAATTCAACCCAAAATTCAGGAAATCCAGAAAAAATATAAAGACGATAAACAGCAACAGGCCAAAGAGACAATGGCCCTTTATCAGAAACAAAAAGTTAATCCTTTCTCGGGGTGTCTTCCTTTATTAATTCAACTTCCAATTTTAATTGCCCTTTTCTTGGTTTTTAGAACTCTGCAGGGAGGCCTGGATTCCCTTGAATTATCATCTCTTTATTCTTTCATTTCTTCCCCCGGCAACATTGCTGAACCCATGTTTTTAGGCCTTATAAATTTAGCCAATCCCCATTTCGGCCTGGCAATAGCGGCCGGAATAGTCCAATTTTTTCAGACTAAAATGATGACTCCCAAAACGAAAAAAACCGAATTAAAGGAAGGGATTGGTCAATTTTCTCAAATGATGCAGAAACAAATGCTTTATTTCTTTCCCTTTTTTACCGTTTTAATTTTATGGAGACTACCGGCTGCAATCGGAATATACTGGATAGTTACTGCTTTGTTTTCGATAGGTCAGCAGCATTTAATTTATAAGCCAAAAAAAATTAATGAATAATATGGATATATCTAATTACGAAGAAATTAAAAAAATTGTTAATGAGTTTTTTGAAAAAATGGGTTTTGAAGTAGAGATTGAGATCAAAACCCCTCAGGACTTAACCATTCCTATTGACTTAAAAGCCGAAGAGCCTCAGGTTTTAATTGGAAAAAATGGGGAAACTTTATTGGAAATTCAACGGCTTTTAAAAGTAATTTTAAAAAGAAAAATTGCTCCTGACAAAAACTTTTATGTTGACCTGGATATTAACAATTACAAGAAAAAGAAAATTGAATATTTAAAAGAAATGGCGAGAATGTCAGCCGATGAAGTTTCTTTATCCAGAAAAGAAAAAATACTGGCCCCTATGCCAGCATATGAAAGAAGAATTATTCATTTGGAAATAGCCCAGAGGCGGGATGTTGCTACCGAAAGCATCGGTCAGGAGCCGGAAAGATACGTAGTAATTAGACCCTATCCCTGAGTTTTTAAAGCCTGTTTGGCTTTTTTTATTTTCACCACTTCCTCCGGCGAAGTGGTAATAAATTGATCTTCGGTGTAAGAGGCTACCGCCCTCATCAAGACATGTTTCATCCCGGCAAAAAACAGCCCTTCCCCTATCGGCGTCTCCAGGAGAATATTTTCTTCTTCTCCGGTTAAATTAAAAGTTTTTTTGACCGTTTCAATCATAGCCGGACTCTGCTTCATCAAAATTTGTAAAGCCGAATTGGTAACAATGGGCCGGCCATAGTCTGATTTCATAAAATCAATCACGTCCTGGGTTATGGTGGTAACTCCCAGCCAGTATTTTCTGGCTCTTTTTACCGTTCCGTAGAGAAAAGAAGCGCCCTCTTCAGTTTTCATGAGCCACCAGGCTTCATCTATTACTAAAATTCTTTTTTTGAGTTCTATTCGGATGGTATTCCAGATATATCTCATAATAACATACATTGCCATTGGCCTTAGTTCGTCCTCCATATCTCTAATTCCAAACACCACCATTTTGTTTTCCATATCAATATTAGAAGGCCGGTTAAAAAAATTGGCATAAGTTCCGGCAGTGAATTTTCTCAACCTTATTACCAAACTTTCCGCTCCTTCCATAGTTTCAAGTACCGATTGAAAATCTTGCATTAAAGGAGTGTTTTCTCGCCAGCTTTGAGGATCAGAATAAGGAGTAATATCTTTTGAGGCATAGGTTTCGGTTAAAGCTCTATCTACAACGGCATCTTCTTCCGGAGTTAATCCTCCCAGCATAATTCTTAACAATCCCACCAGATTAATCACATTTGACCTCAATACATCTTCCGGTTTTTCATCTTCTCTGGGCAGGGGCAGGTCAAAAGGATTGATATGATTTTCAGACCCCAGAGAGATATTGAAGAAAGAACCTCCTGCGGCATCGGATAAAAACTTGTATTCATTTTCCGGGTCAATGATTATTATGTCTGTATCGGTCATTAAAGAACGTAAAATTTCTAATTTTATAAGATAAGATTTACCTCCGCCACTAGTGCCAAAAACAGTCAAGTTTGCATTCTCCAAAGAAAATCTGTCAAACAAAATTAGAGAATTATTATGTTGATTAACACCGTATAAAATTCCCTGATTGGAACTCAAATCAAAAGAGATAAAAGGAAAGACGCTTGAGAGGGGAGCAGTATTCATTGCAGTATAAACCTGAAGCTGGTCCAGGCCGTAGGGCGCGCAGGAATTAAATCCAAGCCTCTGCTGATAAAGAGCAGGTTTAATATAAATTAATCTTGATTCTAAAACAGACCTTAAATTAGTCTCAATACTCCTTAGTTCTTCCTGGGTTTCGGCATAAACTGTTATATAGAGTCCCAGCTGGAACATTCTTTCCTGGGCAGTTATTAATCTATCTCTTAATTGCTCTAAATCCCGGTAAGCCGTTTCTAAAGCTGGATCTCGAATTAATCCTTTTTCTTCTCTTTCCATAATTTCGGCCTGAACCTCGGTTACTCTTTTTCTTAATTGTTTTAAAATCAGCCCCGTCTCTATAGGGTACAGGAATAAAGAAATATCCATCGGGACATCTAAATTGACAACCGGGGAAAACCAGCCGGTGCTTAGATAACGGGGGTAAGAAAAAATAAAGAAAGTTTTAGCAAGTCTTTCCCCAATTTTTATAAAATTAGAATTAACCTCAATTGAAGCCGGAGAGATGATATCCTTAATACCGATTGTTTCTTCTTTATATATTTCCGGTATTTCTTTTTTCTTTTTTCTAAAAAACATAAACTATATTATTTCCGGAGGTATTTCCGGAAAATACCCTACTTCAGCTTGCTGAGGATGATACAAACTCCAGAAAAGTTCGATTAGCTCCGGAGTAGTTAAGGGTATAGCAGTTAATCCACACCTTCTTAAACCTAAACCTAAAAATTCCATTCTTTGCCAGAGCTGATTTTTAGACCTTTGAAACTCTTCTTTGGTTAAAGAAGGAACGGCTACCTTTTTAAGTTTTTTGGCAGTAGTCACTTCCCTGGTTTCCCAAACCGAAAAAGGCACTATTATGTAAAAATTTTTAGTCATAATAATGCCCTCTTTCACCAAATCTTCAACAAACTTTTGATATTCAGCGGTTTGAACTTTTAGCAGGTCATTTTTTTGTTTTTTTTCTAATTCCCCTAACTTATCTAAGTAGCCGGTAATGTTTAATCTCCGGGAATGGACTAAAATTTGACAGGGAAAATCTAAAGAATTCAAAAAGTTTTGGAATTGATAGATAATTGCTTCCTGTTCCTCTGGCGACTTCAGGGCAAAATTTAGAGAAGAGACCATCATTATTCCTCTTAGAGCATTATTTTTCAGAATAATCACCCCTTCTTTGATTTCTTTTATTTCCAAAAATTGTTGAGTGGTTGCTGCCATGATTTTAAAAACCTAAAAACCTAAAATCCTAAAAAGCTAAAAAATACCGGTTTTATATTTTTATATTTTTAATTCAAGATTATATATTTATTCATTAGCGAATCAAGGTTCTACAAGCGAAGCTTGTAGGTTCTTATATTTTTATATTTTTAAATTAGCGTTGGCCGGTTTCTATTCTGGCTGATAAGTTTTTTAACCTGCTTTTTTCGGCAATATTTAAAAGCGGTCCCTTTTTGACTGCTTCTTTTTTTATCCTTTCTGCCTTAATGATTTTGGGAGCAGCTCTCCCTTTTTTCCAGAGATAAATTTTAGAGGCAAAAAGGAATTCAAAAAAATTTTTACCCATAGTTAGTATGGGTCTGCCGTTGATTTTTCCAAAAGCTAAAATAGAGCCCCCCCCGATTAAGAAAAAACAGCTGAGCAAAAAAATATAAAAAGGAACCTCGGTTAAATACAGAATAAAACAGATTCCGGCTCCAGCCCCAATAAAAATAAATTGCCGAAAAGTGAGAGGCCCTACTATTTTTGGTTTTCTTTCAATAAATTTTGGGACAACAAAAAGCATAAACATTAAGCTGATTAAGCGATTAAGTTAATTAAGCGATTAAGTAGAGAGGTTTCGTTTTTGTTTTTCCATCTCTTGAATATAAAAATTAATACCCACTCCCAATCCCTCGTATTCTTTATCCAAAAATTCAAAATCTTCTTTAGAGAGATATTTTCGACCAAAGCCCACCATTAAATGGCTCCTTACTTCTTCTACTTCTCCACGAGCAATATACAAAACCCTAATTTTATCGGCAAAGAAATATCGTCCATGACTCTCAGCGATATTAGCAATTACCGAATTTGCTGATTTTTTTGTGTCAAGCACTAATCCATATCTTTCCTCCGCAGGATATTTGTTTGTAAGTTCGTAAACTTTCATTAAGAGTTCGTACCCTCTTTGCCAAATCTTCAAATCCTTAAATGATTCTCCCATAATCTTTTTCGCTTAATCGCTTATTCGCTTAATCGCTTAATCGCTTAATCGCTTAATCGCTTTTTCGCTTAATCGCTTAATCGCTTAATCGCTTATTCGCTTAATCGCTTAATTGCTTAATCGCTTAATCGCTTAATCGCTTAATCAGCTTAATCGCTTAATCGCTTAATCGCTTAATCGCTTTATTCTATTGGCTCCCGAT
>Ga0210017_1005224_pt1 | contig 10473 bp, 11 predicted proteins | sample CryGeyCG2014_020_FD_183966 | JGI IMG/M metagenome (GOLD analysis project Ga0210017, IMG submission 183966) | Groundwater microbial communities from aquifer - Crystal Geyser CG08_land_8/20/14_0.20 (SPAdes) (version 2) | ecosystem: Environmental > Aquatic > Deep subsurface > Groundwater | place... | reverse complement strand
AGGGTTGTTTAGTTTTCTCGGGTGGGGAGTTGAGTGAGGTCGGAGGATTGAAAGTTGATGCGAAAGATCTCACCGGCGCCGGTGATGTGTTCGGTGCGGCTTTCCTCGTGAAATATTCAGAATCAAGAGATGCCGTTAAAGCCGCGCAATTTGCAAACGCCGCGGCGGCTCTGAAGATCAGGTACAAGGGACCGACCGGATTTCCATCTGAGAAAGATATTTCAGAAGCGATCAGTAAGTCTTCGCCATAAGCACATAGCTCTTGGCCCGCTTGGAACAAATCGGACAAATACCTGAAGCCTGTTTGCCATCGAACTCTTGGCCCAATATCTCCACGCCGGCCTGCTCCTCAAGCATTTGCCCGCAGGCCTCCTGCTCGCACCAGGGCACGCGAACCATGCCGCCTTTTTTCCCGATGATCTGTTTGATACTTTTCACGTCTGAGGCTTCGTGAATCATCTCCTTGAAGAGCTTCCATGCGCGGGCTCTAAGGTCGCCGCTTATCTCATCCAACAGCTGCTTCACCTTCGTTCTGACAGCTTGCCTCTGTATCACCTGCTTTTCGCCGGTGTCGCGCCTAATCGCCACGACTTGCCCCTTCTTCACGTCTTCCGGCCCTACCTCTAACCTCAAGGGCACTCCGTGGCGCTCCCAGTCGTAGAACTTCTTCCCTGGCCTGATGTCGCGTACATCTAGGTGCGCCCTGACGCCGATCGAATTAAGCTCGTTAACCACACTCTCGGCGATCTGTTGCACAGGAGCCTCCTCTTCCTTGAACGGGATTGGGATGACCGCGACTTGGATAGGCGCAACAGCCGGCGGCATGCAGAGCCCGTGGTCATCGCCGTGCACCATCATAACGGCTGCGATAACCCGCTCAGACACACCGTAGCAGGTCTGGTATACAAAGTCATGCTTCCCATCAGCTGTTTCGAACTTGAGATCGTAGACCTTCGCGAAGTTCTGGCCGAGGTTGTGTATCGTGCCGATCTGAAGCGTTTTCAAATCCGGCGCGAGCGTGTCAAACGCCAACGAGTATTTTGCCCCAGCGAAAGTGTCCCACGGCGGGCGCTTCGTGACCACGTATGGCACTCCGAGCTCGTCGAAGAACCGCTTGTAAATCTCGACGGCTTTTTTCACCTGCTCCTCAGCCTCGTCCCAGCTCTTGTGCGCCGTGTGTGCCTCCTTGAAAGTCGTGACTTCCCGCAGGCGCATCATCGGTTTTGTCATCTTCGTCTCGTAGCGGAAGATGTTGACTATTTGATAAACTTTGATCGGCAGGTCGGCGTGTGACCTTATCCACCGCGCGAACATCGGATAGATCGAGGTCTCGCTAGTCGGGCGCAGCGCGAGCTTCACATCCAGCTTGTCCCGACCGCCATGAGTGACCCAGTACACCTCCCCCTCGAAGCCGCGGATGTGCTCGGCCTCCTTCTTGAAGATGTCTTCCGGGATAAGCAGTGGGAAGAGAACTTCTTGGTGCCCGGAATCATTCAGCAGGCGTTTCATTATATCAAAAACGGAGTTGCGCAGCTTCAGCCCATACGGCAGCCAGACGTAGAGCCCCTTCACTGGGTAGCGGGTGTCCATGATGTCGGCGTCTCGCAGCATCTGATTGAACCACTCGCTGAATTCCTTCTGCCACCGCTCGCGCTTCATAGATTCACCTTTGAAATAATTACCCAGCACCGACTTAAACGTTTACATAATTTTAAACTAATAGGTAAATAGTCTCTAGGGGTCGTCTGGTGAAACTTAGCATGGGTGCGCTCAAACGTTTGATAACCGCGCCCCTTCGGATGAGTAGGAAGCAAGCGATTATATTGATTGTTTTGTTGGTGATATTCGCTGGCGCGCTCTATCTACGGCTCTCGGTGACTCTCGGCTACGGGCTCCCCCTGGGCAGGGATGGGCCCTACCAACTTTTTCATCTTGGGTACTTGGTCGATCACTGGCCCTCCACGCATGCTGGTGTGGGCACAACCCACATGCTCTTTTTCCATTTCGCGGCAGGAGTGCATGCGATACTTTCAGCATTCGGCTCCTCGCTGATGACATCGTTTGACATCGCCACTGCCCTAGCCTCCGCGCTCGTCGCCCCCACAACATTTCTGATGATGAGGAGGTTCACGAAGAACAGCGTGACAGCACTGGTGGCAGCATTCTTCTCAGTTTTTATCCCGGCCAGCCTTCGAATGATGGGTGAGCTTCAGAAAAATGCCCTAGGCGTAGCCCTGGGCCCCTTGTTCATGCTATTCCTTTGGCGCGGGCTTGAGGGTGGAAAGAAGCTCGATCTCCTCATCGCCGGAGTTGTGCTCGGTGTAGTCGGGCTGACCCACGAACTTGTTTTTGGTACCCTAGTTATCGCGTACGTTTCTTACCTCGCGTTTTTGCTCGCCTATCGCAGACGCATACCCTGGCGTGAGCTCAAAGCCGCAATTATCATCGCGATACCTGTCGCTCTCATCTGCGGGTACTTCTACGTCGGGAAGCTAGGGACGATAGGAGGCATGATGGGTGAGGGGCAAGCGGCAACTCTGATGGTACAAGGGGAGCAGCAGCTACCAGAAGGTCAGCCGATGGGACCGACAATATACAACTTCTATGATGAATACATCGGGCAGATACTACTGGTGTTCGCAGCCATCGGCGCCGGGGTTGCAGCGTACCGTAGAAAGCCGACGGATTTCTTCCTCTTGGCGTGGGGCATGAGCGCATTAATCATGGCGCAGCCCTGGGTTGTTCACGATTATCAATGGAGATTCGCTCTGATGCTGGCGACGCCCATGGCATTACTCGCCGCGCTCGGTTTAGTCGAGGGGATTGGGAGGCTACTTTGGAGGGCCGGCAAGAACATTCGGGCGCTATTTAGCAGGAGACGCTTGAAAAAAAGTCGCGAGATCTTTATGTGGGCTGGACGCGTCACCTTCTTGTGTCTGCTCTTGTTCGTCGTGGCTTATCAGGCGCACGTCTCCCATATTTACGCCCGGACTGGCGCACAGCTCCAGCCGAGCATAACGATGGAGGATTATAATGCCTTGATAAAATTCCAGGAGAACTTCGGCAGTGTTTATGTTTTTGGGGGGGATGCTGATTTTTATTACTGGCCGGATGCTGTCGGGCTGAAGGGAGGCATCCAAGGCGAAGGGGTGATGCAACATCTTTCGCCCATCTTGGGGTCCCGACAAGACGCCGCCCGACTGGCCGTTGAATGGTACAGGGAGCAAAAGCGGGTCGAAGAAAAAATTTACGCGCTTTCGGGCATGAGGGGACGTGAGCAAGCTTTGGTTCTGGAAAACGAGGACTTGTTTGTACTTGTTTTTAGTCATTCTACCTTGGAGGTCTATGCTTTAAGGGAGAACTTTAGGCCTCCTGAGGACTATCTCTCGTCTGGCCCCCGAAGTGGTATCCTTGCTCTAGCCGCAGCGCAACCGCCCCCAGATAACCAGCAGCCTCCGGAAGGTCAAGGGGGTCTGCCACCAAAACCACGAGAGGAGGAGCCGCTCACGCTCAAGATCTTGCTCGCGCCGGTGTACCTGATCCCTGGCGCCGCGAGATTTGTAGTTGGGGTCCCCCTCACCGTCCTGCTTTGGGTGTTCCTGTCTTGCTTGGCGTGGGAGCTGGTCCGCAGGGCGGGAAAATCAAGCGAGAGGTTAAGAAAAGTACTCGTGGCGTGCGTAGTCGTGATTTTGGTGTTGGCCGTCGTGCTGGTGGTTGGAGGGTATACGCCTCCGATGCAGCCGGGGCCAGGGATGCTTTCAGGACCCTACCTGCCGTAAGTCAGGAGTTCGCGCCCGTCAGCCTTCACTAGGACCATGTCTTCCCAGCGCGCCCCCCCAACTCCCCGAATATAGGCGCCTGGCTCGACGGTTATCACCATACCACTTCGCAAAACATCTTTAGATTTGGGCGCTAGGCTTGGCGGTTCATGTATGTCTAGCCCAACGCCGTGCCCTGTGCTGTGCAGGTAAAATCTCGCGTATCCTGCGCGTGAGGCGACCTTTCTCGCCACGTTGTCCACATCACTCGCACGAATACCGTCACGAACGCGGGCAATTGCCGCTGCCTGAGCGCGTTTTATCACATCAATCAGTTCCAACTGTTTTTTTGTCGGAGACAGCGCAAACGTTCGCGTCATGTCAGAAACGTAACCTCTATACGCGGCACCGAGGTCAATGACGACTAACTCACCACGCCGCAAGCGCTTATTTGTCGCCGTTGCATGAGGAAGCCAAGAGTTCCTCCCAGAGGCGACGATCGTGTTGAATGGCGTGCCTTCGGAGCCAGCCTTCCTCATCTCATGCTCAACCTCGGCAGCTATCTCCAACTCAGTCCGCCCCCTCGCGATCAACTCAGCTGCTATTCGCATACCGAGTGAAGCAAGCGCTGCAGATTTTTTCAGCCAAGCGATCTCCCGCGCAGATTTTATCACGCGCATCTCCGCGATAAGCTCGGGCATCTCCCTATAGCTCGCTTCGTAGTAGTTTCGCATCTTGCGCAGGCTCTCCCGTTTTATCACATCGAAACCAATCTCATGCGCCCCAATTCTCGAAAGTTTGTCGGCTACCACTTGCCACAGCTCGCCGAAGTGGACCCTTTCCCCCGGGCGCAACGGGACGCGATGTGGGGAATAGGCTAAAACGTTTTTGATTGCACTTTCTCTCTTGGCCCTGTCAAAATCGAGGCGGCTGCATACGAGGGTCTGTTCCTTGCCCGAGATGATGACTGCGGTGGATGCGGTTGTTTCAGAAAGATAATGCGCATTTTCTATTGCCACAAATGCGTCTAGCCCCCTCGCAGCGAGTTCGGCCTTCATTTTTTTGATCCGTCCAAGCATGATATCAAATCGAATCAGAGCATGAAGTTAAAAGTTTTGTCGCATATCTGCTTTTGATGTCAGCACGAAAAATGGAGCTCAGGCGCCGTTACGATGAGACGGCTGACTTTTACGATAAGCGATACGAACGTATCCAGCGTGAGAAATACAAAGCGGCGGCGAAATACTTACCAGAACGTGCTGAAAGCATTTTAGATCTCGGCTGCGGCACCGGAATGTTCTTGAAAGAATTGGCGGGGCGAGGCGAGCTTGTCATCGGCGTGGACTCGTCCGCGAAGATGCTGAGCGCGGCAAAAAAACGTGGCAGTGGGGCAGTACTGATATGTGCAGACGCTGATCACCTCCCCTTCAAGGATGGAAGTTTTGATGTTGTCGTGTCAGTCACGCTGCTGCAAAACGTGCCCGCACCAGTCACCACGATGAGAGAGATAGCGCGGGTGATGAAATCCGGTGGAGTCGCGATTGTGACGAGTCTGAAGCGCAAACACAACCCAGAACAACTTAGAGAGTGGGCAACCTCCGCCGGATTGAAACCGCTTCTCGCAGAAGAAATGCCGAACAGCGAGGATGTTATATGCGTGGCGAGAGTTTAAATCAAAGGGGTTCTAAAATCAAGTGACATCGGTGATGTTGTGAAAATAGGATTCATCGGAGCAGGGCGCATGGGCTCTGCGCTCATCAAAGGTTTTCTAGATGCGGGGGTTTTGAAAGTGAGGGACATCGTGGCTAGCGACAAGGACGAGGGCAAACTGAGATCTCTCGCTGGTCTGGGCGTGCTCACCACGTCAGATAACAGGGAAGTTGTGAAAAAAACCGATGTAATTTTCCTCGCTGTAAAGCCGGTGGAGATATCGAAGGTTCTTGACGAGGTGAAAGATCTCGTTGGTGAAAAGCTTGTGGTTTCGATAGCCGCTGGCGTTCGGACGAAGCTCATCGAAGACAAGCTCGGAGCGAAAGCGAAAGTCGTTAGGGTGATGCCTAACATGCCCTGCGTTGTCGGCGAGGGGGCAGCCGCTTACTGCCTCGGAAGGAATGCCGGGGCAAAAGACGCTGAAGTGGTGAAAAAGCTCTTCGGTGCAGTTGGCATAGTGGTTGGTCTCAAAGAGGAATACATGGACGCTGCAACTGGCTTGAGCGGGAGCGGCCCGGCTTACTTTTACCTGATAATCAAAGCGCTGACCGAAGCCGGTGTTAAAGAAGGGCTACCGAAGGATGTGGCGGAAAAACTCGCGGCCCAGACGGCAAAAGGCGCCGGGCAGATGGTGTTGAAAAGCGGCAAGACACTTGATGAATTGATAGACATGGTTCGCTCACCGGGCGGCACCACTGCTGAAGGGCTCAAAGTGATGGAATATAAAAAGGTGCCAGATGCCATGGTGGAAACCGTGAAAGTCGCTGCCAAAAAGGCGAGAGAGCTGGCGAGATGAAGTTCAAGAGGGTTGCCGTCGGGGGGACGTTCGACTACCTGCACGACGGCCACATTGCAATCTTAGCGAAGGCATTCGAAATCGGTGCCCGTGTGGTCATTGGGATAGTCTCTGATGAGATGGAGCTCAGGAAGGATTCTGCGGGTATAAGGCCCATCGAGGTGCGCATGCGCTCGCTGCTTGAGATGCTCAGGCTCAGGGGGTGGATTGAGCGCGCGGAGATAAGCGTTATATCTGACCCATTCGGCCCAGCCGTGAATGACATCGAGCTGCAAGCGATAGTCGTAAGCCCCGAAACCAAGGCGAGGGCGGAGGAGCTTAATAAACTCAGGGCATCGAAGGGGCTTGCCGCGCTTGAGATAGTCGAGATTCCATTCGTGCTTGCAGAAGATGGAACGCCGATATCCTCGATAAGGGTCATGTACGGGGAAATCGACACGCACGGCAAGCTGCTGAAGCGGTATGCTGATTGAAAATATATACAAAAAAAGAATGGGGAGCCCAGGCCCCCCAACTTACAAATCAGCCGCCACATCATCTGCCGGCGCCGTAACTATCGCGGCGTAGTTCTTCTTGCCAGAGAGAAGCTCGCCGAGCGCGGCCAATGCAACAACGCCAATCCGCGTGTTGCCGCTCGTGACCGCAACTGCATTCCCCTTGCGAGTCTTCCGGATGTAGCCGACCGTCGTCCACTTGGTCTTCTCTTCCACCATTTCATCACCTTTTAGTGTCCGATTTCAGCCCCCGATCCCAGAGCTAGGCTCGTCGTAGCCGCCCGAGGAGGCGTCCCCGGGGTTGAATTTGATATGGCAAAATGGCCGGGCGCGCTGGGGCTCGAACCCAGATCTCCCCCTTGCGGCCACATGGACCGTCGGGAGGGTGCATTATCCGTTATGCTACGCGCCCACCGAAAGTTATTTACATACAAATGTGAAAACGATATTTGCCGTCGGGAGGGTGCGTTTTCCTTTTTTTCCTTGTTGCTCACGTTGAAGTTTTTTCTTTGTTGCCTGCATGCTAGAAGCATCTCTCGTGCCATGTTTTCGCCTTCCTCACCTCGGGCTCGCCACGAGCAACAGCGTTCGTTCGCATAGCTCCCGCACCATTTCCGGCGACAGCACGTGCTGCTTGAGGTACTCGCGCACGACCGGAGTAAGATTCAACGCGATGTACTCGAGACTAAGCACTCCCGGGTTCGCCTTAGCTTGGCTGAGCTTCCTCACGGCCGCGGTCACCGCCTGGATATCATTGCCGCGGCACCTCCTCAGCTCGCCAACTAAGCCATCGAAAGCGTCCGCATCGGCTAGGCGCTGGTAAAGGTAACTCCCAACATCGCTCGCGAGCTCCCGGTAGAGTTCAAGCGCCTCCCGCATCGCTAGCCAATCGGCGTGCACCTCCAGCCGCCAAAGTGTCTGTGCACCAACGTGATCCCTCAGCCGCTCGACGAGTTCGCCGTCAAACGTGAGCAAAGGCAGCTTGAGGTGCGTTGCCAACAGAGACGCCCTCAGGTCAGTCAGCGGCACCTCCCGCTCGACATCGAAAAGCAGGCGGCGCGATATTTCATCGTAGAGCTCGGGCAAGAAAACTACCAGCAGCTCCCCGTCACGCACGAACTGGCTCACAAGGCTGTAGCCTATCGCCTTGCCCCTGACGCTTATCAGCTTGTCCCGCGCGAGCCAAGAGTAAGTCGCCGATGGCAAGCACAGACTTCCCCCCTCAAAAAAGCTCCGCGCCGTCTCAAAATTTTCTCTGCCCACGAGCACGCTCGCATCGCAGACCGCACCAAATTCTTTTATTCCCACCCACATCCCGCCGATGCTTTGGTCGAAGGGGGTTTATAAAGGCAAAACACCGTTGCATTTGGGATAGGATGAAACCGAATTTTTTAATCGTTGCCGTCGTAATCGTTGCCGCGTTGATCGCAGGGTGTTCGTATTTGGTGCTGAGAAAAGCGCCTGAGGAAGCGCCAGGCGGAGCGCAGGGACCGGTGACGAAGGCTGGCACGCTTGAGCAGGATGAAACTTGGTCGGGCGAGATCCTAGTCACAGGCAACATTATGGTTCCGCAGGGCGTCACGCTCACGATAGAGCCAGGAACTCGCGTCATGTTCAAGCACTACAGGGGGTACAAGGGGCCTGAGAAAAAAGTGGGTCTGGGGGTTAATGGAGGTACCCTAAAAGCCGTCGGGACTCCAGAAAACCAGATATGGTTCACTTCCGACGCATCAAATCCTATCAATGGAGACTGGGGAGGAATCGATATCGGGAACTCATCCGACAGCATAATAAAATATGCCATTGTTGAATATGCTGTGCTCGGTGTCTCACAGATGGAATCGCAGGCAACAATATCCCACTCTATCATCAGGTGGAATAATTCCGAAGGATTATATGCTGAACGATCAACCCCAACATTTGAGTACAATACACTCTACAGCAACGGATATCATGAAATTGCGCTGGAACAATACAACACTAACGCCGTCATTCTAAACAATGTTTTCAGCAACGGACGGGCTGCGATTCACGCAGAAGAAACGTCCGCTACGGTTGAAAACAACTATTTTCTTGACTATCTCAATGAAGCCATCTCAGCGCAGGCAGAGTCGACAATGCAGGTCGATAACAATACGTTTATCAACACTCAGCAGGGTGCGCTCATGGTAGATGCGGGCTCAACAATGACGCTGAACAATAACAGTTTTGTCGACAGTTCACACACACCGCCGCCATTTGACTATGGGGACATCAAAGATCGCGAGCTGGACTACATTCCAGGAGATCCTGAAGATCAATATCTATACATTTACGACAATGTTGATGAAACCAGGCGCACGATAAAAAAAATCGGCAAAGGACTTGGATTTGGATGGGCAATCACGTATGCAAATAACTATGTTTGGAGATTCAGTTTCAGCAATCAAATAGGTGAATATCCTGATTTTATCCGCATCAACCCCGATACCGAAGAAACAACCCGCTACCGCAATGACAACATAATCAATCCGCGGGGTCTCACGTATGACGGGGAGTACTTCTGGACGAACGATTTCAGCGGTCTTAAAATATATCAGTTTTCTTATGGGGAAAATTCTATTGAAATAATATCCTTTTTTGATGTTCCTGACAAAGAAAACGGAGGTACTAACGGCCTGACTACCGATGGTACATACCTCTATTATCACCCCCGCGACGGTTCAAAGCTGTATAAACTCGATAAAAGCGGCAATATCGTAGAAACGACAAACCTCATTTCTATCGGAATTACCATGGAGGGCCCCTTTGTATGGACCGGCGACGGATTCTGGGCTACGGGCGGCATCGGAATTGTAAGATATAATACAAACTGGGAGGAAGTCAGTTCTATTTATCCTCCAGCAGAGGGTGTCTGGGCTCTTGCGTGGGATGGAAATTACCTGTGGACAATTCAGAGAACTTGTGAGATGTGGGACGACCCTAAAATCTATCAAATAGAAATTCTCGACAATTCACTCGATTAAAGATAGGGGGGAGCTGATTGGATGAAAAAAATGAGGATAGTCTGCAAAGATTTCAAAGTCGAGGCCGAATTGCTCGAGCGAGAGCGCCCCAAGACTTGTGAGGCGATCTGGAGCGCTCTGCCATTCGAAGCCGAGCTCGAAATCTGGAAAGAAGAGGTTTACTTCGAGATTCCCGTGAAAAATCCTCACGAAAATTCAACGCCGAAAACTACGGCAGGCGATGTTTCTTATTGGCCAGAGGGCCCCGGGTTCTGCATTTTCTTCGGCAAGTCCCAGCCGATAAGCGCGGTCAACACGTTCGCGCGGATCACCAGTGGCGTGGAAAAATTCCGCAATACAAAAACGGGCGATCGGATAAAAGTCCGTCGGGCTTAGGAATGTTTCTTGGTAGCTAGCCTGATGTCTACATCACGAACGGTTCTTCGTCCAGCATGCTCAGCGAGCTTGACGGCCTCCCCTGCGATCGCGAGGGCGCGCTCCTCAACGAGCTCCGCCATCGCGCGAGCGGCGTCCTGACCGACCCTTTTCGCCCCCGCTTTTCGCATAATCCGGGCAACCGTTGTAAGGGGAATTTCGACCATTTTAGACCACCTATTGCCATTATTCATCATTTTAAGCCCTATTTAAGCGTTTCTATTGAATATGCGCTTTGATAAGGAAAAAATTTGATTTTTGGGCCGTCAAAATTTGGATTGAACAAAAATAAGCTA
>Ga0210017_1005222_pt1 | contig 10476 bp, 10 predicted proteins | sample CryGeyCG2014_020_FD_183966 | JGI IMG/M metagenome (GOLD analysis project Ga0210017, IMG submission 183966) | Groundwater microbial communities from aquifer - Crystal Geyser CG08_land_8/20/14_0.20 (SPAdes) (version 2) | ecosystem: Environmental > Aquatic > Deep subsurface > Groundwater | place... | reverse complement strand
CAAAAGGAGTGACATTGCCTATACTGATCGAGAAATAGATTTAGAAAAAATTCACTTCATTTTCTTCATTACCCGGGCCTACGACATTGTTCCACCAGTAGCTCGGCTTTCTCCGGAATGGGCAGCTGCTACTTTCATGTTAGGAGAATCAACCGAAACCTCGGCTGGAGATCCATCTAAAGCTGGTCAGCTAGTGCGGGTAGTAGGAACCAATCCTTTTATCATCGGTTCTCCGGCTGAGGAAGGAAATATTTTCCTTCAAATTCTAAAGAATAACCCGGAGATTCAATGCTTCATGCTTAATTCTGGATGGATAGGAGGCCAAGATCGACAAAAAATTGGCTTAAGAGATACTCTCCAAATTATTGAAATGGTAGTCAGAGATAAAGTCCTCTGGCAAAGAGATGAATTCTGGGGATATGAAATTCCAGTAGAAATACCAGGAATAGACCTTGATCGTTTCGACCTAAAAAATTTTTATCCTGAAGAAAGAATGAAGGAACTATCAGAAAATCTAAAAAAGAGTCGCTTAGAATGGCTTTCTCAGTTTTCAGAGCTTGACCCAGAGATTGTTAATGCTTTAAAACCCTGATTTAGGGCTAAATAAGGCGGGTTAATCTCGCCTTTTTATTTGATTTTCTCTAAAAATTATTATATTTTGAATTAGTTCATTGAAAGGAGAAAAATAAAATGCAGTATGGAGTAATTTATATTACAACTGAAAATGAGGAAGAGGCAGCCAGAATAGAAAAAGGCTGGCCAGATTATCTGAAACGGATTGATCAATCAATAGAAAAGGAAATCACTGCTTAAAGGAGGGACAGACTGATGAAAAAGCCATTTAAAGTTTGGGAGGATGTCTTAGGGATTTGTAAAAAATGAGGCTGAGCCATATTTGACTCAGCCTATTTTTATAATCCGAGTTTATCTGAAATCCCTTGCATTGCTTTGAGAACTATTTCAATATGTTCCTTGAGAGGTATGCCAAGCTCTCCTGCCCCTTTCTCAATTAATTTTCTATCTGCTCCTCGGGCAAAGGCTTTGTCTTTCCATTTTTTGATAACCGATTCAACAGTAGTATCAGCAATTTTCTTTGAAGACCTCATCAGAGCTACCGCCACAATTAAGCCAGTCAACTCATCCACCCCAAAAATTGCCTTTTTTAAATTTGTATCTCTCTCGACACCGGTGTGTTCAGCATGAGCTAAAATTGCTTCAGTTAGCTCATCAGCATAGCCTTTTTCTTTTAAGAAGGCTACCCCTTTAGAAGGATGATCAGAAAGATTAGGATATCTCTCATAATCAAAATCGTGCAATAATCCAACTATTCCCCATTTCTCAGGATCTTCACCTAATTTTTTAGCATAAGCTTCCATGGCCGCCTGGACCGCATAGGCATGCTTTTTCAAACTCCCATTCTTAACCCATTCATCTAAAATCTCTTCAGCTTCTTTTTTATTTGGCCAATTGTTCATCTTTCCTCCTTTTTAACTTACTATTTTATTCTCCGATAAATAAATGATTCAGTCAACTGAAGAATATGAGATACATCGGTAACACCCCTAAAGCTCCAAAATTTGGTAGAATTAGGGGCAGAAAAAGGTCTTTTAACTAACCATTAAAAGGCCTGCCCGGAACCTCATAGAGGAACCGGGCAGCCAATGTATCTCTATGAGCTATTATATCACCCCCACTGAGGAAAGACAAAGAGAATTAAGACGCCATTGGTTCCTCAAAAATCGTCATTTATATTTCTTTAAAGCTAAACCACTAAAGCTGCTATCTAAGTATGAGAGATGGAAAAAGATAGCTAAGCTCCTAAAGCTCTCTAAGCTAGCCTGTCAGAGATTGGAATGGATAACCTACTATGAGACTAAAGCCAGAAGAGATGCCGCTTTTACTGCCAGACACTTTGGTATCTCCAGAAAAACTTTTTATAAGTGGTTTAATCGATTTCAAGATGGAAGAAACTTCCCAGGCCTAGAAGATCAAGACAGAGCTCCTAAACGAAAAAGACAGAGGGAAATTACTCCCTTAGAGGAAGAGAGAATTATTAATATCAGGAGAAAGAAAATTAGATGGTCTCCTCCTAAATTAAAATGGCTTTATCAGGATGAATAATGTCAAAGAGTTTAACTGGGCCATTACCGAGTGGTTGATAGAGTACAACTTCAAGAGGCCCCATCAAGCCCTAGGCAACATCCCACCCATCCTATTTGCCCAAAAACACCAAAAAAGTGTTACCGATGTCCTCATATTGTACATAGGGTTGACAAAAGTTTCGGATAGGGGTAAATTAGAAAATATGCAAAAATTAAACAATTTGCTAATTGAATATTTAACTGAAGTGACCAGAGAGGTTAGAGAAAGGGCAGCTCGAGGAGAGGGGAGAGAAATTATCGGAGAGGTGATCAATAGACCAGAGGATATTGAAATTGGGATTGATAGGGTGGGGGAGGACATTTTGGAAAATTTGGTAAAAAAATATAATGTGAAAGCGACTATTTTTTCTGAGCCTAATGGTAGGGATATTGAAAATGGAGATGATCCTGACTTTTATGGCTCAATTGATCCTTTTGATGGCTCAGTGCTTTATTTAAGAGGGTTTGAGCATAACTGGTATTCAGCTCTCAGTTTTTATGATAAAGAAAGAAATCCTCTTTGCTGCGGCATTAGTGATATCTTAAATGAGAAGTTTTATATTTCAGGTAAAGAGGGTAATTATTTATTGGACATAAAAACTGGACAGAAAAAGAAAATTTCCCCTTCTTCTAGAAAGACATTATCAGAACCAATTGTTTTAGCTTCTTATGTGATGAGCTCTCAGTACTCTGCAAAATTCTTAGATATCTTTGGTGATCTATTAAAAAATATGCATCCCAAAGCCCTACTTTATCCTCAGGGAGGCTCTTTTATTTATGCCTATCTCGCCTCGGGGTTAGTCAATGTCTATGTGATGTTTGATGAACCTCGTTCAGAAATAGACCCTGGTTTTCCAATGGCTAAAAAGGCAGGATGTCAGATTGTTAGTGTTAATTCTGATGGAAGTTACCGGGATTACCGATTTATTCCTGGAAAACAACATGACAAAGTAGATTTATTAATTGCCACTGTCACTCCTCAACTTCGCGATGAATTAATAAAATATTATGTTAAAAAATATAAAGAAAAATACTCTTTTAAAATTTAAGCCAATTCAAAAACTTATTGAAGGAGTTGGTCGGAATGTAAAAAAATATTTTGGACAAGACAAATCCTGTATTATTGGCCTCGGAGATGACGGTGTTTTTTACGGTTTGGGGCTTTACCAATGGCTATCTCAACAAAAAAAAGATATGACCTTCACCACCATGGATGATAACGGAAAAGGATTAGAAGAAGAACAGGTGAAAGGTAGGAAGGTTTTAATAGTTGATAATGATATTATTTCAGGTAAAAGTTATAAAAGAGCAATGGAGACAATGAGGGCCAAAAAAGAAAAATTAAAGATAAAAGAGATAAAATTTGCAGTTTTATGTGACAGGACGGGTCTGGCCGACTTTTCAGTAGAAGGTTATTCTGCCTATGCGCCATGGAGCTTAGAGAGAGTAGACGGGATAGATTTAAAGATTATTCAAGAACTTTCTGAAGACGGAAGGAAATCTTTTGTCGAGATTGCTAAAAAAACTGGCTTGAGCCAAGTGGCCGTCAAAAACAGAGTGGAGAGGTTAATAGAATCAGGTTTTTTAAAAATTCAGGGCTTGCTGAACATCGAAAAATGTTATAATGTATCAGCTACTATTGAAATTGAGGCAGACCAAAAAACTGTTTCTAACTTAATTGAAAAATTTGAACGCTCTCCCTTGATTTATCATTTAGTAAGAATTTCGGGGAGATACAATTTAATGCTCAGCATAGTTACTCCTAATCTAGAAAGTATTGAAAATTTTATTGCAAAAGAAATAAGGTCAGACCCGGGAGTAAAACATATTGAAGTTAATGTTGGTGAGCTGCCAATTATTCCTAGGGTTTGGAACCCGCCTATCACTTGACAAAGACTCTTGATAGAATAAAATTAAGTATTAGCTGTGGAAAACTTTAAAAAATAAAGCAAAAAAGAGCTTTCAATATATTTTTTAAAGAGACTTGACACGGTTTCTTAAAAGAATATAATAAAACAATGTCAGAGAAAAATAATCAAATTAAATCCTGCACTAACCTTAAAAGGGCCTGTGTTATTGTTGCTGTTTTTGGCCCATTGATTTGCTGAGGGGAGGTTAAATAAAAACTATTTATTAAAACCAATCCCCTCGACAAAGGGGATTTTTCAAAAAATGGAAGAAAAAAAGTTTTATCTAACTAAAGAAGGATTAGAAAAGATAAAAAAGGAATACCGGGATTTAAAAAACCTTAAACTTTCCAAAACCAAGGGAGAGGTTCCTAAAATCTGGCATTCTGAGGATTTAAATCCTGAGTACCTTTCTTTCCAGGAGGACTTGAGTTTTTTAGAAACTCGATTGGCTGAATTGGAATACATTTTAAAAAATGCCCAATTAATCAAGCCTCCTCTAAAAGAAAAGCAAAAAGTTATTAATTTGGGAGCCAGAGTTTTGGTTGAAGTTGATGGTCAAAACGATGAATTTACTATTGTCGGAACCTTAGAGGCCAATCCGGCCATTGGCAAAATTTCCAACGAATCACCGGTCGGCCGCGCCCTTTTGGGCCACAAAGTCGGCGATGCGGTTGTTATTTCTTCGCCCATCCAGACAGTTTACAAAATTAAAAAAATAAAGTACCAAATTTCTTAAGATAGAGTTGAAATCTATTTGAATTTGTGATATAAAAAAATCAGGATAATACCTGATTTTTTGTATTATTATGCAAGAAATTTTTAATTTTCTAATTGAAGTTGGAAAATTAAAAAGGATGCCCCGAAGAGGTTGGGTAATAAATCAAATAAAAAAACCCGAGAGTATTGCTGAACATATTTTTCGAGCTGCGATAATGGGTTGGATTTTAGGTAAGGAAAAAACTGGGCTTAATGTAGAAAGACTCCTTAAAATGGCTTTAATTCACGATTTATGCGAAATTTATGCTGGCGACGAAACTCCTTATGACTCCATTTTACCCAAAAATAAAAAAAAGCTTAGGGAATTAATGAAAACCTGGCCAAGGTTTCCAAGTAGCGAAAGAGAGAGAAAAATTTATTCGAAACATCAAAGAGAAAAAAAGTCCTTGAAAAAACTCGTTACAGGTTTGCCAAAAAATTTTAAAAATGAAATATTGAATCTCTGGCTGGATTATGAAAGTTGCCTGACTCCTGAGGGGCGTTTTTTACATCAGGCCGATCGTATGGAAAATTTTCTTCAGGCCTATGAGTACTGGAAAAAATATAAAAATCCTCCTCTCGGACCCTGGTGGTTATGGGCAAGAGAATTCTTTGATGACCCTCTTTTGCTTAAATTTATGGAGGTTTTAGAAAAGAAATTTCATCAGCAAAAAATACCCGAAAGATTAAAGTCATCCATAGCTCTCCTCAATTTTTTTAGTGAGGTAGGAAAATTAAAAAGGAAACCTAGGAGAGGATGGATAATCCACCAAATAAAAAATCCAGAGACAACAGCTGAGCATATTTTTCGTATGGCCATTATCGCCTGGGCGCTTGGAAAGAAAAAAAGGTTAAACATAGAAAGAGTTATTAAAATGGCATTAATTCATGACTTATGTGAAGTTTGTGCTCCAGATTTAACTCCCTATGATCCCTTATTACCCAAAGATCAGAAAAAAATAATGGAGACTCTTAAACACTGGCCTAAATTTACACCATCCTTAAAAGTCAAAACATATAAAAAGAAATATAAATTAGAAACCCGTGCCTTAAATAAACTTATCTCAAAATTATCTTCAAATTTAAAATCAGAAATTAAAAATCTTTGGTTAGATTATGAAAAAGGATTGACCAAAGAGGGAAGATTTGTAAAACAGGTAGATAAAGTTGAGAATTTTTTGCAGGGTATGGAATATTGGAAAAAACATGGAAAAATTCAACATCGTCTTTGGATAAGGTGGATTAAAGAAATTATAGATGACCCCATTTTACTTGAATTTATAAAGACTTTAGAAAAAAAATTTCATCGAAGATGAAAAAAGCAAAACTTTACATTGGCACTTCGGGATGGGTTTATGGACACTGGGAGGGAGTTTTTTATCCTGAAGATTTAGCATCAAAAGATAAATTAAAATATTTTTCCCAGCATTTTAAAACCGCTGAAATCAATTACTCTTTTTATCATCTACCTCGGCCGAGCACTTACCAGAATTGGTATAATCAAACGCCGGCCGATTTTATTTTTAGCGTCAAAGCCAGCCGATTTATTACTCACATCAAAAGATTAAAAGGAGTTCATCCCGTTAAATCCGCCAAAGGCGGTGCGAAGCAATTTAACGGGGTAAAAGAGGCCTGGAAACAATTTATCGAAAATGCCCTAAACCTCAAAGAAAAACTCGGACCAATTCTTTTTCAGTTTCCACCAAGTTTTAAAGTTACCGAAGAAAACATAAAACGATTAGAAAATTTCCTTAAATTTATCTGTTTAATCTGGCAGATTAAACATTTGCGTTTTAGCTTTGAGTTTAGGCATAAAAGTTGGTGCTGCGAGAAAATTTATAAATTATTAAAGAAATATAATGCGGCTTGGGTAATCGCCGACTCACCGCGTTATTCTCGGGCAGATGTAGTTACTGCTGATTTCGTTTATCTTAGAATGCACGGCTCAAAAGTTATGTTTTCTTCAAAATATACTGAAAAAGAACTGAGAGATTTAGTTCAAAAAATCAAAAAATGGCTGAAATCTGCTGATGTTTATGTCTATTTCAACAACGATGCCTATGGCTATGCTATTAAAAACGCCAAAGAGCTTTTGGAGTTTTGCCAGTGTTGGAAAAGTTTTTAGGTAGAGTAAATTATAATCACCTCTAACTAAAGAGGGGCTATCATCTTCCCGGAAGTGGTGGTTGAGGCAAAGAAGATGGATGGGTAAGGAGGAAAAATTTAGCTCTTAATTTAGATAATTTCATAACCTTCTATTAGCTTACCAGCAAGGAATAGGTTTTTGAACCCTAAACTAATGGAGGGAGGCATTAAACGATTGAGGGTTTGAGATTTTTCAAAAGCCCATTAATTCTCATTTTCTTTATTTTTCATGGCCAAAGGTTGACTTTTAATTAAAAATCATTAGAATTTAATTAAAGTTCATTTAAAAAAAAGGAGGTGATTGTTTAATGAAAGAAAAATGGAAAAAGATTCTTTTTGGTGATAGGTGGGATAAAGAATTCACTCCCATTCTCTTCCTTAGCCTTTGTAGTATATTCCTGGGGATAGCGCTTTTTCTGTTAGAGGAATTAAAAAACGTGATGATAATTATTAGCCAGGTTAATCCCAAAGAGATTATTTACTACGCTCCTGTGATTGGTCTGAAAATGAATGGAATGGTTCTTTGGGATATTGCCCTGGTTACCATTCTGTTAGCTTATCTGCTAGGATTAACGGCAGTCTTTTGGTATGCTAAAATGAGGATGGGCAAATAGCGGAGGGAAAAGGCGAGAGATAATCTCTCACCTTATTTTTTTAGTTTGATAAGGAAACTATAGGCTATCCAGTAGAAAAAGGCTATCCAAGAGAAAAGACCAAAGGCTTTTGGAAATGTTAAAATGAGTTAGGATAAGATGGTGGTTTTAGTCAAGGCTTCTTTACTGAGAACTAGGAGAAGGCAATCTAAAATCATAAAATATATCTTTTCTGCATATGAGGTATAGATTTAAGGAAGAGGAGTTAGTTCGACAAAAAGAATATCTAAGGATGAGGTTCTAAGAGAAACCCTAAAACGATCTATTGCTTCAGACAGATTTTGGCAATAAATCTCTTCTTGGAGAAAAGAAAGGGCTAAGAAACTTTTTAGGAATATAAATTTATAAATTTAATGAAAGAGATTTGGCTAATAAGAATCATCTTTAGCTTGATAGGCCTTCCAAATGCGATGCAATAACTTTAGGTCTTTGTAAAAATTAATGTATAGCGGGAAACCAAAAAATGATGTTAGTTATTTTATGACTACATCATTTATCTTAAATACTTCCCTCCTTAATTATGCCTTATAGTTTCCCGCTATACTTTGTGTTAATCTAGCCTAATTGAAGGAGATTTCTTTTCTATTTTACCTTATCTGGAATAAAGAAAAGTTTCTCGCCTATTCTTCCTAATCCTTTCCTTGGTTATGCTATTTTCTTCGGACAGGTTTTTAATATTCAAATAAATAAAGCATTGCCACTATTCTTGTCCTTGCCCAATGCGATGGGCTGAGATATAATAAAATTAGATTAGAGAAAGGTCGACCTTAGTTAAAGTATCCCAAAGAGAACAAGTTCTCTAGGGGAAAGAAAATTTAACTTTTAATTAATAAAATATGGAAAAGACTACAACCTGTCCACTATTTCTTCCTGCTTATCGTCGGACCCCTAAAATTGGGTTGATAATTTTAGGTTGGATAATTTTGGTTAGTTTGGTTGGGAGTGGAGTAGTGATAGCCAAAAATGATTCAGATGAAGGAAAAGCAGAATTTGTTCAAGATGAAGTTATTGTTAAGTTTAAGGGAGATGAAAAGCCATTTAGAGTTATTAAAGTTCCAGAAGGGAAAGTTAGAGAAAAAATAAAAGAATTTAAAAAAAGAGCCGATGTTGTTTATGCTGAACCAAACTATATTGCCTATGCCCAGATGGTTCCTAATGATCCCTATTATAAGTATCAGTGGCATTTGGATAATCCTGAGTATGGTGGAATTGGCATGGAAGAAGCCTGGAATATTTCAACTGGAACTTCCTCGGTAGTAGTAGCAGTTGTTGATACTGGAATTGCTTATGAGGACTACGACAGATATTGTCAGGCTCCGGATTTAGCTCAAACTTTCTTTGTCCCAGGTTATGATTTTGTCTACCACGATAGCCACCCAAATGATGACAATCGTCACGGAACTCATGTAGCTGGAACAGTTGCTCAGAGCACCAATAATTCTTTAGGAGTAGCTGGAGTGGCTTTTAATACCTCTTTAATGCCAGTGAAAGTTTTGGACAGGAGAGGCAGTGGTACTTATGCTGATGTTGCTTCAGGCATTCGTTATGCCGCTGATAATGGGGCTAAGGTGATTAACCTCAGTTTGGGTGGAAGTTCTGATTCAGATACTTTAAAAGATGCTGTAGCCTATGCCTATGGAAAAGGAGTAACAGTAATTGCTGCCTGTGGTAATGATAACGAGTCAGTTTGTCTTTATCCAGCAGCTTATGATCGCTATGTCATTGCGGTCGGTGCTACTCAGTATGATGAGACCAAAGCTCCTTATTCCAATTATGGACTATCTTTGGATTTGGTTGCTCCAGGTGGAAACAATAACTTAGACCAGAATAATGATGGCTATGCTGATGGAGTTTTGCAACAGACTTTCAGGAACTCTATCTTTGTCTGTGATTTTGCCTATTATTTCTTCCAGGGAACCTCAATGGCTACTCCCCATGTTTCTGGTGTTGCTGCTTTAGTTATTGCCAATGGAAATGCAACCACCCCTGACGAAGTAAGAGCTGCTCTTCAAGAAACTGCTGAAGATTTAGGAGAAACCGGAAGGGATGATACTTATGGCTGGGGATTAGTTGATGCCTATGCTGCCCTTGGCTGGACAGCTGGACCAGATACTACTGCTCCAACCATTAGCATTGAAAAACCAGCTGATGGAAGCCGCACCAATTCTCAAGAAGTTAGTTTTGTAGTTAAAGATAATGTTGATGTGAATGAAGCTACTATTGCCGTAACCATCAATGGTACTACTTCTACTGTTTTTAACTCAGCTACCCATTGTACTGCCGGAACCACTGAAGTTCCTTGCTCTTATACTGAAACCGGAATTGTTGAAGGTTCAAATACTTTAGAAGTAGATGCCAAAGATGTAGCTGGAAATGCAGCTACTCAAGCCAAAACTACCTTTACTTATGAAGCTCCAAGCAATGTGATGTATGTTGGAGATATTGCTATGTCAGGGGAGTGCATTGGTCGGGGTTCTAATACTTGGTGTAAAGCCAAAGCAGTAGTTACTATTACTGATGGAACTAGCGGGGTAGCTGATGCCACGGTTGATGGAACCTGGAGTGAGGCTTATGAAGATACTGTTTCTGGAACCACTGATGCTGATGGAAAAGTAGCCTTTGAAACCAAATATGTCAAAGGTGGAGGAACATTCAAATTCTGTGTCGATGGTGTCACTAAACCTGATTGGACCTATAATTCTTCAAAGAATGTAGAAACCTGCGATAGTATAACTTTACCTTAAGACTAGAATTCCTTTTCCTTGTGAGGGACAAAATCCGCTTGATTTTGGGCGGATTTTGTTTTTGGCTTAAATTAAATGGCTCTTGACAAAGTTACTTAATATGTTAACTTAAATGTGGAACTAAATT
>Ga0210017_1005218_pt1 | contig 10486 bp, 2 predicted proteins | sample CryGeyCG2014_020_FD_183966 | JGI IMG/M metagenome (GOLD analysis project Ga0210017, IMG submission 183966) | Groundwater microbial communities from aquifer - Crystal Geyser CG08_land_8/20/14_0.20 (SPAdes) (version 2) | ecosystem: Environmental > Aquatic > Deep subsurface > Groundwater | place... | reverse complement strand
AGAGATTTTTTATAAAGCCGAATCAGATGAGAATTGACTTGAGTATAAGTTACTCGATGAATCCCTTTTCTTTCTATTGATAGCCCTCCATCAGCGGTTAGAAGCCCTAAAAACTGAGCTAATAAAGGAGTCATTTTGGAGGGGAAAGAAATCTTTCTATGATGAGCTTTGATCTTACTTGGTTTAAAATTAGAAAGATCGATTTTGTTGCCAAATAGAACCGGACCACGCGAAATCGCCACAAAGTCCCCTTTTTTGATTAAAGAAGCTGCTTTCCAACCTTGCGAACCATCTTCATTCATAACCCAAAGAGGATGTTCGGCTGTTGCTTCGATTTGATATCCACGACTGGTGGATAATTTATAAAATTGACAAATTCCATTGTTATAGTTTTTACTGGTAGTTTCAATTCCATCCCTGGTAACAAGTTTTATCTTAAAATCAATTTCGCTATTTAAAGAGAGGGAGCAAAGCTCTTCAAAGGTCAACATCCCCTTTTCGGTAAACATTAAGGTATCGGCAGCACAGGTTTTACCGGTACCCGTGGCTCCGGCAACTAAAAGATGAGGCATTCGAGCTAAATCGGCAAAACAGGGATTACCCGATACATCTTGACCTAAGCAAAAAATAAGAGAAGATGCAGAATTCTGAAAATTTGGGTGCTCTACTAATTCTCTTAATCTTACAAGGGCTCTGGTTTTGTTTGGCACTTCTATCCCTACCAAAGGCCTGCCGGGAATAGGAGCTTCAATTCTGATTGGATGGCTGGCTAAGGCCAAGGAAATATCATTGGTAAGAGTTGTAATTTTAGATAATTTTACTCCTTCAGCGGGTTTCAAAGCGTATTGGGTAACGGTAGGACCAATGTTGACTTCTGATATTTCCACCCCAATATCAAAATTCTGAAGAGTTCTTTTAATAATAGCTGAATTAAGTTTAATATCTCCGGCCAAAACTCTTCCCCGATCTTTTTCCAATAAATCGGAAGGGGGGAATTGATAACTTGACTTCTTGCCTCTATCTTCAATCGAATTTGTCCTTAAACCTAAGCTTCGCACAAGACTCTGGCTGCGAGATAAAGAAAATCGATCTTTTATTTCTTGGGGCTGAGAAGAGGGTGGAGTAAATGGGAGCTGCGGAGAACCTGGAACTTCTTTTACTTTGAATTTTGGTTCAAATATTTTTTTAATAAAAAAGGGGCTCTCTTCTTTATTGATCCCGAGTTTTTCAGAGACAAAGAAGGGTTTCCCCAATAAGTACCAAAAAAGAAATCCTGAAATTACAATAATTGCTCCAAATATAATTTCGGTAACAACTCCGCCAAATAATTTTAGAAAGGGCAAAGATATAAAATAACCAATTTCTCCCCCTCTTTTTAAATCCGGGCTAACTGAACTCAGCATTCCCGAAATTCCTAAGATTAAAATAACCTGGCCGAAAATTAGCGGGCATAGAAACTTTCTGTATTCTGTAGTTAAAAAAACCATTCCTCCCAGCACTAAAGCTAAAGGAATCAGAAAGACCGCTTTCCCGATTAAAAAGGGTAAAGTTCTTATGAGGATTTCGCCGGCTGCTCCGGCTTTATTAAAAAAACTTAAAATAACAATAATTGCCGCCAAAAATAATATCACCCCCCAAATTGATTTCTTGATTTCTTCGGGTAAGAAAAAATGCAAAAATCTCCTTTCTTTTTCCTTACCCCCACTACCAAACTTTTGGTGTGGGGGTTTAACTATTTTCTTTTTGTTTTTTAGGTTTTTCTTTCTCACCAAGATTGTTCGCGAATATAAGCGAATCTAAAGCTAATCTAACCGAATAAGCTAATTTATTTACCATTCGCTGATTAGCTCAAATTCGCTAAAAATTTGCTTAAATTAGCGAAACACTCTTTTCTTTCAGTATACCATTTTTTAGTTATTTCTTAAAACCTGTTCCGACCGGTATTAACTTTCCAATAATCACATTTTCTTTTAGCCCTTTCAATTTATCTTCTTTCCCCTCAAACGCTGCTTTAATCAACACTCTTGCCGTCTCTTGAAAAGAAGCAGCAGACAAAAAAGAATCCGTGCTTAAAGCTACCTTAGAAATTCCGAGCAGAATTGACTGACTTTTCGCTAATTTTTTCTTTTCTCTTTTCAACCTAAGGTTTTCTTTCAAAAATACCGCCCTTTCTATAATCTCTCCTGCATCAAAAGAGCTTTCTCCTTTATCTTTTATTTTAACCCTGGAAAACATCTGCCTCGCCACTACTTCTACGTGCTTATCATGAATTATTGCCCCTTGGGAAACATAGATTTTTTGAATTTCCCTTAAAATATAGCGCTGGGTCTCTGTCTCTCCGACAATTTGAAACAATTCTTTAAGATCCAAATTTCCTTCACAAAGCTGTTGCCCTTTTTTAACAGTCTGGCCTGTTTTTACCCAGATTGCTCTTTTGGGAAGAATCTTGTATTCAACAATATCTTTGGTTTTTTTGGTTTTCTTTCTTTTTGATTTTTGCTTTTCCTGTCCAGCACCAAGTTTCGCTTTGGTGCTGGGTGAAATTTTTATCCTTATTACTCTTTCCGGTGTTATCTCCAAAACTTTTCCATCTACAAGCGACAGTATTGCTTCCCCTTTAGGAGTCCGACATTCAAAAATTTCTTCCACCCTCGGCAATCCCTGAGTAATATCTCCTCCCTCTGCTACTCCCCCGGTATGAAAAGTTCTCATTGTCAATTGAGTGCCCGGCTCCCCAATAGCTTGAGCAGCCACAATCCCAATCGCCTCTCCTAATTTGATTAATTGATTATTTCCTAAATCCCACCCGTAGCATTTTTGACATACTCCTTCCCTGGCTTTACAGCTGAGAGGACTTCTTACCTGAATTTTTTTAACCCCGGCATCATCAATCTCGGTAGCTTTTTCCCAATTAATCATTTCTCCTTTTTTTACAATCGTTTGCAAGGTTTTAGGATTAACTACTCTTGCTTGGCAAATTCGTCCTACTATTTTAAAAAGGAAATTTTGCGAGATTTCTTCGGCATCTTCTTTAAAAATAGTAATCCCTTCCTCGTCCTTGCAATCTTCCTCGGTAATTATTGCCTCGTGGGCAACATCTACCAATCTCCGGGTCAAATAACCGGCAGTAGAAGTTCGGAGAGCAGTATCTGCCGTTCCTTTTCTTGCTCCATGAGTAGAAATAAAATATTCCAAAACGCTAAATCCTTCTTTAAAGGAATGCTTAACGGGTAATTCAATGATTTGACCGGCAGGATTGGTAACTAAACCTTTCATTCCCGACATCTGAACGGGTTGAGCCCAGGAACCTCTTGCCCCGGAATCAATAATAGCAAATACGGGATTAAAAGGACCTAAGGTCTTAGGAACTAATTTCTCAATTTCTGATTTTACCCTCTGCCAAACTTCAATTACCCGATCACTTTTTTCTTCCCTGGATAAAAGACCCTTTTTGTAATGAGAATCAATCGTTTCTATCTCTTCCTCGGCTCTGCTTATCAGTTTCCCTTTTTCTTCCGGAACAATTAAATCATCCATCCCCCAGGTAATCCCGGAAAGAGTAGAATACTCAAATCCCAGATGCTTGATTTTATCCAGGGATTGCTTAGAAGTTTCGACATTATAAGCCTCAATAATTCTGCTGATTATTTTCTCCAGTTTCTTAGAATTCATATCCTCGTTAATAAATTGGAAACTGTCGGGAAGAGTGTTATTAAACAAAATTCGACCCACCGAAGTCTCCACCAGAACATCCTGTATCCTTACCTTAATCTTTGCCCTTAAATCAATCGCTCCCGAATCTGAGGCTAAGATTGCTTCATTTTTAGATCCGAATGTTTTTACCGGGGTTTCTTCTGTCCCCGGTTTTATTTTGCAAATCCAATAAATTCCTAAAGTAATATCTTGCGTAGGACTAACTATGGGAGTCCCGGTAGCAGGTTTCAGGAGATTGTTAGAAGATAACATTAGTTCTTTAGCTTCCTGCTGACTCTCTTGCGATAAAGGAAGGTGTACCGCCATCTGATCTCCGTCGAAATCAGCATTAAAGGCTTTACAAACCATTGGATGAATTCTGATAACCTGGTCTTCAATTAGTATGGGATAGAAAGCCTGGACTCCTAATCTATGCAGAGTAGGAGCCCTATTTAATAAAACCAATTTATCTTTAACCACTTCTTCTAATATCGCCCAAACCTCGGAAGATTCTTCTTCAATTAATCTATTAGCGCTTCTAACATTGTAAGCCAATTCTTTCTCTAAAACTTTTTTGATAACAAAGGGTTTAAAAAGCTCCAGAGCCATTTTTTTGGGGATGCCTACCTGATTAAATTTTAATTCCGGACCAACTGCAATTACCGATCTTCCAGAATAATCTACTCTTTTCCCTAATAAATTTTGACGAAATCTTCCCTGCTTTCCCTTTAACATATCGGCTAAAGATTTAAGGAGTCTCTTGCCTCCGGTAGTGGCAGTAGTAGTCTGACCTTTTCTCATTCCATTATCAATCAGAGCATCTACTGCTTCTTGAAGCATTCTTTTTTCATTTCTGACAATAACTCCCGGAGCATTAATTTCCAAAAGATATTTGAGGCGATTATTGCGATTAATCACCCGTCTGTAAAGATCATTTAAATCGGAGGAGGCATATCTTCCTCCGTCTAATTGAACCATCGGCCTCAATTCTGCAGGTAAAACCGGTAAAAGGGTTATAAACATCCATTCGGGTTTAATCCCCGCTTTTAACATCTTTTGAATTATTCTTAACCTTCTCAAAATTTTTCTTTGCCTATCCGGAGGGGCCCCTTCGGATTGTTTTTGTAAATCTTTGGAAAGTTTTTGCCAATTAATCCCGGTAAATATCTTTCTTAAAGTTTCGGCCCCTGTTCCTGCCTCAAACATCTCTCCGTATTTTAAAGAAAGGATATGATATTCCGGCTCAGAAAGAATTCTCAGGGGTTTGAGATTTTGGACTTCCTCAATAGTTTTATTTTTAGCTTCTTTTAATCTTTCTAAAACCCTCTTAAGCTGTTTACCCCCACTACCAAACTTTTGGTGTGTGGGTAAATCCCCTTTACCAAACTTTTGGTGTGGGGGGCTTTGCTTTGCAATCTCTGCCTTTTGCTTTTGTCTATACTCTTTCTCTATTTCTTCTAAAATTTTCTTTTTAGCTGCTTCATCTACTTTGGTCACAATATAGCTGGCAAAATAAATTATCCTCTCCAGGCCCTGCATGGGAGTATCTAACAGAAGCCCCATTCTGGAAGGAACTCCTCTTAAAAACCAGATGTGCGAACAGGGAGAAGCTAACTTAATGTGACCCATCCTTTCCCTCCTCACCTGAGCTTTAGTAACTTCTACCCCGCACTTATCACAAATTACTCCTTTGTAGCGAATCCCTTTATATCTGCCGCAATAACATTCGTAATCTTTAGAAGGCCCAAAAATTTTTTCGCAAAATAAACCATCCTTTTCCGGTCTTTGAGTTCTATAATTAATAGTTTCGGGTTTAGTTACTTCGCCGTGGCTCCAATTTAAAACCTCCTCGGGTGAGGCCAATTTAATTTTAATTGATTTGAGATCAGCTACATACATAGTTTTAAATAAAAGATTCAAGATTAAAGATTAAAAACAAAAAAACACAAAAACTATTTTCTCATTCAGTTTTATCTGATTTTATTTTTCCATTTTTCATTTGCTTGCCCCCCACCATTTGGCTGCAATTCTATTTTTAATTAAATGAACATTGACCGCTGATTTTTAAATTACGACCAAATGGTGGGGGGTGAATTTTTGGCTTTGATTTTTAATTTTTAATCTATTTTTGATTTTTCTTTCTCTTCTATGTTTGGTCCCAATTCAATTCTACGCTTAATCCTAATGACTTCAGCTCTAAAACTAAAAGGTTAAATGAAGCCGGGACATTAGGAGTTTGGATTTCTTCTCCTTTTAAAATTGCATTGTAAGCAGCCGCTCTCCCCAAAACATCATCTGATTTGATGGTTAATATTTCCTGTAAAATATGAGCTGCTCCATATCCTTCTAGAGCCCAGACTTCCATTTCCCCAAATCTTTGTCCTCCAAATTGAGCTTTTCCTCCCAAGGGCTGCTGGGTGATTAGAGAATAAGGACCAATAGAGCGCATATGGATTTTGTCCTCAACCATATGAACCAATTTCATCATATAAATAAAACCAACTGTAATTTTTTGAGGGAAAGGAAGACCGGTTCTTCCATCATATAAAGTAACCTTTCCATCTTCAGGAAAACCGGCCCCTTTTAGTTCTTTCTTAATATCATTTTCGGTAGCTCCGGATAGAGCCGGAGTAACAGCAATATAACCCATTTTTTTAGCTGCCCATCCTAAATGGGTCTCTAAAATCTGACCGATGTTCATCCTAGAAGATACTCCAAGAGGATTTAAAACAATATCTATGGGTGTACCATCTTCCATAAATGGCATTTCTTCTTCCGATAAAACTTTAGAAACTACCCCTTTGTTTCCGTGTCTTCCAGACAGCTTATCTCCGGCTGTAATTTTTCTCAGCTGAGCTACCTCCACCCTAATTCGCTTTACAACCCCGGGTTTTAATTTATGACCTAATTCTCTGGAAAAAATTTTTATTCCAACCACCCTTCCTCTTTTTCCGTGAGACATTAATAAAGAAGTATCTTTAACTTCTTTAGCTTTTTCACCAAAAATAGCCCTAAGCAATCTTTCTTCGGCCGTCAATTCGACTTCTCCTTTTGGAGAAATCTTCCCGACCAAAATATCATTTGGCCCCACCTCGGCTCCAATTCTCACTATACCCTCCTCGTCTAAATCCTCTAATTTTTCTTCGCCGACATTAGGAATATCACAGGTTGTAATCTCGGGACCCAGTTTAGTTTCCCTTACATCACAACTGAAATCCTCAATATGTATTGAACTAAAAACATCATCTTTACATAACCTGTCCGAAATAATAATAGCGTCCTCAAAATTCTCTCCCCTCCATGGCATAAATGCTACTAATAGATTTCGTCCCAAAGCTAATCTTCCTCTGTCTATTGCTCCGCCATCGGATATGACCTCTCCTTTTTTAACAATTTGACCTCTTTTAACTCGCGGTTTCTGATGTAAACAAGTATATTGATTGGTTCTGATAAACGTCTTCAAATTGTATGCCTTTTCTTCGTTTTTGCCTTTTATCTTAATATGATTAGCATCAACCTCAGTCACGGTACCATTAATTTCGGCAATTATCTCTTGTCCGGAATCTTGAGCCACTCTTTCTTCCAAACCGGTACAGACCAAAGGAGCTTCGGGCCTTATTAAAGGTACGGATTGCCGCTGCATATTAGATCCCATTAGGGCCCGGTTGGCATCATCATTCCTTAAAAAGGGAATAAGAGAGGTGGCAATAGAGATACATTGCTCGGATGAGACATCAATAAAATCTATTTTTTCTTTTGAAATTATCCCCGGCTCTCCCTTTATCCTGGCTTCAACTCTTTCGGGTAAAATATTGTTTTTCTTGTCAATGGAGATGCCGCCAGCAGCAATATTATATTTTTCTTCTTGATAGGCATTTAAATATTGGATTTCATTAGTAATTTTTCCCTTTTCTACTCTAAAATAAGGAGTTTCAATAAATCCGTAAGGATTAATTCTGGCAAAAGCAGCAAGGTGTCCAACCAAACCAATATTTGGACCTTCGGGAGTTTGAATCGGACAAATTCTTCCGTAATGAGAAGGCTGAACATCTCTTACTTCAAACCCTGCCCGCTCCCGGGTTAAACCACCGGGTCCGGTAGCCGATAATCTTCTTTTGTGCTCCAACTCAGCTAAAGGATTTTCATTATCCATAAACTGAGACATTTGAGAAGAGCTAAAAAACTCCTTCACTATCCCCATTACCGGTTTGGGATTAATCAACTGAGCCGGGGTTAAGGTATAAATATCCAAAGTTGACATTCTATCCCTAATAATCCTTTCCATCCTCATTAAACCTACCCTTAACCGGTTTTGCAAAAGCTCATTTAATGCTCTGACTCGACGATTTCCCAAATGGTCAATTTCATCAGGTTCGCTTCCGGGAGTATTATTTAACCTGATAATTTCTCTAATAACGGCAACAACATCTTCGCAATGAAGAACCCTGTCTTCAATTGATATATCGCCAGTCTTTTGTTTTTGGTTTTGGCGGCCGGTTTGGTCTTTAGCCTCTGGTTTCTGGTCCTTTCTCAATGACCTTTGACCTTTAATCAAACCGGCTGCTGCAATCTTAAACTTTTGACCACTCACCAGTTCCGGAAGGCGCTGCCAGGTTTTCCATCTTCCTACTTTTGACAAATCATATCTTTCAAAGTTGAAAAACATATTGCGGAACAACTCACCGGCTGATTCTGGGGTAACCATTTCTCCTGGCCTGAGTCTTTTATAAATTTCAACCCAGGCTTCCTGCTGATTTTTGGTAGGGTCCCTGGAAAGGGTCTGAGGGATGTATTTAAGGTTCGGGTCATTATCGACCTCTCGAAATATCTCTTTTATAGTTTCTGTATGGGAAATTCCTAATGCCCGCAAAAGAGTAGTCGCTGCTACCTTTCTTCTTCTGTCAATTTTAACTCCGATGAAACCGGATGACTCAGTTTCAAATTCAAGCCAAGACCCTCGATTGGGTATAATTTTAGCGCCGAAATATTTTTTACCAGAAAGGGTCTGACAAGTTATAAATGCTCCCGGTGAACGAATTAGCTGAGCAATTGTGACTCTTTCTACTCCATTAACAATAAAAGTTCCCCTTTCCGTCATTATGGGAAAATCGGTCAAAAAAACCTCCTGTTCTTTTACTTCCTTGGTTTTGAGATTGACTAACTTAGCTTTAACCCTTAAGGCCGCTTCGTAAGAATCGTCATTTTGTTTTGCTTCCAGGTCCGACTTATAGTTAGGCGAATCTAATTTATAATCTAAAAACCATAATTCCAATTCTTTTTTAGTATAATCGCGAATTGGAGAAATTTCAGAAAAAAGCTCCGGTAGTTCTCTTTCCCAAAAATTTTTCCATGTCTGAACCTGGACTTCTAATAAAAAGGGCAAGGGTAATTGGATTTTTGATTTTCCGAAATTTTTAGTTTTTATCTCTGGCATAAAATTTAACAAATAAAAAGCGCCTTAAATTTTTATTCTTTAAGGTTTGGCAAATTATTTAATTTTAAAAAAGAAGAAGCCCAATAGACCGTTTCTTAAAAAATTAAATGTGCAGTTAAGAGTTTACTACATTTAAGGTATCTGTCAAGTCCAATGAGTTCTTTTTATTACGCTTTGCAGTATTCCTAATCCCAAAAATAGAGAAATTAAACTGCTCCCTCCGTATGAAACAAAGGGCAGGGGAACCCCGATCACTGGCAAAATTCCCAGATTCATTCCAATGTTTATAAAAATCTGAGAAACTAAAAGAGTTAAGAACCCAAGAGACAAAAGACGGGGGAAATTAGTTCCAGAGCTTAGAGAAATCTTAAGCAGTCTTATAATCAATATTCCATAAATTGCAATTAAAACTGCCGCTCCAATTAATCCCATTTCCTCGGCAATGGCAGCAAAAATAAAATCAGTTTGAGGTTCGGGTAAAAAGCCATATTGGGTTTGAGAACCTTTTCCCAGGCCCCGGCCCCAAATTCCGCCAGAACCTATGGCAATTTTAGCCTGATTTTGACTCCAGCCCGTTTCTAAGGATTGATGGCTGCTTTGGTAAATAAAACTAATCAGCCTTTCTTTCTGATAATCTTTCAGCAAAAGAGACCAGGATAAAGCCAAAATTAAAAGAAAAATTAGGCTTAAAATTAAAAAATGACGAAGATTTATTCCGGAAATAAACAAGATAGCTATCCAGACTGCAATTAAAATTAAAATTGATCCTAAGTCGGGCTGCAGGAAAATTAAGATACCGGGAACTAAAACATAAAATCCGGAAAGTAAAATATGTCGGAACCTATACATTTCAACGTGCCTTGTCGAAAAATATTTAGCCAGCAAAATAATCAAGGCAATTTTAGTAAACTCAATCGGGCCAATCGAGAAGAGCCCCAATTTGTACCAAGACCTAACCCCCCTAATTTCTGGAGCGAAAAAAAAGAGTCCTGCCAGCCCTAATAAACAAAAAAGGTAAAGAGTTAAAATTAAATAAGGATTTTCTCTTAAAATTCGGTAGTCAAAAAAAGAAAGAAGTATCATTAAGATAAATCCAATTCCGCAAAAAATAATTTGTTTTTTAAAATTAAAAAAATCTCCCCCAGAAGAACTATAAATTGACACTAATCCTATTCCCACCAATAAAATTACGGCCGTAATTAAAATCCAATCTAATTTTTTAAAATGCAGGAAAAAGTCTTTCAACTTTTTAAACTCACAACTAATAACTGATAACTTACAACTGTTGTAAGTTGTGTTGTAAGTTGTAAGTTGTAAGTTGTAAGTTAGCGGATGACTTGAATTACTCTTTGAGTTCCT
>Ga0210017_1005215_pt1 | contig 10489 bp, 12 predicted proteins | sample CryGeyCG2014_020_FD_183966 | JGI IMG/M metagenome (GOLD analysis project Ga0210017, IMG submission 183966) | Groundwater microbial communities from aquifer - Crystal Geyser CG08_land_8/20/14_0.20 (SPAdes) (version 2) | ecosystem: Environmental > Aquatic > Deep subsurface > Groundwater | place... | reverse complement strand
AAGCATAAAAGCCTTGATATTTTTCTATCTTATATAATATTTGGGTATGTTAATGCGAAAGGATTGGGGAGAGTTTTCAATTCACCGATGGCAGTCAAGTTTGAGAGAGATTTAGTTTACGAGCCCGACATATTCTTTGTAAATAATACTAATTCAGGGAAAGTGGAAGAAGTAATATTCAATGGTGTACCAGATTTGATAGTTGAGGTAATCTCTCCGTCTATGGTAAGGCATGACAGAGTTACAAAATTTGTAGATTATGAGCGGTTTGGGGTAAAAGAATACTGGATACTTGACCCACAGAAAAAGAAATATAATTTTTATAGAAATATTAGAGGTAAATTTAGAGAGGTTTTGCCTGTCGGGGCGGACGGCTCTGTCCGCCCAGTATATAAATGTGAGGAGATAAAAGGCTTTTATATAAGAATTAGTTGGCTTGAGGATGAGAAATACTGGAGCGAGAGGAATGTGAATAAGATGATGTATGAATTAGTTGGTAAAAAGAGTATAATAGAGGATATTGGAGAAGAAGATATTGTAAAAGATATTTCAGACAAAACACTCATAGATGAAGTTATAAAGAGAATGGGAAAAAAGAAATTAAAGAAAATAATAGAAAAGTGATCTGTTTGCTCCATACTTCTAACGAAGGCTCTAATGGGGTTTTCAATGCCTGGGAAATTTTATAAGCTGTTCTTAAAGAAGGTTCCTTTTCGCCTCGTTCAATTTGAGATATGAAGGTAAATGACAAATCTGCCCTCTCCGCCAACTCTTCCTGAGTAAGCCCCATTTCTTTCCTTCTCTTCCTCATATTTCCCCTGAATATCTCTCCAATCTCCATAATTTCCCTCCTTTTTGAAAATTATACCTAAAATATCAACTCAGTTTAAGATTGGACAAAAGTAGAGAAAGAGGTTTTGAGAAAAGAGAGCTGGTGTAGGCGGGAAGCAATGGACTCGCTTTCTTATTTGGGGGGAAAAGAACTTGACAGAAGGCGGAAGGAGGTGGTAGAATTATTAGAGGAGGTTAACCTCTGCCGGGTTGAATCTCTGAGCTAAAGTGCGAGCCCCGTTAGAAATTAAGAAATTTCTAATCGGGGTAAACCAATTCCTGAACTCCTGAGCCTGTCAGGAGCAGGCTTGTCAGGAACAGGTTTTTAGACCTTTTGGTCCTAAAAAATGATTGGCAGGACAGTCACAAATCAAGCAATGCTTAAAAGGATTTAAAATTCTAAATATGCAGAATTATTCTTATAGTCGCAGATGATCCTTGCCTCTGTAAGGATATCCAGAATCCCAATAACAAGTGGTATATTATTGGTTTCAACAAGGTAGCATCTTATATCAAGAGAGGGAGATGTATTGACCTTATCAAACAAAATACAAGAAACTCTTACAAGATTTGCTAATACGGGAGAGGTATCAGGTGGTGAAATTCCTGAGATACCAAAATTATGTGAAGATAAAGACTCATACAAGATTTCTTCCCAAATAAACTTTGGTATTAAAGAAATAGGGGAACCAGTGTCGACTATCCCTTCAACACTTTTTGTCCAGGAGAACCCCTTCCAGAATTTTACTTTCGCTTTGAATCTTACAAGCGGAAGAGCAAGATTTTGCTCAAGTGCCTCCGAATCAAAATCTGTTTTAATCTTTAGACTTATTTTTATAGACATGCACACCCTTCTCAACGAAAATAATGGGAAATTCCTTTCTGCCGGTCTCAGATTCCGTCTTATTGACTATTTCCCTGGGGTTATGTCCAGCCCTAACAACTCTTTTATTAACTACTGTAACCCACATATTGGGATATTCCTTAACAAGTTCCATATAATTTTCGTCTGCCCATTTATCATCTTCCCAATACTCCTTTGGTGGTATTTCTGGCTTTGGATATTCCTTTGGTTCCATGTTATCACCCCTACAAATTATTATACAGCATTAGCATTGATTTGTCAAATGCTAAATTACCAAATCAATCTTTTAACAGATAAATATTGTTTAATTGAAATGCACACCTCTGGGGTGGACATTAGGATTATATCAATAAAATGATATTTAGTCAAGAAATTTTTGTGAGGGTTTAGAAAAAAATGGAAACGGGGCTATGGAGTGCATTGACCGTGTCAATGCATGCAACAACAGCTTTGTGCACTCCATAGAGATGAGATAAAATGAGATTGAGAATGAAAAGTAAGATAGTGTTTCTACTTCTCACTTCCTACTTCCTACTTCTCACTTCTTTACTTCCCACTTCTGCCTATGCCGAGAGACAGGAGATTCCCCGGGTTGGTGACCTCGCTCCCGGTTTTGCCCTTTATAATCTTGAAGGGAAAGGTGAATACATCAGGTTGAGTAAACTTTGTGGGAAGGAGGTAGAGAAAGGAAAGAAAAGATATATCGTCGTTCTTGATTTCTTTGCTACTCATTGCGTTCCTTGCAAGAAGGAGCTACCAATATTACAGAGGGTCTATGAAAAGTATAAAGATAAGGATGTGATGGTATTTCTTATTGATAGTGAGAAGATAAGAAAGAGCAAACTTTCAAAATTTTTAAAAGATAGAAAGGTAACAATTCCGGTCTTACTTGACCCTTATAAGAAGACTTATCAAAGATATGGTCTATATGGACTTCCAGCATTGTTTGTCCTTGATAAAGATGGAAAGATATATTTCCTCTATAAAGGTGCTTTAAGTAATCTTGAAGAAAAACTTGAAGAGATTTTAGGTGAGCTAATAAAGGAGTAGATATTGCCTTTAATATCTTCTTCCTTGCCTCAGCCTCCTGGGAGCAGGACTAAAGTCCTGCCTCTACAACAAAGCAGGACCGTAGTCGCTGAGACAAAGCAGGGCTAAAGTCCTGCCTCTACACAAAGCAGGACTAAAGTCCTGCCTCTACAAAGTCGCCAAAACAAAGCAGGACCGTAGAGGCGACTCTTTAGAGTCGCCAAAACAAAGCAGGACTAAAGTCCTGCCTCTACTTATTGACTTATCTTGTCAGATATGTTAAAATAAGTTATGCTTATTACATTTATTCTGGGTATTGTCTTTGGTATCCTGATTACTTTTTTAATCTTCGTGCGGGCAATTATTACCTTAGTAGCCGGGCAATTCTTGCTTCATCCTCAAAGAGCTGTATTTAGGGATAGTCCGACAAGTTATGGTTTGCCCTTTGAGAATGTCACCTTTAGGAGTATTGATGGGATAGCTCTTAAAGGTTGGTTTATCCCGGCTGATAATCCGCGGGGGACAATTATTATCTGCCATGGTTATAGCGGGAATAAAGACCCGGACTTAATATTTGCTCCTTTTTTGCATAATGCCTCCTATAATCTTTTTCTCTTTGATTTTAGAGGGCATGGGGAGAGTGCGGGTGATTATACTTCCCTGGGTTATTTTGAGGTTCAGGACCTGCGGGGAGCTCTTTCTTATCTTAAGAGCAGAGCGGATGTAGATAAAAACAGGATTGGAGTAATGGGAGTTTCCATGGGAGCGGCTGTGGCTATGCTTACCGCGGCTAAGACTGAAGAGATTAAAGCTGTAGTTGAGGATAGCGGATTTGCTACCTTAAGAGCAGCCATAGCTTCTACTTTAAAAGGTTTTGGATTCCCTAATCTCTTTGTTCCTCTCTTTTCATTTTTAGCTTACAGGGCAGTCGGCTGGTATTTAAAGTTTGCTCCCCGGGAAGGTGAGCCAATAAGATTTGTTAAAAAGATTTCTCCCCGTCCTTTATTTATTATCCATGGGGAGGCTGATTCTTTAGTTGAGATAAAGAATGCCCATCAACTTTATAAAGAAGCTGGTAAGCCTAAGGAGATCTGGACTGTTCCCGGTATTGAACACAGTCAGGTCTATGCTTTCCATAAAGAGGAGTATGAAAGAAGAACTTTAGAGTTCTGGAAGAGATGGCTTTAATGACAGAAAGTTAATGACAAACCTGTCCTGACGATAGGTCAGGAACCCAAACCTGTTCCTGACAGGTTCAGGAACATCAAACCAAGCTTAGAGTAACTTCTACAGGGCTTTAGCCCATGGTTAGAAGGACTTTAGTCCGAAGTAAGGAGAAAACATGCGAAAATCACTTTTTATAGTTTTTATTACTATAATTACCATTCTGTTTTTTAATTGTACAGTATTTTCGGAAATAAGAGAAAGAGAGGAATGGTATTTACTCATGATGAATGAGAAACCTATTGGTGTAAGTTTCTCCAAAATACAGAAGAGTGGAGATGGAAAATTTTATGAATATAATTCATTTGAGAGAGTTTTACTCAGTCTTTTTAATAAACAAGAAGAAATAAGAATTGAAACTAAGCAAATTTTCTATCCAGATTTAAAATTAAAATCAATTGAGTTTTCAATTGGAGAAAAGTTAAAGGTAGAAGGAGAGGTAATAGGGAATAAATTAGAAGTTTTTGTAACTTTAAAAGGAACAACCATACAAAAATCAATTGAACTTAAGGAAGGACTATATTCATTAGATATACTCCCAGATATTGTTAGAAGTTTTGGGTTGAATGTTGGAAATTCTTTTACAATCCCAGTTGTTAATCCTGAAACTCAAAAAATTGAAAACATCCAAATAGATATTCTTGAAAAATCGGTCTTTAAATATAAAGGAGAAGAAAAAGAAGTATATAAAATAAAAACAGAATTGCCTGGCAAGAGAGGAATTTATGCTGTTTACACAATAGATGAGGAAGGGATAACTTATGAAGTAAATATTCCAAAGACACAATTTTTAGCAAAAAAGGTTAGTCAGGAGGAAGCAAAAGGCTTTCAACCAGAGCCTGTAGATATTTTAAGAAGTAGTTTTTTTAAAAGCAATGTTACATTTATTCACCCAAATAGAGTAAATTTTGTAAAACTTAAAGTTAGATGGAAAGAAGTTGATATTAATGAGTTTAATTTTAAAGACAGAAGGCAAAAAATAATAAATATAGATAAAAAAGATGATAAATATGAAGTTACATTAGAAATAAGAAAACAAAAGGCACCAAAGAGCAAAATTAAAATTCCGTTTGAAGATAAAAATTTTTCTAAATATTTACAAGATGATTTTTTAGTTCAAAGTAAAGATGAAGAGGTTGTAAAGTTAGCAAAAGAAATAGTTGGTGATGAAAAAGATGCCTTATCTGTAGTTAAAAAAATTGTAAACTGGATGTATAAGGATATAGAACCAGGAGTTGAATTTAGAATTCCAATAGCAACAGAAGTTTTAGAATCAAAAAAAGGAATGTGTGCTGATTTTGCAATATTATTTTCAGCACTTGCAAGGGCAGTTGGAGTTCCTACAAAGTTTAGTCTCGGGGTAAGTTATAGTAAAATAGGAGGATTTCTTGGACATATCTGGAATGAGGTTTATATAGATGAATGGATGCCAGTTGATGCAACACAAGGTCAAACAGAGGTTGATGCATTAAATATAAAATTTACAGAAAGTGATACAGTTGAAGGAACACAAAAAATAAGATTTGAACTTATAGATAATTTAGATGTTGAGGTTTTAGAATATAAAGAAGAAAAACCCCATTTAAAATTCAAAGGAAAATTAAAGACTGGATTTGAAGATGGAACATATACAAACATTGATTATCAATTTAAGATTTCAAAGCCAGATAAAGATTGGATGATAAGAAAAAAAGATATTTCAGAAGATTCACCAATCCATATTAAACCAAAAGATAAGGAAGAAGTTTTGGTAGAGTTATTTTTTAGAGATGTAAATCCAATTATGAAACCAATGGAACTTATGGAATTACAGGAAAGAGATTATAAAGAATTAGAAGGATTTAGAGAAATTGAGAAAAGAAACATAAAATTTAGAGACTTGGATGCCATTCTACTTATTTATGAAAGAGGGAAAGAGGAAAAAACTAGAGTTCAAAAAATTCTAGTGATTTACCAAGACATAGCTTACATCATAACTCTTATAGCACCAAAAGAAGAATGTGAGAAGTATAAAAAAGATTTTAAAAAGATTATTGATAGTTTTGTAATTATTAAATGAAAAATTAAAAAGGGTTTACAGCCCAAGTTTTGGGCTTGATAGAATTGCTGAATAAGCCCCGGGAAGAAGGTGAGGCTAAAGCCTCTCAGACCCTCGACTAAAGTCTTCTACAGGGCTTTAGCCCATGGTTAGAAGGACTTTAGTCCGGAGTAAGAAGGTGAGGCTAAAGCCTCTCAGACCCTCGACTAAAGTCGGGTAGAAAAGTTTGGGATTTATGCTGAAAGCATTTGGGGGCGTAGTTAAGTGGGATAACGGGTCCTTCGCAGGGATCAGTCGGCAGTTCAATCCTGCCCGCCTCCACCCCATTGAAATCATTGGCTTATGGCTTCCTTATAGATATCATAAGAAACTTTGTCATGCACTAAAAAAAGGATAGAATCTCTAAAAAGGCTCTTTCTTCTTCAGTAAGAAGGCCTATAGCAAGAACAATCTGTTCAGGAGTAAGTTTTAGAGTTTTCTTAAGAAGCGTTTTAGCTATTGCCATTAAGCATCAACTCCCTTCACTACTATTATATATAAAACGACATAAAGAAGTGGACATAATTGTAGGGGTTTGATTTATCAAACCCGCAATTGACGGGCGTCATAAATGTCGCCCCTACATTTAATGTATAAATATTTAATGCGTTATATATAACATTCTCTTTTAAAGTTGTCAAATTTAGGGATTGTCCCAAAGTTGGGTCAGCTCGCTATTAATGGGTATATCATACAACTTTGGAATAAAGCCCAAAGCTCTTATTTAGTCCACAGCCCCCCGGTAGGAGGGCATTTATGCCCGATATAATCGTGCCTGAAGGCACTCCTACCGGCACCCTTATAAATCAAAGATAAAATACCAAATATCAAAAACACAAACCAGAAATGTAAAAATATCTTTTGCTTTCTTTCCGTTTTTAATTTTTACTCTGTCATTTTGCATTTTTATCTTTTATTTTTGATATTTTATAGTATGTGTTAGTTTTCCTTCTACCCGACTTTAGTCGAGGGTAGAGGGACTTTAGTCCCTATATATGGGCTAAAGCCCTAAAAACCCTGCACTAAAGTGCAGTAGAAGTAAACCATGGGCTAAAGCCCTGTAGAAGTCCTTTGGCTATTGCCTATTGGCTGATGGCAGAAGCTATGAACTATGAGCCATGAGCTATTTTACCCTTTAGGACGAAAGGCATGAATAATTAAAGAGACGGCGAAGGCAAAAAATACGGCTGAGGCAATTGCGGGAATCAATACTATTCCACAGACTAAAAACTGACCGGAGAGCTTTACTAAATCCAATAAGGCCAGGCTTAAGGTTCTCATAACTTCTTTTAAAAATTCTTGACCCAGAGTAGTGCTTCCCAGGTAGGCACCAAAGATTCCTCCGAAAGCAGCTACCGAGATTCGGGCCAAAAACTGCTCCCCAGCAAGCACAATTGTCCCTGCTAACCAACCACAAATAAGACCAATAACAATTAAGATTAAATGCCCATCTGTAGCCATAATTTTTTAATCCGTCCTCTGTTTTCTTAGTCCATGGTCCACAGTCCATAGTCCATAGTTGTTAGGTGTTAGTTGTTAGTTCTTAGTTGTTAGTTCTTCTGACTGATTACCGATGACTGATGACCGATTACCGATTACCGATTACTTCTCCCCTTCTCTCCTTCTTTACTTTTCCCCTTCTCTCCTTCTTTACTTCTCTTCCTTCTCTTGGGGAGTAACCTTTTTCTCTTCCCTCTTCTTTTTTTCTGCCCGGCTGTCAGTAATGTAGAAGCCGGAGCCCTTGAAGATAATTCCCGCTGGATAAAAGACTTTCTCTAAGCTTCCCCCACAGGCAGGACACTGGGTAAGTGGCTGCTCACTTATCTTTTGTTTCACTTCAAAGTGATGACTACACTTTTTACATTTATACTCATAAGTAGGCAAAAGTGTTTCCCCCCCCTCTTTGGGTAAATTCCCAACAAAATTTGTATTTTTTGTGCTTTATTACAGAAATCATTTACAAAGTCATCTGCCTATTTATCATTTTTCATTCCCGAGGATATCCCACCGGAATAATGTAGATTGCTTTCTCTTCTTCCGGCAAAGAGAGCAACTTTTCTACTTCCTCCTCAATAAAGGCACCAATGGGCACTCCTCCCAACTCCAGGGCTACTGCTTGCAGAAGAATATTTTGGGCTACATGTCCTGCTTCCATGTGCACATACATTATACCCCGCTGGCCATATCCATCAGTCGTTCTTGAATAAATAGCCGCAATTACTATGTTCACTGATGCCTCTCGCACCCAGGACTGACCCAAGCAAGCTTTTGCTAAAGAGGGACGCAAATCAAGGGAGGAGAGCTCTATTAATTTATGCCCCTCAGGTATATAGTGAAAGACACCGTCAGCACTAACTAAGTAAAGCTCCAAAGGATAAGTAGCTCCAGCCGAGGGAGCACTACGAAAGCCAAGCCCTGGGTTAGTTATGCCCTGGGCAGACCATAAAAGCTGAGAGATTTGTTCCCCGGATAATCTTTTATCTAAAAAACTCCGCTTTGACCTTCTTTTTAAGATAACTTCTTCCAGAGAGAGCTTCCCCTTAGTCTTTGGCGAGGGAAGTTTTATCTCTTTTGGATTTACCTTCGTCTTCATCTTCTTTTTCCCTTCCTTTCCTGGGCAGCCCAAGCTAAAGGTTATTAGAATAATAAGAGTTAAGCTTGAGAATAGCCAAAGATTCTTCCCAAACATTTTTCCTCTCCTTGTAGCGTCCCATTATTTTTGGAGTGCATTGACCGTGTCAATGCAGGCAACAACATGGTTGTTGCACTCCATGTAAAACCGTACGCTATCTCTGATAAGCCAAATCTACTTCTGAAGAGTCGCCCAAGTTTATCTTATCAAATTTACCCCTCATCCAGGCATTTCTACCAATTATGGATTGTTCAAGGAGAACATCCTCTACTTTCGCACCTTTATTAATGATACTATCTTTTAAGATAGAATTAACTACTTCCGAATTATCGGCAACTGAGACATAGGGACCAATAGATGAATTTAAAATCTTTGCCGATTTAGCAATAAAGACAGGATTAACAATGACTGAACCTTTAATTTTATACTTATTTGAACTATTCTCAAGAAGTGCTCTATTGGTCCGAAGCAATGTCTCTGGTGTACCACAATCATACCAGTCCTCAACCAGGAAAGTAGTTATTTTGTCTCCTTGATTCACCATTAGCTGGAGGGCGTCAGTCAATTGATATTCACCTTTAGTCTTAATCTTCTTCTCTATTAACTCCTCCAGGCACTTACCAAGCAAGGAAGTCCTTTTAATGTAATAGATGCCTACTATAGCTAAGTTAGAGGGTGGATGAGCTAATTTTTCTCCTAACTTTACAATAAACTTCTTCTTGAGCTCTACAGTGCCAAACCTTTTGGGATTTTCTACCTCTTTAACTCCCAGGGAGCTATACTTCCCTTTAAGAACTTCATTAAGATTAGCTCTAAATACCGTATCTCCCAAGATTATTAAAGCTGGCTCACCCTTTAGGTAATCCATAGCTAAATAAATAGCCTGTCCCAAGCCTTCTCTTTCCTCTTGATAAACATAGTCAACCTGGAAATTGTAATTTTTATCTACATATTCCTTAATTATCTCTCCCATATATCCAATAATTAAGATGATTCTTTTAATTCCTAACTTCTTTAATTCGTCCAAAATATAACCTAAGATTGGTTTTCCAGCTACATTTATTAGCACCTTGGGCATAGTATAAGTATGGGGTTTGAGCCTAACTCCTATACCCGCCACCGGTATGACTGCTCTCATTAAAACCTCCTCTCCTAAAAAAGTCAAGCCCTTCTTGGAAAAGGGTAGATGAGAGCCTCTGCTCTCATCAGGTTGAAGCAGAGGCAGAAACCTACCCGCTGGTTTAACTTTGGTAGGAGTGCCTGTAGGAGTGCCTTTAGGCACGATTTATCATGAATTGTATCGGGCATAAATGCCCTCCTACCGGCACGATTATTCAGGCATAAATGCCCTCCTACCAATGTAAAAAAACTTATGAAACACTATACACTAGCGACATTCTCCAAATTAAAAATTAAAAATTAAATTCTGGGGTGCAGCAAATGTCGCTTCCTTTCTAAGGCAAATCCTGCCTTGACCAAATCATGGAGGTGAATCATAGCTATGGGTTGCTTCTTCTTGTTTACTACCGGCAGGACAGTTATAGCATTATCTTCCATTTTCTTTACTGCTTCACTGGCTAAATCTTCAGCAGTAATACACTTGGGGCTTTTGGTCATCACTTCTTTCACTTCAGTTAAAAATAATTTGGCTAAGAAGTCTTGAGTCTTCTCCAAGAGACGGCGCACATCACCATCAGTAACAATTCCTACAATTTCTCCCTGCTTATCAATTACACTCACTGCCCCTAAGTGCTTAGAGGTAATTATAAAGAGGGCATCTTTAACAAACTTATTTTGCAAAATGGTAGGGTTTTCTTCCTGACTATGCATT